>Ga0099364_10007243_pt1 | contig 15896 bp, 13 predicted proteins | sample TergutTh196P3_FD_73070 | JGI IMG/M metagenome (GOLD analysis project Ga0099364, IMG submission 73070) | Microcerotermes parvus P3 segment gut microbial communities from Pointe-Noire, Republic of the Congo - Th196 P3 | ecosystem: Host-associated > Arthropoda: Insects > Digestive system > Gut ...
TGACAGGAGAACTCGTATTAATTGATAGAAAAACTATTAATATTTCTGATGTAATACAGACTACTCTTACTCTGTCAAGCATAAGAGTAACGCCGCCAGCAAAGACAATATATAATATAGGCGAAAGTTTAAATACAAGCGGAATGGTAGTTACAGCGACATATAGCGATAATTCCACCAGAAATGTAACTTCGTTAAGTTTTGTTAGCGGGTTTCGTTCGTCAACTTCTGGTACACAAAATATTACGGTATCATTCGAAGATGGAGGAATAACCAAAACAGCCTCTTTTACTGTGACTGTAAATGCCCGTCAATACGGAAATGCAACTATTATTTGCTGCCCTCCCCATGACAGCAGACACGGCGGCTTTTATTATTTGGGGTTCAACCCTCAAATGAGAGGCGGTAGTGCGGGTACTGTTTCATGCGGAGAGAGAATTAATATTATGCGTTCGGAAGTTGACCCAAGCGACGGTGTTTTAATGCACTACGTTCAAACAGCAAGCGGAACCGAAGGATGGGCTTCAAGCCGCTATATAAAACGCGATTAATTTATACAAACTTAAAAATACTAAATTAATCTTTAGAAATCTAAATCACCCGCCGCGAGTTTTTTACGCTCGCGGCGGGGTTTGAACCAGCAGGAGCAGACAAAGGGAAACATCAAAAATTTTATCGGCGCATTTGATTTTGGTGCGGCAGCGGCTCAAACCGAAACCGCACATGAGCAAGTGAAAACGGCATAGTATGTCACTATACCGTTTCATTTATTTAATATTGTTTTACGTGAGACGGCATAAGTTCGTTCTTTTTTTATGCAAAAAAATTTTTTTGCATAAACTGTTTTCAAATCTTGATTTTTATGCTATAATATATTTAATAGCAGTGTACCGGATATATAATAATTATTTCTGGAGATTTTTGATATTTATGGATAATCTTGATATAAAAAGTAAAATAGAAGAACTGCGGGAGAAAATAGAATTTTACGCTGTAAAATATTATGAGCAGGACGAAAGCCTGATAAGCGATTTTGATTATGACATGATGCTAAAAGAGCTTGCGAATCTTGAAGAAGAATACCCGGAATTTGACAGCGCGAGCTCGCCGACTAAAAGAGTGGGCGGCAAAATTCTCGATAAATTTGAAAAAGTCGAGCATATCGTAAGAATGGGTTCGCTTTCCAACGCTTACTCGAAAGATGAGCTTGAAGATTTTATCGCCAAGACTAACAAGATATTTGACGGCGAGGAACAAGAATATATAGTTGAATATAAAATCGACGGGCTGTCCGTTTCGCTTGAGTATCAGGACGGCGTGTTTTTCAGAGGCTCGACGAGGGGCAACGGAACAGTCGGCGAGAATATAACGGAAAATCTAAAGACTATAAAATCTGTGCCGTTAAAGCTGACCGGGGAATACCCGGCTTATCTTGAAGTGCGGGGCGAGGCTTTCATGCCGGTAAGCGTGTTCAGAAAATTAAATGAAGAACGCGAGGAGCAAAATCTCGCGCTTTTGGCTAATCCGCGCAATGCCGCCGCCGGAAGCCTGCGTCAGCTCGACACGCGTGAAACGGCAAGCCGTAAACTTGATATTTATATTTTTAATATAATGCGCATCTCTGATATATCCGGCGAAGTTACCGGGCGTATAGAAAAAATATTTAAAACGCACGCCGAAAGTATAGATTATTTAAAATCGCTTGGGATAAAAGTTTCGCCGGTTTATAATAAATTTAAAGACTCGCAGGAAATAATAAAAGAAATCGACAGGATTGACGGGAGCAGGTTTAACTTAAATTTTGAAATCGACGGAGCGGTTATAAAAATAAACGAGCTTGCGAAGCATGATTTAATCGGTTCGACCAGCCATTCGCCGAAATGGTGCATAGCCTATAAATATCCGCCTGAAGTAAAAAGCACGAAACTGCTTGATATAATAATAAAAGTCGGCAGGACGGGCGTATTGACGCCGAACGCGGTTTTTGAGCCGGTTAGGCTCGCGGGGACTACCGTGTCAAGGGCGACGCTTCATAATATGGACTTTATCGCTGAAAAAAATATAAAAATCGGGGATATAATAAACGTGCGGAAAGCGGGCGAAATAATCCCGGAGATATTGTCAGTGGCTATAGATAAGCGCGACGGAAGCGAGCGCGAGTTTATAATCCCGGAGTTCTGCCCGTCGTGCGGCGCGGGCGTTGCCGCGGGGGATAAAGCCGCAGGGGGCGAAGTCGCAATAAGGTGCGTAAACCCGGCGTGTCCGGCACAGCTTGAGCGGAATATTATACATTTCGCGTCAAAAAACGCGATGAATATAGAAGGCTTGGGACCGTCGATAATCAGGCAGTTAATCGAGCATAAATTTATAGAGTCAGCGGCGGATTTATATAACCTGAAAGACAGGGCGGACGAGCTTGCTGATATTGAGCGCATGGGGAAAAAAAGCTGTCAGAATATGCTTGAGGCGATAGAGCAGTCTAAAAATCGCGGGCTTGCGGCGTTTCTTTTTGCATTGGGCATACGCCATCTCGGTGAAAAAGCGAGCGCGGTTATCGCCGACAAATATTTGCGGGTTGAAAATTTATACGCGGCGACGGTTGAAGAACTTACGCAGCTGCGCGATATTGGCGAGGAATCGGCGAAAATGGCGGTGAATTTTTTCGCGGACGATAAAAATATAGCTTACGTAGAAAAATTTAAAGAGCGCGGCGTTAAGACATGGATTGACGAAAATATAAATAAAAAAGAATCTGAAAAGCTGAACGGGTTAAAATTTGTGGTAACAGGGACGCTTGTAAAATATACGCGTGACAGCATAGAAAAACTAATTGAGCGTAACGGCGGTGAAGTCGCGTCAAGCGTGTCTAAAAAGACAAGTTATGTAATAGCAGGTGAAAACGCGGGGAGCAAGCTAGAGAAAGCGCAGGCGCTGGGCGTGAATATTTTAAGCGAGGAAGATTTTGAGGGGATTCTGGATAATTATTAATATTTAGTAAACTGTATTAAAATGAGGGGTAAAAATGTTTTTAGACAAAGTTGAAATATATATAAAAGCCGGAAACGGCGGCGACGGGCGGGTATCGTTCCGACGTGAGAAATACGTGCCGCAGGGCGGTCCGGACGGGGGCGACGGCGGCAGAGGCGGCGACGTGATATTCGAGATAAACGAAGGCAGGAATACGCTGCTTGATTTTAGATACCGGCGCAAATTTATCGCCGAAAACGGCGAAAACGGCAAAGCCGGAAAAATGTACGGCAAATCTGCCGATAATATTTATATAAGCGTGCCGCCCGGTACTTTAATAAGAGATGCTGACACGGGCAGGATTATTAAAGATATGTCGGACTGCGGCGAGTTTACGGCGGCGAAAGGCGGCAAAGGCGGCTGGGGAAACAGGCATTTCGCGACGGCTTCGCGGCAGGCTCCTAACTTTGCGAAAAACGGACTGCCGGGCGAGGAAAAAATTTTAATATTAGAATTAAAAATGCTTGCGGACGTCGGGCTTATCGGCTGTCCGAACGTCGGCAAATCATCTATTTTAAATATAGTTAGCATGGCAAAGCCTAAAATCGCCAATTATCATTTTACGACGCTTTCGCCGAATTTAGGCGTTGTGAATGTTGACACGGATTTCGGATTTGTCATGGCGGATATACCGGGGCTTATTGAAGGAGCGTCGGAGGGGAGCGGATTGGGACATGATTTTCTGCGGCATATCGAGCGTTGCAGACTGCTTGTTCATGTCGTTGACATATCAGGGAGCGAGGGGCGCGACCCGATAGAAGATATAGATAATATAAATCAGGAGCTTGCTAAATTCTCACATGAGCTTATAGACAGACCGCAAATAATCGCGGCGAATAAAATTGATTTGCTCGGCGGCGGCGTTGATTTTAAAGAGTTTGAAGAATACGCGCAAAGTTTAAACTGCGATATTATATATATATCTGCGGCGACAGGCGAGGGCGTAGATAAGCTGATTGAAAAAATCGTGGGGATATATCCGGAACTGCCGCCGATGAAAATATACGAGAGCGAAATTATCGAAGAAGAAGCGGAAATCAGCAAAGACACGCGTGCGATTAATATAATAAAAGAAAAAGGCGTATATATAGTCGAGGGCGAATGGCTGTTCAAACTTGTGAACTCCGTGAATTTCAGCGACAGGGAGAGCGTCATGTATTTCCAGCGCGTGTTAAACAAAGGCGGCGTGATAGATAAACTGCGCGAGTTTGGAGTTAAAGAGGGCGATACTGTGAGCATATATGAGGTGGAATTTGATTTTGTGGATTGATGTGTGAGGGTGCGGGAAAAAATTTTTATAAAAATTAAAAAAAACACTTGACAAAATAAACAGAGTATGATATAATAGAAAACAGATAACTCATGTTGTGTAAAAGCAGCGAAAAAGGCGGGTTGATGGGCTGTTCTAAAAGATAGTTCATGTTGCCGAAAAGCACGAAAAGACAGCCCGTATGAGTTATCAAAGTTGAAACCGTCGATTTCGTCGGTTTTATTTTTTTGAGTTGGAATTTTAATTGAAAGAAAGAGGACTGTTATGATAAATCAATTAAAATATAAAGGATACACAGCAAGCATATTTTTTACGGAAGAAGACGGAGTTTTTTTCGGTAAAGTAGAAGGAATTAAAGATTTAATATCTTTTGAGGGCGACAGCGTGAAACTTTTAACCGAAGATTTTCACAGCGCGGTCGATGAATATTTGGAATTTTGCAGCAGTACAGGAAAAGAACCGCAAAAGAGTGCAGGAAATGAAGATATAACGCCGGAAAGACTTTATAATATTGTTTATTTGTATGCAAATCAAAAGAAAATGCCTATTAATGTTTTCGTGGAGAATTTTATAAAATCTACAGAATCAGCATTAAAATAAAAATTTTAAGGAGAAATTTTATGATTAAAATTATATCTGAATATATAAATAGCAAGGATAATGCGGAAGAAAAAAGATTTATTGTTAAAGAAAACGAGAGTTTAAAAGAGTATAACACGTTTAAAATCGGCGGCGCTGCGGAGCTTTTAGTCATGCCGGAGAACCGTGAGAGTTTAGTCGGCTTGATTAAAATTATAAAAGAAAATAATATTAAATATTATATAATCGGAAACGGGAGCAATGTATTAATCGCGGATAAATATTTTGACGGCGTGTTTATAATTTTATCGCGCATGAATAATTATATAGAAGCGTGCGGCGGCGAGTTTATATACGCGCACAGCGGCGTGAGTTTAAATAGGGTTGCTTGCGTTGCCAGAGACGATAATATGACAGGATTTGAATTTGCTTACGGAATACCCGGAACGCTCGGCGGCGCGGTTGTGATGAACGCGGGAGCTTACGGCGGGCAGATGAGCGACGTTATATATTCGAGCGAGTATATAGATTTAGATAATCTTGAAATAAAAGTAATCGGCAATGAAGCTCATGATTTCGGCTACAGGCACAGCATATTTGATGAAAATAAAATAATATTGTCGTGCTGCCTGAAATTAAATCAAGGCGATAAATCTGAAATAGAAGCGGCGATGCAGAAAAATATGTCGGCGAGAAAAGAAAAGCAGCCGCTTGAATATCCAAGCGCGGGCAGCGTTTTTAAGCGCGGCAGTAATTATTTTACGGCGCAGGTAATAGACGGCTGCGGATTAAAGGGCGCGTCGGTCGGCGGAGCGCAGGTTTCGGAGAAACACGCGGGTTTTATAATAAATAAAAAAGACGCGAGTTTTGACGACGTTATAAATTTAATAGAATACGTGAAATCTGTCGCATTTGAAAAAATGGGAATAAAACTGGAGCGCGAAGTGAAAATAATAGAATAGCCGGGGATATCGCGAAAAATTAAAAAAGCGGGTGGGGTTGTGTCATATTCTAATCACGTCAAGCAGTTAGTTGCGAGTAAGAAAGAACGCAGGAAATGCTGTAAGCTCGCATTTAATTCAGGGCGGGCGGAACAGCGCGGGGATTTTAAATGCGAGAACTGTTATAAATCTTTTTTCCGGGGATTATTTTTAGCGTGCGGGAATATATCGGACCCGCGGAACGCGTATCATCTGGAATTTGCGCTTGCCGACGAAAATCTTGCAGTTGGCATACAGGCTATATTAAGCGAGGCTAATATATTTTTAAAATTAATAAAACGCAGGAAAAACCATGTTTTATATTTAAAATCGAGCGAGCAGATAGAAGATTTTTTATATTATATAAACGCGGAGAAATTTTCGTTTGACATAATGGAAACTAAAATCATAAAATCTGTCAGAAATAACGCGAACAGGTCGCGCAATTTCGAGAGCGCGAATCTTGATAAAATGTCGCGGGCTTCAGCGGAGCAGATTGACGCGATAGAATATTTAAAATCAAGCGGGAAATTTGAAAATCTGCCGTCAGAGCTTAAACAAACGGCAGAATTAAGGCTTGATAATATAGAAATGAGCCTGCAGGAGATAGGCGAAGCGAGCGTTCCGGCAGTCACGAAGTCGGCGATTTTGCACAGAATGAAAAAAATTATGAATTTAGCGAATGAGAGATATTGACTTTATGTATAAATTTTGTTATAATATAAACTGTGGCGGATAGCGGGGCGGTTCGGCTCGTCTCCGAAAGGAGGTGAGATTATGAACAAAAATTTATTTGAAAAAACAGTGAAAATAATAATAAGAATATTTATAGTGTTATTATTGATGTGCTTTTTTCGCATAAAAGTAAATTAGTCGCCCGACCCTTCAAGAACGGCGACTAATTATAACAAGCAAACATTTTGAGCCGACACGCTCGAAAGCTGTCCGCTGCAATATATATTTATTATACATCAAAAACAAATAAAAGTCAAGTATTTAAAAAAAATTCAGGAGGAAATTTTAAGTGAAAAAATTTATAAGAATATTGGCGTGCGCGGTTATTTTAAGCGTTGCCTTGTTAAGTTTCACGGGGTGCGGCAATGATGACGGCGGAAACGGGCAAACAGTAAAAAACGGGGACATCGTAATCATAGATTACGCGGGTACGCTCGGCGGAGTGCCGTTCGCCGGCGGTTCGGATAAGAATTTCACGCTTGGGATAGGCTCCGGAATGTTTATTCCGGGATTTGAGGAACAGATTATAGGCATGAAAGAGGGAGAAATCAAAGATATTGACGTGACTTTCCCCGTAAATTATCACGCTGATTTAGCAGGTCAAACCGCAGTATTTAATATAACCCTGCATTCTATAAAAAATTTGTCGGATAAAAGCGGCTCGTTCGTGATAGAGCTTTACCCGGAATACGCGCCTTTAACCGTTGAAAATTTCATGAATTTAGTGCAGTCGGGATTTTACGACGGGCTGACGTTCCACCGTATCGTAGACGGATTTATGGCGCAGGGCGGCGGCTTTGCAGCCGACGGCAGCTATAAAGAAGCGGACACTATCGTGTGTGAAACCATAGATAACGGCTGGACGCAGAACACGCTCAAGCATACGGCGGGCGTATTGTCTATGGCTCATGCCGGAACGAACACGGGCAGCAGCCAGTTTTTTATCATGTTCGGCGACGCTCCGGGTTTAGACGGTCTTCACGCGGGGTTCGGCAAAGTGACAGAGGGATTTGAAACGATTGAGGCTTTGCAGAAAGTAGACAGAAAATGGGACAATCGGGGGGATATGTCAAGCCCTATACACCCGGTTATCATAAAAAGCATGAGAGTTATAAACAGCGCGGAAAACGGCAATCCGAGAGTAGAAGCCGAACTAAACTGGAAAGCTGAATAAATAAACGGGCAGGTTAATAAATAACCCGCCCGAAAATTTTTTATATTAACGCCTTCTGCCTCCGCCTCTGGAAACTCCGCCGCCCCTTGAAGAACCGCCCGAACGTCCGGAGCCTCCGAAACCGCCGCTTCTCGAACTGCCGCCGGAGCGTCCCGAACTCGAAAATCCGCCGCCCCTTGAGCTTCCGCCCGTGCGCCCGGAACTGCTTCTCGAACTGCCGCCGGAACGTCCGGAGCTTGAAAAGCCGCCGAAACTGCCTCCGGTACCTCCGCGTGAATTTCTGGTTACAGTTTTATACCTGTGCGTATTTCTGGTTCTTTGGCTGTTCATGAGCATACCGGCTCCCATTCCTAAACCGAAACCGGGACCGAACCAGCTTCTGCTCCTGTAAACTCTTCTCGGCGTGTAAACACGGCGTTTCCTGCTGAATACCATAATCAGGAGAACCACTAATATAATTATGCTGACTGTCGATAAGAACGGCACCACCGCCGCGCCCGCATCATACGGCACATAAGTAGGCGCGATGCTGTGAGCAGTATTATCTAATAATTCTCTGCCGCCGAAATGATTATAATAAATATTATCGACCATAGAGCTTACAGCCATATTATACATCCCCGCGTCATAAAAACCGAAGAACTCGCCGTCAAATCTTTCTAATTTATGGTCAAGCGTATCGTCGGCGTTTCTGCCGAAATGCACGTGATACGCGCTTCTCCCGCCGAGCAAAGCGTCAAGAAAGCCGTCGATAAAAGCCCCTATACCCGACGATTCAGCCGGCACCGCCATAATTAATAATATACCGTTGCTGCTTACGTTATTCTTTTCAAACAAATCTTTCGCTCTTTTTTCCAGATTCCTGTTATTGCCGGAGTCCTTTTCGACCACGACTAAAAATTCCGTGCCTTTTTCAGCATATAAAATACCGCACTTTTCGTTAATGCTTGCAATCGTCGCGTCGCTTAAAATTTCCGCGCCGTCGATAACCCAGTCCTGCGTATGCGTATTGTTCCCGCCGTTAATAAACGAGAAGATAACAATAAATATTATAGCAGCGATAGTTGCTGTCCACGCCAATTTTATTTTTGCCCTGTTGCCTTTAAGAAACTTGTTCCTGATTTCCATTTCATTCATATTTGCTGAACCTCCCCGTTTATATAATTAACAATTAATATTTAATAATTAGTTTCTCAAGTTAAGCAGTTTGCCTTTGAGTTCGCCTTCAATCTGCTTTAGCTCGACTTCCGCCTGACTGCGCTTGTTGCGCCCGTCGTCCTGTATTTTCATGACTTCGTCGAACGTGCTTATAAGCTGCTGGTTAGTATATTTCAAAGTTTCAATATCTATAATGCCGCGCTCCGCCTCTTTGGCGATTTCGACGGTGCCGAGCTTGAGCATTTCCGCGTTTTTCTTAAGCATCTGGTTCGTCATGTCGGTAACCTCGCGCTGAGCTTTCATCGCGCTCTGCGAGTTTGATATGCCCAAAGCCATGACTATCTGGCTTTTCCACAGCGGAATAGTATTAACAAGCGACGATTGAATCTTCTCGACGAGCATCGTGTCATTGTTCTGAATCATGCGTATCTGCGGAGCCATTTGCAGCGATACCTGACGCGTCAGCTTTAAATCGTGCAGCTTTTTCTCGAACCTGTCGCACATATTCATCATGTCGTTGACCGCCTGCGCGTCCATCGGCTCCCCGGTTTCTTTCGCTTTTTCCTGCAAGGCTTTAACTTCGGTTGCGCGGACCTCGTCAAGTTTTTTATCGCCCGCCGCAATATAAAGCGTAAGCTCTTTAAAATAGCCTTTGTTCATCTCGTACATTTTGTCAAACATCGCAATATCTTTCAAAAGCGTCTGCTGATGCCCCTTTAAAGACTTGGCGATACTGTCAACGTTAGCTTCGACTCTGCCGTGGTTTGCGCGTATCCTGTCAATCGACTTTTTGCCTCTGCTGAATAAGCCGCTCAATCCTCCGCGTTTTTCGTCGCTTGAGTCGTTAAAATTCTTGAGTTCGACGACCAAATCCGCAAGCATCTTGCCGACCTCGCCCGAATCTTTAGTGCGGACGCTCGCAAGGGCAGAGTCCGAGAAGTTCGCGACGTGCTTCTGCGCCGCCGCGCCGTACAGCAACACCTGATTATTATTTTTCAGGTCTATCTGCCTGGAAAACTCCTCCACCATTTTTTTCTCTTCATCCGTCAGCTTCTCAAACTCGTCCGTTTTAATAACAGGGTCTTTATGCTCCAGAACCATTATATCAGAGCCGAGCTTGTTTTCTTCCGCCGAACCTTCCGAATCTCCGTCTATTTCGTCAAAACTCGTGTTCAACGTTAAAGCCGGTATTTTTATTTCTTCAGACATGATAAATCCTCCTACAAATTTTTAAAATATATATTTTCTATATTTTATCACATCCGAACAAAAATTTCAAGCTAATTTTTTAAAATTATGATTTTCTTATATTGTCCCGGTCAAGCAGCCCGTCTTTTGAGAACATTGACTCAAGCACGTCTATATCCGTCGTAATGTCAATCATTTCGTCGCTGAACATATTGTCAAGCTCTTTAATAAACGCTTTTTTCACGAACGGCAGGGCTTCCTCTACGCGCTTCTTGGTTTCCTGCGCGTTTTCGCCGGTAAGGTGCTGGCTTTCGATTTTCCTGTAGCTATTTAAAATTTTAATCGTCGTAGGCATATAATAATCAAAAAAGTCGTTGACCTGCTCTATCCGCTTTGATATATTGGGCTTGTTCTCGTCGTTTATCTGGCTCTGTATCTTCGTGAGCGTATCTTCTATTTCCAAAATCTCGCCGGAAATAAACGCGTCGTCAATAGAATCGCCCAGCAATTTAAGCTCGATAAAATATAAATCTATCCTCTCGTTTATATTCTTGAGTTCCGGGTTCTTAAACTCTTCTTTTTTAGCAGGCTCCTGCTTAACCTGTGCCGGTTCGGGCTCCTCCTGCATAACAATCTCGACTTTCTGCGGAGGAAACTTGCTCTTGACTATCTGGTAAACAACAAAGGACAACGCAAATATTAAAACTAATTTAGTAGTGTTGGGCTGCAAGGGCAGCCGCGTGATAAAAGCGAGCAGCACAAAACTAAGCCCGAAAGCCAAAACCGGCACGGCTGACTTTTTCTCCGCCTCGACGATTTTATTTTCATTCTGATTATCCGCGTTTTCATTTTGATTATTTTCGTTCTGGCTGTTCTGATTGTTATTTTGATTATTCATAATCATATTCTCCTTTACTGTTTATATAAAATTATTCTTATTTTTTAAGCAATAATATTATACATCATATAACATCATTTGTCAAGTGCTTTTTCAAAAAAATATAAAATTTTATTTTTTATTAATATTTTAACTCGACTAAATTGCTGTAATACTTGTTGCTCTGCAAATCAGAGAAGCTGACCCCGATAAAATATTCCCCGCGCCCGTGCGAAAAATCGAGCTTTTCTTTAGTCAGAACCAAGCCGCCGCCGCCAACAATAAATTCTTCGCCGACCTGCCAGAACTCGCGCTTGCCGTCGCTCGTTTCCAGATTTTCGTCAAAGTCCTCGCAATAATATAATATGCTGATAACGTCGCCTTGCCTTACCGGCACTGTCTTTTTGTCAAGCAAATTAAATATACCGCCGCCCGCCGGCACCGCGCCGATTATTTTCCCGTCCGGATAATCATGCGAGTATACGGCTATCAGGTCCGCGTCCGCCCCGTTTAATTTTACCGGTATCGCATATCTTTTATTCATAATATTAATATTATCTTCTATTATATTATTGACTTTATCGTCCAGCCTGTTATCCAGCGGATATAAACACGCGAGCCGCCCGTTTAAATTCACGCACTCGTCATTTATATTTAATTTTATCCCGCCGTTTTCGCAGATTTCCACTTCGCCCGACGATTCTATCTGTATATACCCGCCAAGCCCGCTTTTTCTCCACGTAGTCTGCCGGACTTTATATAAATTCGCAAGCTGCCGTTCATCTAATTTTATATTATATATATCGTCGAACGCCGACCTGTAATTGACCCGCGGTCTTGAATCTAAAATATAACTGAACTTGTCAAGAAAGCTAACATATTCCGGCAGTTTATTTATGCTCCTGTAAACATCTAAATTATAATTTAAATTATTTTTATTCTCAAACGGAAAATATATAGATAATCCGCCGAGCCTGCCGATATTTCTCTCGTATTTGCAAATTACGGCTTCCGCAAGGTCGCGTTCCGTAGCCGCCGCTTCTTCCGGCAGTACGCGCCTTAAACTTACGGCTAAATCGCGCACGTCAATCATATCCGTTTCGCCCGCGTGTTCCCCGCGACCGCCGAACATACGCGTCCTGCTCCTTGCCCGCGATATTAGCCTGTAATCGCCGCCGTCAATCAATACTCCCGCCGAAACAGCCAGTTTTTCAAACGAATCAGCCGCTTGCTTTATCTTTGATAAATCAGTCAGCGACAACGTCGTTATATCATCATATCCGGGGTTTCCCGGATTATCATAAAAGCGTCCGAAATGCTCGATTATATATCTTCCTATTTCTCTGCCCGTATCCTCCGGCTTAATATCGCCGAAAAAAGTATAGTCCCAGCCGGGGTCAGGCTCGAGCTCTTCAGACGCAACCAAATAATCGGCGTATTTTTCAGCGACCAAAGCCATTTCAAGCGTCGCCATCAGGCAGGTGTCAAAACCGATAAACTCAAACTTTTTATTATTTTTAAACATATCGTTATATTTTAACGCCGCTTCGATTTCGCTCAATTTCATCATAGATTTGTCAGGGCTTCTGAACCTCTCGTCGTGACCGTATCCGACGACTGCTCCGCCGCCGTGATTCCATAAAATCAAGCCGTATTCCTCCGCCGGATATAAATTATAAGCAAAATTTATAAAACCGGCAAGAGTTTCAGGATAGCCCATAGGGTCGCGCCCGACTCTCGCAAGCTCGACTAATTTTTTATTTTCTATTTTAAATATCGTGTTGAGCCTGTTCGGAATCTGCGGCGTATGCCAGCGTTTCGCGCCTCCGGCAAAAATTATGATATTTAAGTTCCGCTCGTCAAATCCGGAGTCTAATATTTCATGCAAATCCGTAGTCGCCGCCATATATTCAGTTTCTAAATCCGAGCCGTTCATATATATTAATATAGTGCGTTTTTTCATTTTTGACCGGGTTTGGCTGCCGATATAATTTCTGGCGGCAATTTCCTGCGGGTCGTCAATTTTATTATTTAGTCCGGACCTGCTTATTCCCCTGTTCTGCATAATCTCCGGCGGGCTATTATAAAAACTGGGGTCCGCGAACAAAAATAATACCGCCGCGACAGCTAATACAGACATAATCGCTGATTTGAATTTTCTCATAAAAACACCTCTCAAAATTTTATTAAAATATTTTCTTTAATATTCTGCTCAATATATAAAGATAATATTTAATAAAAATTAAATTAAAAAGCGTTGCAATAAATTATAATATGCTGTATAATGTTTATATTAGGGCGTTAAACGAAACTAAATATAAAAACAGAAAAGGAGCGGATACTAATGACTGAAACTATAATAAATACAAAATCTTTACATGAGGTTTTATTAAAGTTAATACAAACGGAAAAAGTAAAACTTAGTGAAACAGACGGGGAAATCCGCCTTATACCAATAGAGGAATCTATTGACTATATCAGTAAATTACGCGGTTCTCTTGCCGGTTATCCGGAGATGTCAGTTGATAAATTTTTAGAGAGGAAACGCGCAGATAAGGAGCTGGAGTTATGAATGAACTTTATGTTATGGACGCTTGCGCCTTAATAGCTTTTTTGCGGGAGGAGGAAGGAGCGGAATTAGTGACTGATATTTTAAAAAGCGCAGAAAAAGGGACAACGCAAATTATTATGAACATTATTAATCTTCTTGAAGTTTATTATGATATGTACCGGAGTATCGGCAAGACAAAGGCTGCTGAAAAACTTGCTCTGATTAGAAAATTGCCTATAACGTCAAGTCAGAAATTAACGACAATGTTTTTGAAGAAGCTGGACGGCTGAAAGCGTCATATAAAATCTCGCTCGCCGACTCAATCGCTCTTGCGGAAGCGCTTGTTTCGGGCGGCGGACTGCTTACGTCCGACCATCACGAACTTGATATAATTGACAGTTCCGGCACTATTAAATTTTTTTGGATACGATAGCAGATTCTGGAGATTAAAATTATGTATCTATATCATTATTTTGAAAAATCACGAGGTCCTTTTTTGAACATATCGGACTTGAACGACGACGAAGCGGTACAACTTCTTACCGGTTTTTCAGCCGAAAATAAAATAATTGCTAAACGTGACCCTAAAGGGCACGAGCAGTATATTTTGCTGCGCCGTATAGTTGAGAAACGCGCTTATTCCATGTTTGTCAGAAAAGGCGGCAAACCCCAACGGCAGACTCCGTACTATATGATATTGTCAGAAAATGAGCTGGAAGAAGGCTACGAGTGGTTTGTTGACTGCGGCGTGATAAAAATTCCCGTTGACGAATTTGATAAAAGTACGGTTTCTTTTACGCATGGCGATTCGTTCCCCGCGTTTAAGCCAAGACAAGACGAAGAACCGGAATATAATTTATACTTGTATGACGAAATCATGAGTATAATAGAAAGGCAAGGTCTGCCGCCGGTACGCACCGAAGATATGTCATGGTGGTCAGACCCGACTTATATTGAAGCGCAGGTGTGGAGCGACGAACCGATTTATAAATATAGAAAATCTTATATTCGCTCCGAATAAATATTAAACACAGCAAGCTCAATAATTTTTTACAAAAAATTTCAACAAAAAATTATATAAAACAGTTGCGCGATTTGTTTATTTGTGATATAATTATAAGACAACTTTAAAATCACAAAATAAAATCAAGGAGTTTTTATAAATAATGAAAAAATATATATCGTCTGCTCTGGTTTTCGTTACGCTTATCTCAACGCTGATTTTCGCGGCGTCCTGCGGCGAAGATTTAGGTCCGCTCGAATCTACCGCGGTTTTTAATATACCGTCGCACAGTTCGAGCATGGTTGTCAGCAATGTGCGCGTGAAAGGTTTTACCGTGTCATGGGATAATCTGCCGGGAGAGCATGAATATGCGCTCGCCGCGAGCTATACCGGAAATATTGATACTTACGAGGACGCCCTTAAGAATAAGCATATAATCGCGGATTTTACTTCGGATAAAGAATTGAACGGTACATACAGGGTTACAGGACTTATACCCGGCAAAGATTACGCGATAAAATTATTCGCGAGAAAGAAAAATACGCGTGCCGCCGAATTTTTAACGGCTAAAGCGACGCTCCCGTATATCGACGACGCGGAGCTTGTGGGCGTATGGTTCAACGGCGAAGAAGCGTTATACGACCGGCGCGGGGATATTTATTCCAAGATTTTTATGCCGTGGCTTACGGACGAGGAAACGCTTGAAGAATATACGGTGACATACAGGACTGCGCGCCAATGCCAGCTTTTTAACGAAGCCGGCGAAATGCTCCCCGACGAGTTCACGGTAAAAGCCGGAGAAACTATGCTGGTCACGGCGGTGCATGAAAGAACGCACGCCGCCCGCGATTATATAATCGCAATCAGACCCATAGATAACGGCATACCTGTAATCATGATAGAAACGGAACGCCCGGTAACAAGCAGGACAGATTATGTCAGCGCGAATATAAAGATGCTCGACAGCGCGGTTAATCCGTACAGGGAAGGCATCTTTGAAGGCGAAATGATTATAAGAGGCAGAGGCAGTATGTCCGCCGCCAGACCGAAACGCTCGTTTATTATAAGAACGCCCGACAGGTCGGACGTGCAGCTTTTAAATATGCCCGCCGCCGAGGACTGGGTTCTTCTGTCAAACTTCACGGATAAAACGCTGATGCGTAATTATATCGCGCACGAGCTGTTCAGGGATATGGGCGCAATCTTCTCGCCGCGTCTGAGGTTTGCAGACGTTGTCGTGAACAGCGATTACGTCGGGACTTATATGCTCGGCGAGCGCGTCAAACTTGACGACGGCAGGCTTGAGCTGCCCAAGATAAGGGCTGAAGAAACCGTGCGGATAAACAGGCGCGGA
>Ga0099364_10007244_pt1 | contig 15896 bp, 14 predicted proteins | sample TergutTh196P3_FD_73070 | JGI IMG/M metagenome (GOLD analysis project Ga0099364, IMG submission 73070) | Microcerotermes parvus P3 segment gut microbial communities from Pointe-Noire, Republic of the Congo - Th196 P3 | ecosystem: Host-associated > Arthropoda: Insects > Digestive system > Gut ...
AAGACTGGCCCGGTAACGGGGAGGAAGGAGGGGATGATGTCAGGTCAGTATTTCCCTTACACCTTGGGCTAGAATCGCGCTACAATGGTAGGTAACAATGCGGAGCGAAGCAGTGATGTGGAGCAAATCGCTTAAAACCTATCCCAGTCCGGATAGGAGGCTGAAACTCGCCTCCTTGAAGCAGGAATCGCTAGTAATCGCAGATCAGCATGTTGCGGTGAATACGTTCCCGGGTCTTGTACACACCGCCCGTCAAACCATGAGAGTCAGGGGCACCCGAAGTCAGTTTAGGCTGCCTAAGGTGAACCGGATGATTGGGGTTAAGTCGTAACAAGGCATCGGTACCGGAAGGTGTCGATGGATTACCTCCTTTCTAGGGAGATTATGCGGCGTCTGATGCAAATCAGCCGCTAGCTAGGTAAATCTTGTTGGTGTTATTAAGCTTAAACACCAACTTCTGTCTCGTTCTCACTAGTGGAGAAAGAGATAAGATTAAGCTTACCAAATGATGATGAAAAGATTGCACAACTAAGTTGTTAAAAAGAACACCACCGTATACCGGTGGTGTTTTAAGTATTTGGCGGGGCAGGTGAGCGGTATCGCGACCCCCGCTCACCATCCGCGCCTACACATCCCGCACCCGTCGCAGTAACCACCATAGCGACTACACATTTTGCGAGATCCCGCCGCCGTAAGGAAGCCCCCGCCGCTCCCGGAGGTGACCGCTTTCTTCGCATACCACGCGTCTGAGTAGCCTTGCCCAGCCATCGCCGCGTACTTCTGCTTGCGTTTCGCGTTGCGCCCCTGTGATCTAGCTGCCAACTTCTTGGCTTGCTTCTTCACATTAGCCCGCTTACTCATTGTAAAGTCCCCTTTCGGTAAGATATTTGACCGAAGTCCTGATGCTAGTATACAGAGGCGGCCACCTCATCGCAAGCATAACCACACTCCCCACCCCCTACGGGTATACACAGCGGAGGGAATGGCCATCAGACTTAGGGTCACCGTCGGCAAAGCCAGGTGCACTAATACTATCCGTGATATATGTGGTGTGCGCACGTGAAGTAGATAGTGGTGATGGGGTCCACGTGTTTACAGTTGCATCCTGGCCGAATAGCGCCTGAGACGCTCGGAAACGGCCATGCGAGACAGTGGCGAAGGCCACGCTCCTCCTTCGCCACTGTCTCGGGCGGCTGGTTTAATACAGGTCAGGGTGAGGCTGCTCAGTCCATCGCTATCTATTGGCACTCGCCCACGCCCACTACGGACGAAATATGGGTCAACAATCGCACGTCCGTAACGGGCGTGACGGATACTGGGGTTAGCCCTGGCACCCACGGGACGGTGAAATGGACTGGCCTATCCCTCCGCTGTGTATACCCGTAGGGGGTGGGTAGGATCTAGGATAGGTTGAGAAGTTTGCATCAAAATAACTCTGGGGAGGGATTATGCAAAAGGCGTGTCAAGGTACAATTCCTCTGCAACGTCCCGCAGGTTGGCAAACCGAGGGGGAAGAAAAATCCACCCATGGCGATGGGCTGGATTTATTCTGTTTGCAGAGGAATTCCGTACCTGATGAGCCTTTCGCTAAGGATTTACCCGAAGTTATTTTGATGCGCCCACCTCTTGCAAAACACCTCTCTCCGTGCTAACATATTAACATATGGCAATACAAGTTACACGAAAAGACCCTAAAGAGGCAAACGAGAACATCATCCGACGGTTCAACCGCCGCGTGCTTCAAAGTGGCCTGGTCGCCGACTACAAGGCAACTATGCGCTTCTCTAAGCCTATCAGCAAGCGAGATCGACGCAGCAAGGCAATCATCCGCGACATTAGGAAGGCTGAAAAGGTCGAGCGGATTAAACTAGGTCTAAAGTAGCATGAATGTGGTGGCTGTCTTCGGCCCCGCGGGCAGCGGCAAGTCCACCCAAGCAAAACTTCTAGCCGACAGATTCGGCTGGGTCCACATCAGCGTTGGTAATCTCCTTCGCGAAGTCGTCTCCGACCCAAACGACCCCGACGGCGAGTTTCTCACCCCCGAAGAAAAAGCTCAAATGGCCATCGATATGCAGGCCGGTAACATGCTCAACCAAGAAATCGTCTGGCGCGTGATGCTCTCCGAGTTCAAAAAACTCCCTCAGGGTTCCACCGTCCTCCTCGACGGCCATCTCCGCGAGATCGGCCAAGCCGAGCAACTCCTAAACTCCGGTCATAATATCATCCTCGCCATCGAGCTCCTCGTCACCATCCAAGAGGCCACCCGCCGCATCATGTCTCGCGCCGACGATCGCGCCGACGATACCCCCGATGCTATTGAAAAGCGCCATGCCATCTACGAACAAAACTTTGAAACCATCCGCGCCTACCTCGAAAGCCACGGCGTCCCGTTCCTCATCATCAATGCCAACGGCTCCATCGAAGAAACCAGCACCAAGCTCCTCAACCGCGTCACCGAAATGCTAGGAGCGCCGCATGCAGAAAACGCCTGAGCAAATCGAAGCCCAGCGCGCTGGCGGCAAAATCCTGGCCCAAGTCCTCGCCGACCTCCGTGATTTTGCCGCTCCCGGCGTCACCGGCCTCGAAATCAACGATTTCGTCGCCCAAAAGCTAAAAGCCGCCGGCGCCGAGCCCTCCTACACCCTCGAAGCCCCCACATTCCCCGGCGTCATCTGTATCTCCATCAACAATGCCTTCATCCACGGCATCCCCACCCCTGACCCCCTAGAGCAGGGCGACAAAGTCAGCTTTGACCTCTCCATCTGCTACCATGGCATGAACGTCGACTCCGCCTTCACCATGATTGTCGGCCGCCCGCCCGACGCCCGCGAAAACCACCTCATCGAGACCACCAAAGCCGCCTTTTTCGCTGGAGTTAAAGGCCTAAAAGCCGGCTCCACCACCGGTGACATCGGCTATCGCGTCGGGCAGACCATCAAACGCGGCAAGCTCGGCGTCATCACCGATTTCATCGGCCACGGCATCGGCGTCTCCATGCACGAAAAACCCGAGGTCCCCAACTTCGGCCGCCCCGGCGAAGGCGCCATCCTCGAAGTCGGCCAAACCATCTGTATCGAGCCCATGGTCAGCCTCGGCAGCACCAAAACCCGCATCGCCGACGACGGCTGGACCGTCCTCTTAAACACCCTCGGCGCCCACTACGAACACACCGTCCTTATCACCGAAGACGGCCACGAAATCCTCACCGAGCTATGAATAAACGTCTGCTCACTATAATTATTATCATCGCCGCACTTATCGCCGCTTCGTCCACCTTCTTCTTCCTCGCCACCCGCCCCGAAAGCGACCTTCTCGACCCAACCCGCTGGGGCCAAAACCACATTTCAGAAAGCAACCTAGTCAGCGTCTGGCACGCCCATACCCGCACCGGCACCGACGTAGGTGCCATCGATCAGATTGAGTTTCGAGCCGACAACACTTTCTCCCAGCGTCTTGCCGCCGACCAATCCTACCGTCACGGAGTCTGGCAACTCGAAGGCGACACACTAAAACTAGGCCTTTTCACTGAAGACTACAGTCCACCATACATGGGTGCCTACCAAGCCCGACTAAAAAACAACCGACTCACCATCCTCTGGCACGACTCCACCGGCCTCGCGCGCAACGCCCAGTACCTCCGCGAACGTCAGTGAACACCGAAGCCCTTCAAGGACAGCCTTGACAACCCTGTAGCATAAGAGTTATTATATAAGCATGGAGAATACTAAGCACGCCGTCGGGCTGGATATTGGCACAAGTTCGGTGCGTGTTATCGTCGCTTCTGAGCGCGCCGGCGACCCCGAGCCTGCCATTATCGGCTTTCACGAATCCCCCAGCACCGGTATGCGCCGCGGCACCATGAGTTCACTCACCGGTCCAATGAACGCCATCGCCCAAGCCATCCACGAGACCGAAAAAATGATCGGCTACGACCTCAAACACGCCCTCGTCAGCATCAACGGCCACCACATTACCACTGTCAACACCACCGGCATGATTGTCCTCCCCGCCGCCGGCGCCATCACGGTCGCCGACATGGATCGCCTCGAAGACAACGCCACCGCCGGCAAGATGCCCCAAAACCGCTCCGTCCTCTCCTTCGTCCCACATAATTATACTCTCGACGGCCAAAGCGGCATCCGTGATCCGCTCGGCATGAACGGCCAACGCCTCGAAGTCCACGCCAGTTTAATTTCCGCCTACGCGCAAGTAGAGCAGGGCATCGGCGAGATGCTTAGTCGCTTACAAATTGTATCCAACGGCATCGTCCCATCTGTTGTCGCCGCCGGTAACGCCGTCCTCACCGACCGCCAGAAAGACAACGGCGTTGCCGTCATCGATTTTGGCGCTTCCACCACCGGCATCGCCATCTTCCATAACGGCGACCTCCGTTGGGTCAGCGTCATCCCGCTCGGCTCTAACGACATCACTAACGACCTCGCCGTCATGCTTAAGACCAACACCGAAGTCGCCGAAGAGATCAAAAAGCTCCACGTCGGCGCCCTCCGCACCGGTGAAGCTAAGCCCATCAGCATGCACAAAGGCCGCGAAACCTTCGATTTCGACCGTGACGAAGCCGAAGTCGCCACTATTGCCCGCCTCGATCAGATTTTTGACCTCGTTCAAGGCGAGATTCATAAAGCCGGCTTTGATCACCGCCTCCCCGACGGCGTCGTCCTTGTCGGCGGCGGCGTCAAGCTCAAGGGCATGGCCGAATATGTCACCCACAAGCTCGAAGTCGCCACTCGCCTCGGCATCCCCACTGGCTTCACCAGCGCCCTCAAAGAGGTCAACCGTCCCGAGATGGCCGCGGCCATCGGTCTCATGCTCTACGACGCGCGCGCCGACGAAGGCCCCGCGCCTGTTCCTGTCGCCGAATCCGGCGGCGTCTTACAAAAATTGTTCAGCCGCTTCCGCTCCTCTAAATAATACTCTTTACATCCACTAGTCGACACGCTATAATGAAAACAAGTTATGGAGGAAACATGCCGGAGGTAAAACCTAGCGAGATCGAAAACTTTGCCAGTATCAAAGTAGTGGGCATTGGTGGCGCCGGCGGAGCAGCGGTCAATCGCATGAAAGAAGCAAAAATTAAAGGCGTCGAGTTCATTGCGATGAACACCGACGCGCAAGCCTTGGTCAAGTCCAAGGCCGATCGCACTCTTCATCTAGGCCAGCAAATCACAGGCGGTCTCGGTGCTGGTGCTAACCCCAAAGTCGGCGAAGCCGCGGCCGAAGAATCACGCATGGAAATCCGCGAATCCCTCGACGGCGCTGACATGGTCTTCGTCGCTATCGGTGCCGGCGGCGGTACCGGTTCGGGTGCCGGCTATATCGTCGCTCAAGAGGCAAAAAAGCAAGGCATCCTCACTGTTGGTGTTGCTACTCGCCCGTTTAATTTCGAGGGCAGCAAGCGCAAGGTCAATGCCGACGTCGCTATCGACAAGCTCCGCCGCGAGGTAGACACTATGATTACCATCCCCAACGACCGCCTTTTGCAAACCATCGACCCACGCACCCCTATCCAAGAAACTTTCCGCATCGCCGACGACGTGCTTCGTCAAGGCGTTCAGGGCATCTCTGAGCTCATCACCGAGCACGGTGACATCAATCTCGACTTCGCCGACGTCCAGGCCATCATGAAAAACGCCGGCTCCGCTCTCATGGGTATCGGCAAAGCTTCTGGCGACGGCCGTGCCACTCTCGCCGCCCAAGCCGCCATCGCCTCGCCCCTCATCGAAGTCTCAATCGAAGGCGCTCGCGGCGTCCTCTTCAATGTCGCTGGCGCCGACGTCAGCATGAACGAAGTCCAAGAGGCCGCTGAAGTCATCACTGGTTCAGTTGCCCCTGATGCCAACATCATCTTCGGTACTGTTACCCGGCCTGAGCTCGGCGACGAGATTTCTATCACTGTTATCGCTACTGGTTTCGATGGCGACGAATTCGATCGCCCAGCCGAGAGCTTCGAGGGTGAATCACCCCGTGGTCCCGGCGTCACCATCACCGAAGAAAAATCCATCGAAGCAGTTGACGCTACCGGCCGCACCGAGAGCGTCGAAGTTAGCCATAGTGTCCATCTTCCCGACCCCGAAGCTTCAGCCGCCATCCCTCCAGCCGCGAGCACTGGCGAGCAAGATTTCTTGCACAACAACCAGCCTGCCGCCCCATGGGACCAACAAGAAGGCGCCACCCCTAGCGAAGACAACGACATCGCCGATTATCCCGCCGCCCTCCGCGCTCGTCTAAAGAAACGAAAGGACTAATGGGCGATCACTCGCTCATCCAAATCGGTGCCAGCCGAGTCCTAGAAACCCGAGAGAGCGACGACGGGCTCACTATACGTCGCCGCCGCGAGACTGTTGACGGCAAACGTTTCACCACCTACGAACGAGTCGAGCGACCGGCGCTCATTGTTGTCAAGCAAAGCGGTGGTCGCGAGCCCTTCGACCGCGCCAAACTCATGGACGCCATCACCCGATCAGTTGGCAAATTCTTTAAATCCGAGCTCGAAATCGAAGACGTAGTAGGGCAGGTTGAAGCCATCGTCTACGGCAAGAACGCCGACCAAATCGACTCTCAGAGCATCGGCGAAGCCGTCCTCACCGTCCTCGGCCGCACCAACGAAGTCGCCTACGTCCGTTTCGCCAGCGTCTTCCGCCAGTTTACCAGCCTCCGCGAATTCGAGCAAATCCTCGAAGAATATAAAGGAACCAAGAAGTAACGCGCCGATGAAAGCCCGCATTTTTTATCGGAAGCGCCAAGATTATACCCGCACGGTCGAGATGTACATCGCCGACTTCTACAAGAACACCGGCAGAGAAATCGAAGTCTGCAGCCCCGACGGCCGTGAAAACGCCAACATCGTCGACCTCTACGACCTCAACCGCCTCCCCGCCATCCTCGTCACCAGTAGCGACGGCCGCGTCCTCTACCGCCACCTCGGCATGCCGCTCCCACTCATGCGCGATATCGCCCTCTGGATGGAACGCGGCTAACCCCTCCCCACCCCCTACGGGTAGACACAGCGGAGGGTGAAGCCGTGAAATCTCGTGGCGCTACTGCCGAGCCCAGCGACTATACTCGTCATGGATAAGTTAGTCTGAGAGCCTTCGCGGTCGCTGTAGTTAGAGCTACCCCATATGTATATTGTCTGAGATTGGGCGATATAGCCACCATTTGTAGGGGTTGGCCTGAAATAACCGCTCGTGACAGTGGCGAAGCATGGTATCATAAGTTCATGAATAATAACTACAGAGTTCTGGTCTTTGGGGATAGCTTGGCTTACGGAGCTTGGGATGAAGAAGGCGGATGGGTAGAGCGGCTAAAGCGGATGGCGCACCGACGAACCGTCGAGAGTGCTGGAGAGTTTAAGATGCAGGTGCTCAACATGGGCATAGGAGGTGACACAAGCAGCAAGATACTCGCGCGGGTCGAAGCCGAGATTGCACCCAGACAGTCAGCTGGCTGGACTCCATGCCTTATATTTTCGTACGGAGTAAACGACGAACGGACCCAAGACGGAAGCAGTGAAATATCCATAGCCGAGTTAGAGAAAAATACGAAAAGCATAATCACAATTGCCAAGAAATACACCGATCATATTATCTTTCTTGAGATGCCTCCCATACCGTCTGGCGCTGTGATATTTAAGGGCAAAGAGTATTCTGATAGCCGGACTGCGGAATATGAATCCAAGATCAAGAGCGTCGCGAAGAAGCTGGGTGCGGATTGGCTCCCAGCGCGCGAAAAGTTCGAACAGGCTGGCTTAGATAGCCTATATTCATACGACAATCTACATCCGAACGACAGAGGCCACGAAATTTTAGCAAGCATAGTAGCGGAAAAGTTGGGGCTGTTAAGCCCTCTCCTCCCCACCCCCTACGGGTAGACGCAGCGGAGGGAGAAGCCACGAATTTTATTGGCATTAACTGAGCCCTGGATGAGGCTTGCTCCGGTGATAGTTATGTATGCAGTGTGGGTGGCTGAATCTAGAGACGTAACCCAAAATGCTCCATGTGTAGATTCGGCTGTTAGACCGCCAGGAGGAATTAGCCCTGTCGAGACAGTGGCGAAGGGAAACTTTATAAAGTTTCCCTCCTCACACTCACCCCTGTTAAATCGACCCAAAACCAAAGCTTTATAAAGTTTCGACCCTCTCGGAAACCCCCGAAACCTCCTTCGCCACTGTCACCTCGGGTATGTCTGGCCCTAATGGCCTGGTGCGACAAAGCGAATATTTGCTTTGGTGGGCTTCGTCGTTATCCTCGGATGCTGACGGGTCTAGCACTTATCCCGCTTCCAATCAGATAGTCTCAGGCACCCATGCTTTCAACAAACCTTGGGGCATGTCCCTCCGCTGTGTCTACCCGTAGGGGGTGGGGAGGAAGGGAGGTCTTTGTGAGCGCTAGCGAACGCCGTCAGGCATAAAGCAGATCAAAATGACATTTTGTCTGCTTTATTGCGAGCTTTAGCGAGCTAGATAAAAGCCGTATCAAGGTACAATTTCATGAGGACGTCCCGGAGCTTGGCAAAGCGAGGGAGACTAATTAAGCCGCGTGCGGGAATCACTACCTGAGGGGGCTTCTCCGACCAACGGGGAGGAGTTGAACGACCTAAGCCCTGTGACGACAGGCGCGCGGGAGTGTCCACCGAACGGTAGTGAACCCGTCGAGCGGCGGTAATGTAGTACCTTGATGAGCCGGATGCGAGACAAAGCCTCATTTATACTGTATAATATCCCTATCAACTAACGGGAGACAACATGGTCGAAATCGAACGCGAGTTTACCTTTTTGGTGAACCAACTACCAGCCAACTTAGCGGATTTTCCGTCGATTATTATCGCCGACAACTACCTCCCAGCCGACTCCGACCACCCGGTCCTCCGCCTCCGCCGCCGTGGCGACCAATACGAAATCACCAAGAAATACCCCACCGACTCCACCGACGGCGGCCAAAGCGGCGACTCCTCCCGCCAAGTCGAACACACCATCCCACTCGACGCGCCAGAATACCAAGCCCTCGCCACCATCCCCGGCAAATCTTTCGTCAAACGCCGCTTCTTCTACGAACATGAAGGCCAAAAATGCGACCTCGACGTCTACCTCACCGCACTTTCCGGCCTCGTCGTCGTAGATTTTGAATTCGCTGACGACGAAAGCATGCAAAACTTCCAAAAACCCGACTGGGTCGGCGCCGACGTCACCCAAGAGCTGATGATCGCGGGCGGCATTCTCGCCGGCAAATCTTACAGCGATCTAGCCAAGCATCTCCAAGAACAATATAACTACCAGCCAGTAAAAAACACCAAACAGTGGGAGGAAAAATGAAATACCAGCACGGCAAACGGCGTAAAGCCGCCGAGTACGAAAAAGCCCTCATCGACTGGTGGAAAAAGCACAACACCTTCGAGCAAAGCGTCCAGCAGCGCCCCGCCGACAACGCCTACGTCTTCTACGACGGCCCGCCCTTCATCACCGGCGTCCCCCACCACGGCACACTCCTCTCCAGCATCGTCAAAGATTGCGTCCCGCGCTACCAAACCATGCGCGGCAAGCGCGTCGAACGCCGCTGGGGCTGGGACTGTCACGGCCTCCCCGCCGAAAACTTCGTCGAAAAACAGCTCGGCATCCTTGACCGTCGCCAAATCGGGGCTACGAAACCCATCGAAGACAAAGAGGGCAGGGAACTCCCACCCATCAGCCTCGAAAAATACATCACCGAAGCTCGCAATTCCATGGTCGCCAACTCTGCCGCCTGGAAAGGCACCATCGACCGCATCGGCCGCTGGGTCGAGTTCGACAATGCCTACCGCACCATGGACAAAGATTTCATGGAATCCGTCTGGTGGGCCTTCAAAACTCTCTACGACAAAGGCCTCATCTACGAAGGTAAAAAAGTCCTCATGTACGACACCAAATTCGCCACCCCCGTCAGTAAAAACGAAGTCACCATGGACAACGACGCCTACCAAACCGTCACCGACCCCTCCGTCTACGTCAAATTCAGACTCACAGCAGCAAGTGCACAGGCGGTATGCAGTGCTAGGAGGGGCGGCGGAGCAGAGGGAGGCGCATTAAAAGATGCGTCGACCGAGCACCGTAACGACTCGACGACGCAATGCATGCCGAATGTGTGCTTGTTAGCTTGGACCACCACGCCTTGGACCTTGCCTGCCAACACCGCCGCCGCCGTCAACCCCAAACTCGACTACGCCGAAGTTCAACTTGCCGAAACCAAAGGCATTCTCATTGTCGCCACCGACCTCGTTGAGACCATCTTTAAAGACCTCGACTACAAAGTTCTTCATGACAAAATCAAAGGCTCCGAACTCGTCGGTCTTGAATACGAACCACTTCCAATTAGCCCCGTACTTAGCACCAGCGTAGTTTATCGTGTCCACGCCGCCGACTACGTCGAAGCCAGCGCCGGCACCGGCATCGTCCACCTCGCCCCCATCTTCGGCGAAGAAGATTTCATCCTCGCCGAAAAACACGGCATCCCCACCCTCGACGTCCTCGACGACAATGGTTTCTACCTCCCCGAAGTCGCCAAGCAGCTAGAGAAAATCGGCGTCCGCCCCACCGACGGCGACCAAATCGAAGTCTGGTCCGCCAACAAATTCATCGCCAAATGCCTAGAAGAGCAGGGCAGCGTCTGGCGCATCGAATACATCCAACACGAATACCCCTTCAACCCCCGCTCCAAACAACGCCTCATGTATCGCGCCATCCCCAGCTGGTTCATGGACATCCAAGGCCAAAAAGCCAACCTCCTCAAATACAACGAAAATATCAACTGGTTCCCACCCCACTTAAAGCACGGCCGTTTTGCCAAAAACATCGAAGCCGCCCCCGACTGGAACCTCTCCCGCGACCGCTTCTGGGCCACCCCCATGCCCGTCTGGAAGGGCGACCAAGGCACCGTCAAAGTCATCGGCTCTTACGCCGAACTCGCCGAACTCACCAAATCCAAGGACAACCCCAAAGGCATCCGCCTCGACGACTACCACCGCCCTTGGGTCGACGACATCACCTTCACCGACCCTAAAACCGGCGAACACTTTACCCGCATCGAAAAAGTCCTCGACTGCTGGTTTGAATCCGGCTCCATGCCCTTCGCCCAAATGCACTACCCCTTCGAAAACAAAGAAAAATTCGAGCAAAATTACCCCGCCAGCTTCATCGTCGAATACATCGGCCAAGTCCGCGCCTGGTTCTACTACGTCCACGTCATCAACACCGCGCTCTTCGGCCAAGAAGCCTACACCAACGTCATCACCACCGGCGTCGTCGCCGGCAACGACGGCCGCAAAATGTCTAAATCCCTCGGCAACTTCACCGACCCCAACGAACTCATGGACAAATTCTCCGCCGACGCCCTCCGCTTCCTCCTCCTCAGCAGCCCCTTACTCTCCGGCGAAGATTTCGCCCTCCAAGACAAAGACGTCAGCGACGTACAGAGGAAACTCGCCATGGTCTGGAACATGTACGATTTTTTCACCATGTACGCCGAAGTCGACGGCTGGGAATTGAAAGGCGAGCGAGCCCGCTTAAAAGAATTAAAAAATCCGTTGGATCTCTGGGTCATTTCCCGCCTCCACCAGCTCAAATCCGACATCACCCGTAATATGGACGCCTACAACATCCCCGACGCCATGAGCCCGATCATTCCCTTCCTCGACGACGCCAGCAACTGGTTCGTCCGCCGCAGCCGCCGCCGCTTCTGGAAAACCGAAGACGACAGCGACAAAAACGACGCCTACACCACCCTTTACACCGTCCTCGAACAGCTCGCGCTCGTTCTGGCGCCATTCACCCCCTTCCTCGCCGAAGAGCTTTGGCAGAGCCTCGTAGGGCAGGGTAGCGTCCACCTCCAGGACTGGCCCGGCGGCGTCAACGTTGACCAAGCCGTCCTCGACCAAATGGCCACCACCCGCGCCATTATCGAACAAGGCCTCGCCCAGAGAAACGAAGCCAAAATCAAAGTCCGCCAACCCCTCAGCTCATTGTCATTCGGCGGCGAACGCTTGCCCGAGTTCTACCTCGACATCATCGCCGACGAAATGAACGTCAAATCCGCCGACTGGGATAGCGATCTCGAACCGGGCAAAGTTGAAATCGACACAGAAATCACCCCCGCCCTCAAAGCCGAAGGCGACGTCCGCGAACTCATCCGCGCCGTCCAAGCTGCCCGGAAAAACGCCGGCCTCCAAGTCGACGACCGCATCAAGCTTTCCATCACCGGCTACGACCTCGACTCGCTCGAAGGCGACCTCAAGAACATCCTCACCGCCGAAACCCTCGCCACCACCCTAGACACCGACAACTACTCCCACGACGAAATCACCCAAATCAACAAGAAGCCCGTCACCATCTCCCTCGAAAAAGCCTAACGCCATAGCGAGCCAGACAAAAGTCCATCCCGCTTAACCTTGCCAAACCCCCAGGGGGGGGGTATCATAGAAGGGTAGCGGTGGATAAGCAGCTTAAAGGAGGTGAGATGCCTTGTCCAAGTACAATAAATCCCGAAAGCCTAAGAGAGCCAAGAAAACCAAACCAAAGAAGCCACAAACGCGTAGCTACCAGTACAAGAATTCCGGTTATAACGACCATCATTGGTTGTTCCCTGACAGTTTGTGGAGCGGTACAAGCGACTACAAACGCCTACGCGAAATGTGTGTGTTGAGGATATACGCCCCTCTACACGACAGCTTACACTACCATTGCCCCATTATCCCGCCCATCCCCAACCACTGGACCTGCTACGTCATTACCCATTTTACCGCAACCGACCACCATGTTCTTGCCAGCATGGATGAGTTGATACGCGTAGTGCAGGAGAAAGCGGAGCTTGAAGCAAGACGAAGGTACGATGAAATAGAGCAAGAAATGGCAAAACTCTTCATCAAAGCGCTAGAAAAGCAAAGATACTTCCTTAAGAAGCGTGGCTTCAGGAGGTAAGCTGAAGCGCGCACCAACACAAACAACCGTCCTTTTAGGGCGGTTTTTTTGTTTAGAGCAGGGCGACTACCCCTTCCTCCCCACCCCCTACGGGTAGACACAGCGGAGGGGTACGCCAGTTCGTTGGGCAGTTTGCTGTGTAGCAGGAACTACGAGCGTGCTAGCCAAGTATATACGGGAAGCACCCGTTGCTGAACTAGGAGATGAAGTCCACCAGTCCCCGTGTTGCGACTGGTCAGGCAGTCCGCGGTCACCGGGGCTGAAATATGCTCCCGAGACAGTGGCGAAGGAGCAACAATATGGGTAGAGTACTCCAGCCCGCAGGATTATCAACCGGGCTGTCCGAAGCGGCTCGCGATGCTGGTCGGATTTCGAGGAACGTCCCGGAAGCTGGCAAGCTGAGGGAGAAGAAGGTTTTAGGGAGTTAGCGACGGATTAAAACCATTCTGTGTCCGAGAAACCGAGCCAGCGAGTGAGCTTTTGGGCGTCCGAGTTACGATTTTCGTGCCGTCCTTCACCCCTGTAGTTTGCAAAAAAGTCTAAAAAAGTATCAAAATGCTATTGCTTTTTTAAACCAAGTGTGCTATACTGGAGGTAGGTTAGAAAAGAAATCTAACACAAAAACAAGTAAGAATAACAAACAAAGGAAACAAAATGTCAAACGTAATTCCATTCCCCACCAAGAAGACCAAAGCGGCTAAGTTCGCCAAGGATACCGATATCAAACTAAACTTCGAAGCTTCGGAAGAGGAGCCAATCAGCCAAAACCCAATCGACGAATTCGACCTGCCTAATGGCGGACGAAAAGCCAGCGGCAAACATGTAGCCAGGAATGCAGCTAGCGGCCGAGCGATATTGAAAGTGCTTGCACTACGAAATAAATTGCTTGCAGCCGAGCAGGACACAAAGGAAGAGCGTGATGAAATTCTGAATGATCAGCTTAACCTCATGCAGAAACAACCCGCTTTTGCTATGCACCATGCCGATAGTAGGGCAGCCTAGTCGGCCAGTGTAGCCGTCTCGAATAGGGTCACGAACATAAATTAACAGAGTAGAATAACGTTTGAACAATATATTTCCAAGTTTCAAGAAAGGAATCAAAATGTAAAATCAGAATTGAACACAAAAATTAAAACATAAGCAGAAAGGATAACCCATGTGATGCTTTACGAAAAACCCGCCAAATTAGGTGGGTTTTTCACTTGACACAGCGAAACGCTCGTGTATATAATAGAGCATATATAAAAGCATCAAAACAAAAAGCATAAGGGTAAAATATGGCACGTGGTAATAAAAACAGCACACCCAAACGACCTGAAAAAGGCGCCGTTGACCCATGGGATGTTCTGGGCAACCCCAACGCTTCCACCTACGCCGATCTCTACCATGAATACGGCGCCGCTATTGAAGATGAAGACGGTCAGCTCCTATCGCCAGACGAAGTCACAGCCAGCCGCGACCACTACGGAGACATAGAGTTGGAAGAGGGCAGGGAAAAGCACGAGCGCAACCGCAGGATCGGTAAGGCCGTAATTACCGTCGCTTTCGCGGCTGTCGTGCTCACCTCTCTCACCGGCATGGCTAGGCCGTTTATGGCCCACGCCATGGACGCCGACGACGAGTTCGACGAAGACAACCTCCCGCCCGGCGCCTTCCTCGACGCCCACGGCAATGCTATCTCCCCCATCAGTCTCGACGGCGGCGCCGAAGGTATCCGCCTCTACAACCCGGGCGGCACCGTCACCGATCTATCCCTCGCCGACTATCAGGCCTACGTCGCCAACAACCTCACACCCCTCGACGATCTTCCATCTGACAACGCGTCCAACCTCACACCCCTAGACGACCTCCCCGATGACGCTGATACAACCGAGATCGACCCGCTCGACGACCTACCGGGAGACGACCTAGAACCTCTTGACGATCTCGACGATGCCGACACCGACACCGACGACGCTGACGATAATGCCGACAATGACAACGACGACAACGACGAAGCCGATGACACCGCCGAAACCGATACAGACTCCACCCGCCAAATCCTCGAAGACGGCCAAAGCTACAACGCCCTCGAAGACGACGTCGCGCAGGGCAATCGCCTCCGCAACAACTTCGGCCAACGCATCGAGCTCAACCTTGACGGCACCGTCAACGTTGCCAACCTCCAAAACGCCATCAACACCAACGTCGCCAACAACCCCAACATCGCCCTCCTGCTTGGCCACCTCACCGACGCCGAAATGCCCGAAGATCTCGACGGTACCACCATCCGCGACTTCAACCGCTACGCCAACGAAATGCGTTCCGGCTCCTACGATAATTTCTCCGGCACCATGAACGACCTCCTCCACGAGTTCGGCGACCTCGAAGGCCGCGCCGAACGCGGCGAGATTGAGTTCACTAACACCGAAGTCGGCCGCGCCCACGACCGTGCCTACGCTTCCGTCTATATGCAAAACGGCAACAACGGCGCCCAACACATCCACCGCGCCGACACCGTCCTCAACAGCAACAACAACTCCCTTAACATTTTCGACACCGAAACCGGCCAAAGCCTCCTCAGCATGGACGCTTCCGTCGACCTCTTCGGCGGCATGGAGACCCTCGCCAATAACCTCTTGCAGCATTACGTCGATGGTTTTGGCACCACCGTCAACATCGACCAGATCGTCGGCAACACCATCTATCTCGACAACGGCCAAATCGCCACTCTCGAAATCGGCCTCGGCCAAGACTGCGGCCTCCAGCTCAACGCTTGGTTCGACATCACCGACACCCCACCCGACAAAGACATCCCACCGCCCGAGACACCTCCTCCACCCGAAGAAGAGGATTCTACCCCACCACCTCCACCCGAAGAAGAGGATTCTACCCCACCTCCTCCACCACCAGAAGAGGATTCTACCCCACCTCCTCCACCACCAGAAGAAGATTC
>Ga0099364_10007245_pt1 | contig 15896 bp, 16 predicted proteins | sample TergutTh196P3_FD_73070 | JGI IMG/M metagenome (GOLD analysis project Ga0099364, IMG submission 73070) | Microcerotermes parvus P3 segment gut microbial communities from Pointe-Noire, Republic of the Congo - Th196 P3 | ecosystem: Host-associated > Arthropoda: Insects > Digestive system > Gut ...
TAAACTGTGCCTATATCCCCAACAGCGCCACCAGCGCGAACAGCATGATTTGCTCCGCGCCTGCCTGCTTCAGCCCGCCGCCCGCCTCTCTACGCCCGAGCGCCGTTCGTGCTGCCTCATATGGCGCGCCCGCTTTGCTCTGACAACACAATGGAAGCACAGCGGGTTATCAACAATGCGCCTCTCCATGAGCCGCCTTTCCATAAGTCGCCTGTCTTCGTGTGGTTCGAGCATGGTTGGACTCCTCATGCATTGTCTCTTGAAAGGCGTTATTTGTTCGTTACGTCTACAAAGTAAATGCGCTTAATTACCTGATAACCAAGAACTTTATTGATACTTTCTGCCAGCTCCGCCTCCAGCAGGTCTCTGCCCTCTTCCGATGAAAGCTCGGCCAGGGTTTTTTGAGAAATAAACTGAATAACCGCCTCCCTGATTGCCGGCCTTCTCTCTTGCATAGCGCTTGCAGACCTGTCAAGTGCAGCGTCTGCTTCAATGGAAACATCAAAAACGCGCCGCTGGCCCGAAATATTGGATGCAAAGGTACCTATGGCGACTTTTTGTATTTCGGACGCCTTTGGCTCTGCCTGAAGCGGTTTTGCTTCGCAGGCAAGCATCCAGAGAGACAACGCAAAAATCGAGAATATAACCTTTCGCATACAACCTCCGGTTCATTTCCCGCTCGAATCCGCATGGCAGCATCCAGGCGGGTTTATCATGGATAGTATATTAATCATCCAAATTCAAGCTTGCCCATTGCCACACGCAGCGCCCTTTTTTACATTTCTCTACAGCCTCGTTTCCATATCGGAGGGCATCTTTTTTCCGCAACAAAATGAACCTTGGAGGCTTTTCCATGAACCGCAGCCTATACTTTGCCCGCGTTTTTGGCTTTGGCCTGTTTCTTGCCCTAAGGTAAAGACTATCTTTTTGCGGACGCGTGTGGCATTCTCAGCGCCATAATTACGCGGCAATATTAACGTGCATGAGCACGCCGCCGAAACACATTACGTGTGTAATGCAGGTGAATATTCGGGAAAAACCGGTAAGGGTGAAGATGTGACCCAGCAAGACAATACTCCCCGGTGGCTGTATCGGTTCAATAATTACAAGCGCGCCTTTACCTTGCTGCGCGAGGCTGTTGAATCGGAAAAACCTTTGACGCAGTTGGAGAAAGAAGGCTGCATCCAGCGTTTTGAATATGCCTTTGAACTGGCCTGGAAAGTGATGAAAGACTATCTGGAAGGCGAGGGACTGGTCATATCCCCGCTGACTCCTGCCAATGTTATCCGTACAGCCTTTGAAGCAAGGCTCATCGCCGATGGGCAGGTATGGATGGACGCCCTGGATGCCCGGAACAAAATGTCCCATACATACGATCTTGCAAAATTTGAAAAGGTTATAGCGGAGATACGGTCAAGCTACCTTGCGGCTATGGAGGCCGCGTATATGTTCTTTCTTGAAAAAGCGGCGACGCATGACCTTTGATCACGGGATCAGCCGACGGCAGCTTGACTGCCTGCGCGGCATCCTCTCTCCATTTGCCGCCGGCATAGAACGGGTGGTGGTTTTTGGCTCACGCGCCTCCGGGAAATACCGCCCCGATTCCGATATAGACCTTGCGCTCTACGGTTCGGTGGAGGAAAAAACCGTGGACCGCCTGCATACCCTGTTCATGGACAGCTCTCTGCCGTTGAAAGTGAATATTCTGGCTTACGCGCTCATCGCGCATCCACCCTTGCTCCGGCACATTGATGCAGAGGGAAAGACGCTGTTCGCGCGTGAAGAATTGCTGGAGCGCTTTGCGGAAGGGAAGAAGTTATTATGATGCACTTGAACCTTATGTAGGTAAAGAGGATACCATGTCCATATTTTCCAAAAATTCCGCGCTGGAACAACTGCTTGTCGGCCATCTGGAGAGGCTGTGCGTGGAAGAGGGGCTTGCGCCTTCCGCCATCCGCAGCGCCATTGAAGCCGGAAGCATGGTTCTGTTGGGCAATCCCGCCCATCCGCGGATCAGCCCTCTGTTGATCGGCCAACCCGCCCGTGTAAAGGTCAACGCCAATCTCGGCACTTCACCGCTCAACAACTGCCCGGCGTCCGAGGCCGAAAAAGTCCGCGTGGCCCTGGATGCCGGAGCGGATACGCTTATGGATCTTTCCATGGCCGGGGACCTGGATGCCTTGCGTTGCGCCATGCTGGCAGACTGTCCTTTGCCGGTGGGCACTGTGCCCATATACGAGGTGGGGCAGCGCATCCTGGATGCGGGCGAATCTATCGCGGCCATGCGGCCGGAGGAAATTTTCTCGCTTATCGCCAAGCAGGCCGCGCAGGGTGTCGATTTCATGACCATCCATTGCGGCCTGACCCGCCGGGGGGCGGAATTCGCCTCCAAAGGGGGGCGCGCGCTTGGCATCGTCTCGCGCGGCGGCTCCATGCTGGCCCGCTGGATATTGGAAAATGACCGGGAAAACCCCCTGCTCGAAGGATTCGAACAGATAGTGGAAATAGCCCTGCGCCATAACGTCACCCTGTCCCTGGGCGACGGGCTGCGCCCGGGCGCGGGCGTGGATGCGGGCGACGCCGCCCAGTGGGAGGAAGTGATTATGCTGGGGCAGCTTGCCCGGCAGGCTTTGGATGCGGGCGTGCAGTGCATGATCGAGGGGCCGGGCCATGTGCCCCTGCACGAGGTGGACGCGCAGATCCGAACCATCAAACGCCTGACGCATAACGCTCCCCTGTATGTGCTGGGGCCGCTGACCATAGACAGCGCGCCCGGTTATGATCATATCGCGGGGGCCATAGGGGGGGCGCTTGCCGTGCGGGCCGGGGCGGATTTCCTTTGCTACCTTACCCCGGCAGAACACCTGACCTTGCCGGATGCCGCAGACGTGCGCGCCGGGGTCATGGCTTCGCGGGTGGCGGCTCAAAGCGGCGAGGTGGCGTTGAACGCGCCCCACGCCCTGCTGCGCGAAAAGGCTATGAACACTGCGCGCAAGGCATTGGATTGGACGGGCATGGCCGCCGCGGCGCTGGATCCGTCCTTGTTTCATGCGCGGCGCGAAGCGCATAAGGATGAGGAAGTGTGCGCCATGTGCGGCAAATTCTGTGCCGTGAAGATGCTGCGCGAAAGCAAGGCCTGACAGACGGATATTTGAGGCCATATCAGCGCGTTCGCTGGAGGCGGAAAAACCACGTTGCATAAGGAGAAAAACATGCCATACGTCAATATCAAGATTACCCGCGAAGGCGCGAGCGCTGAACAAAAAACCGCCCTGATCGCGGGAGTGACCCAACTGCTGGTCGACGTTCTTGGAAAAAATCCGGCCACCACCGTTGTGGTCATTGACGAAGTGGATACGGATAATTGGGGGATAAGCGGCGAATCCGTCACCGTACGGCGGAAAAAAGGGCAATAGTTTGTAAACGCTCAAACAATCTTTCTTTTAAGGAGCTGTGTGTATGCAAGAGGTGCGAAAAAAAGCGCGTGAGCGCGTGAAGGCCAAGTGCAAGGTCTGCCCTGCCTGCAACGGCGTGGCCTGTGCCGGCGATGTGCCGGGCATGGGTGGCATAGGCACGGGACTTTCATTCCAGAACAACGTGACGGCTCTGGCGCGGCACCGGCTGCTCATGCGCGTGCTGCACGGCGCCAACGATCCCGACACCACCACGGAATTATGGGGCAGAAAGCTTGCGCTGCCGGTGCTTGCCGCGCCTGTGGGCAGCGTGTCCCTCAATCTCGGCAGCGGCATGAGCGATGCTGACTACTCGACCTTTCTCATCCGGGGCTGCCGCGCGGCGGGCACCCTCGCCAGCGTGGGAGACGGCCTTGACGCCGAAACCTTTGAAAAGAATATCAGTATGATCGACGGCAACGGCGCTTCCGTCATCGCGTTCATCAAGCCCTGGGCCGTGAAGGAGGAAATCAGCGCGCGCCTGGATATGGCCGTCAAGGCCGACATCGGCATCTGCGGCATGGATGTTGATGCCGCAGGCCTGACCGTGCTGCGTCGCAGGGGAACGCCCGTGAGCACGCAAACGCCGGAGGAACTGGCTCAAGTGATCAAGCTGGCCCATGCGCGCGGCATAAAGTTTATCGTCAAGGGCGTCATGGCCGTTGATGAAGCCGTGATCGCGGCGGACGCCGGGGCGGATGCCGTGCTTGTTTCCAACCACGGCGGCAGGGTGCTGGACCACTGTCCCGGCGCGGCGGAAGTGCTGCCGGCCATAGCCGATGCCGTGGGCGGGCAAGTCATTGTCATGATGGACGGCGGCGTGCGCAGTGGAGCGGACGTGCTCAAGGCGCTGGCCCTGGGCGCGAAGCTGACCTTGATCTGCCGCCCGGTGGTCGTGGCTGTGCATGGCGATGAGCAGGACGGCGTGGTGAAATACTTCGCGCAGATACAGGACGAACTGGCCCAGGCCATGCGCCTGACCGGCTGCGCAAACCTGGGCGCCATCAGCCGGCGTGTGCTGATATAATTCCAATTCTAGATAGGAATTGCGTTAACAATCCAAGACCACTCTGAGATTGACTTGGTTATTTCGGGGTGGTCTTCCAATTGTTTCAGGCCACGAAGCAATTGCTCTTCCAAGGCATCAAGGTCTGCAAAAACTCTATTGGTCAACCATTTTTCTCGAAGCTCTTCCCATATATTTTCAACCGGATTCAACTCCGGTGAATAGGCGGGCAGCGCAAGCAGCTTCACATTTGCCGGAACAATCAAGTCGGAGCTTCTATGCCATCCAGCGCCATCAAGCACCATGACGATACGATCATCAGGGTACCGTAGTGCTACCTCGTCCAAAAAGATTTGCATGCAGATGGTATTTGCTTTGGGCAATATCAGACTGTCCCATTGCCCATCTCCTATGCTCACCGCGCCATACGCATAGGTATACTCCTGGCAAACCATAGTGGGACATACTGGTCTGACAGGCTTGGGGCACCAACAGCGTCTGCTCTCAGCAATGCGGCCAAAACGCGCTTCATCTTGAAACATCAATCTGATAGGTCCTGTCCTGTCCCACGTTTTTTCGATTTGCGCGAGCCGTTCGGGAAGTTTTTTTTCCACTCTTCCTGAGCCTGCACATCAGTCTGCACATTGCGCTTGTCTGGAGCGAGCTTGCGCCAACCATGCCGATGCAGAAGATTGTACGCTGACGCCAGGGCTATTTTACGCCCCAGATACTGCTCCAAAGCGCTACGGATCACGCTGACTACCAGAATCCCACCATGCCGAGCACTTTCAAAAAAAGGAGCGAGGAATGCTTCTTCCTCCTCCTTTGTCATGTATGCCCTGTTCCTGGTCGTTCTGTCAGGCTTTTTCACTGGCCCTGCGTTGCGAATGAATTCATTGCGCGCATTCGTGGTCCAGCGGGGACTTCTTCCTATAGCCCGCGCTGTTTCCTGTGTGGACATTCCATTGGCAAGGGGAAACACCACTGCCTGAAGAGTACGCAACTCATCAACTTCGGTAGCCTTCGCCAATAAGCCCTGTGCCTTTTCCAAGACATCCTGGCCCCGTACAGGTCGTGCCATAATCTCCCTCCTGGATGGAGAAGATTATAGCAAATTTAATTTAGAATTGGAATAAGCTGTTGCGTTGTATGTATGTCATGGCAAAGTCCTCTTTCCGATTAAGGTACGCAATGAATTATAGCGCGGAAAATAGAATCGGACTGTGACCGGTTTGTGGCGGACAGATGGCATTTTTTGTACTTCGTCCGCAAAAGCGATATGCGATGGAAATTGACGTCTAAAATACACAATTCTATCATAAAATATTCATATTCGATCTGTAGTTCCTGATACAAACAGGAGCGTATTATATGAAGTATGAACGGGCTGGCGCCGCATGCATGGCAGCGAGGGGAGTTCCGGAATCCAGAGAACACACGTGGCGGTATACGGTAGATCTGCACGTACATTCCATGTTTTCAACACGTCCTTCCCAGTGGATCCTGCAAAAGCTTGGCTGCGCGGAAAGTTATGCTTCACCACAGGATATTTACGCCATCGCAAAAGCGCGCGGCATGGACTATGTGACCATCACCGATCACAATACGATCAACGGAAGTCTGGAAATAGCGCATTTGCCGGATACTTTCATCAGTGAGGAGATTACTACCTATTTCCCTGAAGATAATTGCAAAATACACATATTGGCCTGGAACGTCACTGAAAAGCAGCACGCGGATTTTGGCGTCATCCGCGAGAATATCTATGAACTTGCGCGGTATCTTTTTGAAAACAACATTGCGCATGCCTGCGCCCATGCGCTTGTCGACATGAACGGTAAGCTCACGCTGCAACATGTGGAAAAGCTTTTTCTGCTTTTCAAGGTTTTTGAGTTGAACGGCGCGCGTCATCCCATGCAAAACAGAGTTTTGCGCGCCATGATCGACAAACTCAATCCGCAGCACATTCAAGAGCTGGAGGAAAAGCATAACTTTGCCGCATTGCCGTCAGAGCCCTGGAACAAACATTTTGTCGCCGGTTCCGATGATCATTCCTCCTGTAATATCGCGCGCAGTTCAACGAGTATTATGGTTCCGCAAAAAATGCCCGAAGCGAAGGCGCTTTTACGTGCCGTCATGCTGGGAGATACGCTGGTGCATAGCATAGACTGCACGCCGGCCACTTTCGCGCATAACCTTTATTCCATAGGGTACCAATTTTATAAAAAGCACACCGGTGTCGCCGAATACCTCAACAGCAGCCTGCTCATGCAGTTTATGGAAAATATGCTGACCGGACTGCCGGCCACGCGCTGGAAAAGCGCGAAACATCGCCTGCTTTCCTTGGTTGATGTGGTGTTGCGCTTCGGACGCGGCAAAAAACATGGCGATCTGGATGTGCGGGAAAATCTGTTGGAAAGTGTGGAACGGATTATCCGTGACAATCCTGAACTCCGGGCGATCGCGGACGACATGGGGCACATACGCCCCCAAGAGGAGCTGCCCCGCATAGAAACGATATTCCTTGAACTTATTGCCGGAGCTACGGAGGCGGTACTGAAAACATGCGCGGACAGCATTCTCAAGGATCTGCTGAAGGGAAATTTTTTCAATCTGTTCAAGGTAATCGGCGCGACAAGTTCGCTTTATATGCTGCTGATTCCTTATGGCGTAAGCTACAACCTGTTCGCCTGTGATGCGCAGTTTGCTGCAAGCTGTTTGTCCGAAAGCTCCGGACAGGAACCTGATACTGAACTTTGCCTTGGCCATTTTACGGACACCTTTGACGATGTGAATGGCGTGGCGAAATCGTTACGGGAGCTTTTGCCCCTGGCACAGGCGCATAACAGCAGACTTCAAGTGCTTACCTGCATGCCTGACAACGTAGTGGCCAAATACCAGGGGGCGAACGCGCCGGTGAATTTTACGCCTGTCGGCAGTTTCGTACTTCCCGAATATCCCGAACTCAGCCTGCAATATCCGCCTGTATTAAGAATTGTCCAACACTGCTTCGAACAGGGCTATACGTTGCTACACGCAGCGACCCCGGGGCCGATGGGTCTTGTTGCGCTCTTGACCGCCCGTATGCTCAAGCTCCCCATTCACGCCACATATCACACTTCTTTTCCGCAATACATGTTGCAGCTCACCAACGATAGGGCGCTTGAAGAAGCAATGTGGCGCTATGTGCTCTGGTATTACAGCCAGATGGACGCCATCTTCGTTCCTTCTGAAGCCACGGCAAATGATTTGACGGCCAGAGGCCTGCCGCGTGAACGTATCCACCTGTATCCGAGGGGGGTTGATGCCGAGCAGTTCGCATCCGCCTGGGAGAACAAACGCCAAGCCAGGCCTCTGGCCTTCATGCAAGGGCTTAATTTTCTGTATGTTGGCAGAGTTTCAAAAGAAAAAGGCTTGTTTTTACTTGTCGACGCCTTTGCCCGTGTCTCGAAGGCGCTGCCGGAAGCCCGGCTGACGATGGTCGGCGATGGTCCGATACTGGACGAATTGCGGCGCAAGGCCGCCCAACTGCCGGTACATTTTACCGGTTGTCTGCACGGTGATGATTTGATTGCCGCCTATGAGCAGGCGGATATTTTCGTTTTCCCCTCCATCACAGATACCTTCGGCAATGTGGTGCTTGAGGCGCAAGCTTCGGGCTTGCCCGTCATTGTCAGCGGGTATGGCGGCCCACGGGAAAATATTCTGGAAGGGCGCACCGGCCTTATAGTCCGTGAGGAAAACGCGGCAGCCTATGCCGAAGCCATGATGGAACTGGCGCGTGACCCGGCAAGATTGCATACCATGCAATGCGAGGCCAGGGCCTATGCCCAGTCGCGCTCCCTCGAAAAGGCTTTTACGGCACAATGGCGGCTGTACCAGGAATGGCACAGCGCGTACAAGGCGGCTAGCTGAAAGCGTACCCATACCATAAAAACGTGGAGTGCGCCGCAGCGTTCAGCTTTGCGGCGCACCAAGCACATCCGTTTGTGGAAAAGCTTTTATGTCCCGCTGGGCGCCAGCTCAAGAGCGGCTGGGTATTCCTGCTCCTGCTGGTGATGGTAGGTGAAGAAATCCTCCACTCCTTCCTTGCCCATGTAGCGTTCAAGCTGTCTTTTATCCGTTTTCAGCAGATTGACGACAATCAGGCCGTCGAGCGCATTGGAAAAGGCCGGATCAAGATTGAAACGCAAAATGGAGCCGCCCAGCTTCAAATACTGCCGTATCAACACAGGCAAGCCTCTATCGGCGTCAATGTCTCCAAGCAGGGAAACAAGTTCCGCTTCGTCATTCGGCATGTTCTGCGTCAGTGCGCGTATCCAGGCGGAATACCGGAAAGGGATGCGAGGCGTGACAAGGTTTGCCAATTCCTTTTCGTGATTACGGCTTTCAAAAAATGACACCATAAGCTGGCGCGAAACCTTTTTATAATCGTTCGTTATGCTCACCGGTCCAAAGAGAGTTTTGTATTTTGGGAATTTGAGCACATACGCGGCGATTCCTTTCCAGAGCAGGAGCAGCGGGGTGTAATTTTTTTGGTACTCGGGGCATACAAAGGAGCGACCCATCTCCAGCGCTGGGCCGAGATGCTTGAAAAAGTGCGGGGTCATTTTGAAAAGCGTTGCCGTATACATGCCCCTTTGTCCAAGGCGCTGCAGCACCTCATCGCTACGCGCCAAACGGTACGCGCCCGCGATTTCATTCCGCTCCCGGTGCCAGAGGAAAAGATGGGTATAGTACGCATCAAATTCGTCGGTGTCGCACTCTTCACCGGTACCCTCGCCGACAAGCCGAAAGGTATGTTCGCGTAAACGCGATATCTCCCGCATGATCAGCGGAACTTGTTCCGCCTGGGCATGGGCTACGCTGAATTCGCCGCTTTCAAAAAGAACCTGGTGTGTCGGCAAGTTACGCATTTCCAATGCCAAACTCTGCCGCGGAACGGGTGGAATCAGTTTCGCTTGACGCGCCTTTGCCTTGAGCGAAAAAAGTTTCAGAGCCGGTTGTTCTTTTTCCGCACGCTGGCGCAGGATCAGGCTGCGCATGCGCAAGTAGCGCATGCAACGCTCGTTATTGCCCAAGCTTTCCAGGCGCGAGGCGGGTATGGCTCTGCCGATTTCAACGCGGATGCGCCTGCCGCCTTTGTTCGTCGTTTCCCGAGGAAGCAGTAGGGTGCGCAACATGGGATGGAGAAGGCCCAGCAAATGGAAAAGAGGTCCATTGCCTCCCGCGAAATGGACAGGAACGATAGAGGCTTTGGTATGTCTGATAAGCCGCGCAATTTGTGTTGACCATGCGCCTTCATGAATGCCCGGAGGCTGAAAGCGCAAATGCGCGACATCCCCAGCGGGAAAGACGCCCAAAGCGCCGCCGTTGCGCACGAACGCCAGAACATTTTTCAACGCGTTCAGATTATTATGCGTAGAGGCGGATCGTGCATAGGGATCAACAAGAAGCAGCAGTTCACGCAGTTCGCGTACGCGGGCCAGCAGATGATTGGCCATGATTTTCACGTCCGGCCGGCGTGAGAGCAAAATATGGCCGAGAATTAGACCATCAAGGCTCCCATAAGGATGGTTGGCGACGACGATCAGTGGGCCTTCTTGCGGAATGCGTTGCAAATCCTCCTGGGAAACAGCGTAACTGACGCCAAGTTTCTGAAGAGCACCGGAAATAAAGCCGCGTGTGTCCCCGCCGGGGGCAAGCGCGCGATACATTTGTTCAAGTTTATTCAACCCAAGCAGCCTGTCCAAAGATGCGTACAGTCCGGAGATCGCGTGTGTGCATATATCCCCTCCAAGATTCGTGGGAACAAAACTAAAGGTGCGTCCGGCATTTCCCGTTTCCATGCGAACTTCCTCTCTGTAGAAGTTTCAGTGGCCCGAACATGCGCAGGCTGACCGTCATGTCTGCGCATGACGCACACTAGGAAATGCGCATGACATACATATTGCGGGACAACGACATCTATGTGGTATTGCCCCGACGAATGCGTGACAGGCTCACCTGCAATTGTGGATTAAGGCTTTGTGTGGTGACAACGCCGGAACGGGGATTACAGGGCATCGCGGCGTGGCCTCTATGCCCAGTCCCCATATCATTGTCACACAGTCTTCACGGAACCGACACGAACATATTGATAAAGAGAACAAACTACACTTCGTAGAGACAGTGACCACTTCAAACCTTAAAAAAATGAGGCAAAGTATGAGTATGCAACGAGTATGTGGAGCGCTATTGGTGTTAATTTTGCTGTTGCCATATGCGCAAGCCTTTGCCGCGCCAGCGGATGCGAAGAAACAGGAAAGCAAAACCTACTATGTGGTATTGCTGCGTCACGGCGAGAGCGTGATGAACACACAAAAACGTGTTTCCGGTTGGGGAGATACGCATTTGACTGAAAAGGGAGTAGCTGCAGGCCTCAACGTGGGAAAACTTTTGAAAAAAGAAGGGATTTCCCTTGACGCGATCTATACCTCGTCCCTCAGCAGAGCTATTAAAACAGCCTGGTTGGCTCTTGAGGGCATGGATATGATGTGGATTCCCGTGCATACCGACTGGCGGCTGAATGAAACCAAACACGGCGCATTTGAGGGCAAAACCCGCGATGAGCTTGTGGCCGGATGGAACGAGGAGCAAGTGAAAAACTGGGAACTCAGCTTTGATCTGCCTCCACCTCCGCTGGCATCCGATGATCTGCGGAATCCAGCGAATGACCCTCGATACAGTGCCGTTCCCAAAGACAAAATTCCCCAAGCCGAAAGCATGAAAGATACTGTCGTCCGCGTCAGGGCATACTGGCAGGATGTGCTGATTCCGGTCGTCAGTTCCGGCAAGACTATTATGGTTGTCGGGCATAGCAATGCACTTCGCGCTCTCTCCAAAAGCATCGATGATACGCTTGACGAAAAGACATTGAAGAAGATGGAGATTCCCAACACGACGCCTATTATCTACACCCTTGATGCAAATATGAAGCCCGTCTCTCGTCGGGTAGTTGGCGTTCAATAAGCCGCCGATTGCATCTTGAATCGCAAAGCCCAGGCCGAAGCATAACAGAAAAAGGAGGGAGGGGAGTACTCCTCTCTTCCTTTTTTCGTTACTGATACCCTTCAGATGTCCTTTGGCACATTCCGCCCATGCATATGCTTTTTGTGTAAATCCCTGATCAGTCCGTCTGCAAGGCCCATTTTGGGGACGTATATGCCTCGCAGAGAGGGACATGACGCGCCGATTTCAAGAAAAATGTCCAATGCCGGCACGATGACGTCAGCCCTGTAGTCGTTCAGACCGAAAACCCGCATCCTTCCCTCGAAACTCAGCGTCTCAAGGCTGGCATGCAACGCCTGCAGCTCTTCAAACCGGAGCAGCTCACCGGCTCTTTTATCAAGCATTTTATGGGCCTTGTTGATGTTGCCCCCGGATGCCACAAGGCAGGTCGGAGCATGTTCTTCATGGATGTTCTCCAGGCAGCGGGCAAAGCGGGTCTTTTCCGTCTCTTCGACAGCATTGCTGAGTATGCGGACCGTCCCCAACTGGAAAGAGTCGTGGAATCGCATCCGCTGATCCCTATACACAACAAGTTCCGTACTGCCTCCGCCCACATCGACCTGCAAACACGTCTCATCCTTGAACAGCGCCTTTTGCGGGTCACTCGCTGCACTGATAAATTCAGCTTCCTGCGCGCCGCTGACGATTTCAATGTCGATGCCGGTTTTTTCCCTGATGGTCTTTATCAGAGTTTTCCCGTTGGCGGCATCCCGCATGGCGCTCGTCGCGCAGGCCCGAAACCCGGAAACAGCATAGGCTCGCATTATATGACAGAAACCCTGCATGGCCTCTACAAGCCGCTCAGCCTTGGCATCACTGACCAAGCACCGGGTAAAAACATCCTCTCCAAGGCGGATGGGGACTCGCAGGTAGGCGACTTTTTTATACTCGTAGTCGGCGTCATCGACTTCCACCTTGTTGATAAGAAGCCGCACGGCGTTTGATCCGATATCAATGGCTGCAAGTATAGTTGAATTCATGGGCCTGCCTCTCACCTTTGATTTGCATAAAACTCGTAAAGAGCCGTCTGAGCCCTCACCGGAGCGGTATTGACGGCGGGAACGTACCTGTTCATTTCAGGAATGACAAGTTCTCTAGCTTTGACGTTGTCCGACCACTGGGTTTCAAAAAAGAAGCGCAATTCTTTTCGCAGGCGTTTGTCCAGAATGGGGGCAGCAATTTCCACCCGGCGATCCAGGTTGCGGGTCATCAGATCCGCACTGGATATATAGATAGCCTCATCGCCTTTGTTGGCAAAGATCATGAGTCTGGCATGTTCCAGGTACTTATCGACGATGCTGATGGCTTGTATGTTATCGCTCAAGCCGGGGACCTGCGGCCTCACGCAGCAGGCTCCTCGCACGATAAGGCGGATCTGCACGCCATGTTGGCTTGCCTTATAAAGAAGCAGGGATATTTTTTCATCTGTTAGATTGTTGCATTTTATCAAGATATATGCTTCTTTTCCTTTTTTTGCATTATCCATTTCACGTTCTATAAGATCGACTATTGATTTTCGTAGATCATACGGAGAAACAAAAAATTTTTTACAGGAAAATCTATGGTGCATATTACTCAAGAACATAAAAATGGATCTCGCGTCATCGGAAAATGATTTGCTTGCCGTCATAATGCCTATATCACTGTATATTTTTGCAGTGTCTTCGTTGAAATTGCCTGTTCCCACATACACATAATTTTTGTTCGAGTATTTTTGTTCACTGTATTGCACGAGGATCAGCTTACAGTGAATTTTGAGCATGGACGAACTGTGTATCACCTGGACGCCTGCCCCTTGCAGCATATCAATGACACTGACGTTATGTTGTTCGTTGAAGCGGGCGAAGAGTTCCACATAGGCCACCACTTTTTTTCCATTTTGCGCGGCGCTGACCAGCGCGGTAACGATTTTCGAATCTGCCGCCAACCTGTACAGCGTGATATAGATGGATTTCACCTTGGGAGAAATCGCTGCTTCACGCAGAAAATCAATAACATGATTAAAGCTTTGATAGGGAAAGGTTAAGAGGATATCCTGACGGTCAATCTTGCTGAATATGCTGGAAAAGAGCGTGAGATTCGGGTGTTGCAGCGCCGGATTGCTCCGCTCTTCCAAGTCATGGCGAATGACGGGAAACTTCATCAAGTCCCGCATCATGTGGTACCGCCTGCCTGGTTGAAGCGCTCCCTGTTTGAACTTCAGCCTGGAAGCAAGCGTCCGTAAAAGCTCGTCCGGCATCTCATGATCATAGATAAGACGCACGAGCTTTCCGCGCATGCGTTGCTCCAGCCCTGCCTCCATCTTTGCCAGAAAACTTTTGTGCGGGTCGGCGTCCAGGCTGAGGCTGGCATCGCGTACCAGTTTGAAGGTAAAGGCGCGGATACGCTTATAATTGAACATGAAGAAAATATCATTCAGGCAAATGCGTATGATATCGTCCAGAAAAATGATGCAGTGTTTTCCATCTGATGGGGGAAGCTGGACGAAACGCGGGCAACCGCCGCTTACCGGAATGCGGAGGATGGCGAACTGTGTTTTGCGGGTGTCGCCTGACTCCATGCAGACGGCATGGTAGATTTCCGTATCGGGCAAAAAGGGGATTTGCAGCGTTTTGCGCAGAAAAAGCGGTACAATGCCGGGGCTGACCACATCAAGGAAGTAGCTGCGGCAGAACCGGCTTTGCTCCTCGTTCAGCATGCTTTCGTCAACCACCTTGATGCCTTCAGTCTCCATTTCATCTAAAATCTCTTCGTAGATTTCGGTGAAAATCTGCTGGGCCGCGCGAACCTCCCTGTCAACCAGGCGTATAAGGTCATAGGGTTTGTACCCGCCGGACATGATTGTATTTCTTGTCTTGCTGCTCTGGACCATGCGTACAAGGTTGGCGAAACGCACCTTGATGAACTCATCGTTATTATTGGAATAGACACCGAGAAAACGTAGGCGCCGCATCAGAGGGTTGGTGTGATCCGCTGCTTCCTGCAGGACCCGCCGGTTGAACGCAAGCCAACTGAGCTCTCTGTTATACAACGACTCCATGTTCGCCCCTTGTAGATTTAGCACAATATAGAGCGACAATAGTGACGTGTTGTTACTTTTTTATGGCGGAACAGCGACAAATTCCGTGACAGCTTTCACACCCCAGCCAGAAAATTTGAGGGCTATGCCTCTGGATGCTCAGGCTGGAGATGAAAACCGGACGCGGTCGCGGATTTCAAAGAGAGCTGGGATGCGTTGCGCTATTTCGTACATGGCAAGATATTCGCTGTTGCTCGTGCGCAATGGAAGGGCCTTCCCAAAAGAATACGAGAAGGCTGCTCCACATAGCTTGACGTCGAATCAGTTGGCGATTAGCAAAAGGCTTGCGGGGTGGGTTCACATGAGCCGCCTATCTTTATTATATTGTGCCCGGCAAGTCTTATCAGGCGACGTAGCGGCGTTAAAAAATTGAAGGAGGAGTTATGAAACTTCTGGCGATCAACGGGAGTCCTCGCAAAACGAAGAATACTGCCTTGTTGCTGGAAAAGATTGTTGAAGGAGCGGCGTCACTGGGCGCTGATGCTGAATTGGCGCACCTGCGCGATCTGGACTTCAAAGGCTGCATCAGTTGTTTTCATTGCAAAGATCCGAAGGGCAAGAGTTACGGGCGTTGCGTTGTCCAAGACGGCCTTACTCCCATCCTGCAAACAGCACATGAGGCGGATGTGCTGGTGCTTGGTTCTCCCTTCTATTTCAGCACTGAGACAGCCTTGATGCGCGCCTGTATGGAGCGCCTTTTGTTCCAGTATCATCTCTATACGAACAAGAAAGGCCCGCTATCCCCCGGGAAAAAAGCCACAGCTCTTGTCTACACCATGAATGTGCGCGAAGAGGATATGGAAGCATATGGCAAAAACACGATTGTAGCCCGGGGCAAGTGGCTGATGGAACGTTTTTTTGCTCCGTGCGAAGTATTTCTCTGTTGCAACACCAAACAGGTTGATGATTATTCCAAGTTTGAGTTTGACGTGTTTGACGTGCCGGAAAAATTGAAACGACATGAAGAAGTGTTCCCCAAGGAATTGGAAAATGCTTTTACCCTTGGCGTACGCTTGGTCAGCTGACGACAAAAGAATGCAGGGAGAATACCGATGATGTCATCACACACCCTCAAGACCGGGAAAGAAGGCTGCTATGACATTACGCCCGCCGTCAGGGACGCTATAAGGAAAAGTGGCATGGATGCCGGCGTGTGCATCGTATACTGCCCGCATACAACGGCCGGCATCACTATTAACGAGAACGCCGACCCGGATGTCGTCAAAGACCTGCTCTATGAGTTTGTTGCACAAGGAATGTTAAAATAACATATTGACATTATTGATTAACCCTGCTATTTTTCTTCCAT
>Ga0099364_10007246_pt1 | contig 15896 bp, 14 predicted proteins | sample TergutTh196P3_FD_73070 | JGI IMG/M metagenome (GOLD analysis project Ga0099364, IMG submission 73070) | Microcerotermes parvus P3 segment gut microbial communities from Pointe-Noire, Republic of the Congo - Th196 P3 | ecosystem: Host-associated > Arthropoda: Insects > Digestive system > Gut ...
ATATTTACCAAGAAAAATTATTTGCATTATGAAATTTCAAATTATGCTTTAAGAGAAAATCTTAAAGAAAAAAAATCACTTCACAATATGAAGTATTGGACATTTCAGCCATATCTGGGCATAGGACCGGGTGCTCATAGTTTTATAAATAATGAACGTTTTTACAATACCACACAAATAGAGAACTATCTTTTGGGATATAATACATTATACAAGTTTGATAAAAGAAGCCAACTAAGCCAATATGCCGAATTTATTATGACGGCTCTTAGACTACATGAGGGCTTTACAGATAAAGCATTTGAAAATATTTTTGATGCGGATATCCCAAGTGAAGTTTTAGATGTTTTAAGAAACCAAAACAATGCAGGTAATGTAGTTATAGAAAAAGACATGAACGAGTGTAGATTTTACCTAAGCAGGAAAGGTTTCCTGATTGCAGATAAAATTATCTTTGAGATAACGGAACCGCTATTGTGAGTAAGCAACTACCAATTTATGATAAGTTAATCAATGGTTGTACAGTCAAGATTTTTTTACTGTAAAATTATGAGTTTATACTTAAAAGCTAACTTTTTTCTCAAAATTCAACTTTTTTTTATGATTTTTTTATATTTTCCCAATCTCATTTGTTAACTATATGTAAGAAAAAAAATTTAATAAGCAAGGAGACTCACAGTTTGATTTATCATCGATGTTGTTGGAACATGAATGTTTTACCGGTATAATTGTTAAGCTTGAATTATTAAAATCTCCTGCAATATTAATGGAAGAGGAACAAAAAATTGACCCCATTCAATTTTACACCCCCACAATCCGATAATAAATAAGTATATCTATAAACTTATTCTGGGGAGGAACTTAAAATGCCTGCAGGAAAAATGGAAAAAGCCATCTTTAACGATGAAGTAAAAGGGCTTAAATCAGAAGCCGATGCTATGGCAAAAACCATTGCAGAAGTAGCTGCAAAAAAGAAAAAACACCCTAGAATTGTATCTTATTACGATATAGAAGCTGCAGTACACATGTTAAATTTCATACTGCTAAATTTAAAAATGAATGACCTGTCGGTAGAGATTATGGGAATAAAACATGAACTCTATCTCACAGTGGCAAGAAAAGAATACTATAAAGTTATAGCTAATTTAGAAAACATTGTCGGCAATGAAGTAGAAAGATCATTAAGAGAAAATGACGAATATCTTGCAAAAATAAGCCTGTTAAATCCTAAACAAATATTAGATTTAATTCATAAAATGCACGATGTTTTAGCTGAATTAAGGGAAAAAGTGGGTGAAAACTCAAAATGGAAATGGTCTTTTGTGGAAATGTTGGCACGAGTAGCGGTGATAACAAAAAATATAACGAATTTTTCAGATATAGCAAAATTTAAAGACCCCAGAAGTGATTATTATGATGAACGGGCAGAACTTATGATATTATGTAAGCAATCACTTGAAGAAGCAGCAAAACAATATAGAACAAAATATGAACTTTCGGGAAAATCTCGCGATGATCTTAAAAAATGTATAGATATTCTTTCCAGTTTACGCAAAATATATGTGCTTTTTGACGAACACGATGAGGCAGATAGGTTGAGAAATACCATAGATGCCTCAAAAGTGATACTGCAATCCGGCGATAAAGAAAAAAATAAGAAAAAGTAAAAAAATTTAAAAAAGGCCAAAAAAAAATCAATTTATCTGTTGACGATATAAGTATTCTTTTATACATTGACATTAGCACTCATTGATATTGATTGCTAACAGGTAATTATGTTTGCTGATAATAAAAATAGATTATTAGATGAAAGAGAATCTGCAATACTTACGACATTAGTTCACGAGTATATAGAAACAGGACGGCCCGTAGGGTCACGCACATTTGTGCAAAAGTATTCTTTCTCTATTTCACCTGCAACCATGAGAAACACTATGGCCGATCTTGAGTATTTGGGATATTTAAAACAGCCCCATACTTCTGCCGGTAGAATTCCCACCGATAAGGGGTATAGGTTTTATGTAGATTCTCTAATGGATAATTATGAATTTGTTAATCATGATAATATAGAAATACATGAAAACCTTTTTTCGGGAGAGTTAATACTTAGCAAGATATTCGAATCGGTAGCCAAGAAACTTACAGAGGTTTCGGGATACGCAAGCGTTATGCTTACGCCCAAACCTGACTTTGCTGTAGTAAAGCGAATAGAACTAATACCAATAGATAACAATGATGTTCTCATGCTTTTGATAGCCAGAACGGGAATGATCGTTACAAGAAAATTTTCGCTGTCTGTGAATGTGACACTTGATTTGCTTAGAGATTATTCCACTTATCTTACATCAGAGTTAAGCGGATACTCCATATCCGATATAAAAAAAGGCATGTTTGATAAACTAAGAAAAGAAAAAATAAGCGGGTTCAATGTAGGTATGGCTGTTGATATGGCAGAGTTGGGATTAGGGGCAGATGAGGATTCTAACTTCACCATAGAGGGAATCGAAAATCTTCTAAGAATACCTGAAATGATGCAGGAAAACATATTGGCAGGTTTACTTAACATGATAGAAGAAAAAAATATCCTCAAGGATATATTCGAGTCAACTATGGAAAATGAAAACATTACAACAATGATAGGAAACGAAATACACGATTCAAAAGTTAAAGGATGCAGCATTGTAGCAGCACCTTACAAAATAGGAAACACAAATGTTGGAGCTGTAGGTGTAGTAGGACCCACAAGAATGGATTATGAAAAGGTCGTGCCTGTGGTAGATTATGCTTGCAAGATGATTTCAGAGCTGTTAACAGAAATGAGTAAATAAACCTTATAGATTAAGGATAAGATAAAATATTTGGAGAGATTATGAAATGGTAAAACACAATAAGATAGAAGTTGATGATTTACAAAAAGAAAAAAGAAAGGGAGCCGATCGAAGAGATAAGTTAGATAGAAGAGCATTATTGGATAGAAGATCATCAAGTTGGAACAGCGAATTATCTGCAGAAGAAATAGATGAAGAAAATATAGATGTTTCAGAACGATTAGAAAAACTTACATCTGAAAATGAATCTTTAAAAGATCTAATGCAAAGAAGGCAGGCCGATTTTGAAAACTATAAGAAGCGGATGATTAAACAATTTGAAGACAGTAGAAAGTATGCTTTTAAAGATATAGCCGAAGATATCATATTGGTTAATGATGATCTCTTGCGAGCTATAGACGCAGCATCGGCAGTAACAGAAGATTTAGTAAATGCCGAAACATATAATTCGGTGGTTAAAGGAATCGAAATGATTTCAAAGAAAATCGAAGAAGTTTTAAGCAAGCATGGAATTGTCGAGATAGAGGCACAGGGCTGTGCATTTGATCCCAATATGCACGAGGCTTACGAGATTGAAACCTCAGATGATGTTAAACAGGATATGGTATCCAAAGTTCATCAAAAAGGTTTCAAAATAGATGATATAATAATAAGAGCATCAAAGGTTAAAGTAGCAAAACCGGCAAAGAAAGGTTAGAAAAAATTAAATAATAAATATAGGAGATAAATTATGAGCAAAATTATAGGAATCGATTTAGGAACAACAAATTCATGTGTTGCTGTTATGTCGGGCGGTGAACCTGCAGTTATTACAAACTCTGAGGGACAGAGAACTACTCCTTCGATTGTAGCATTCAACGACAAGGGAGAAAGGCTTGTAGGTCAGGTGGCAAAAAATCAAATAATAACCAATCCTGAAAATACAATAAGATCTATAAAAAGATTTATGGGGATAGGTCATTCTGAAATAGCCCATGAAGTAAAGATGGTACCCTACAATGTTGAAAAAGACAATAAGGGCGGAGTATTCGTAAAAACTGTTGCGGGAGATTTTACCCCTCAGGAAATATCTGCAAGAACTTTGCAAAAAATGAAGCAAACCGCAGAAGATTTTCTTGGAGAGCCGGTAACAAAAGCTGTTATAACAGTGCCTGCTTATTTTAACGATGCTCAAAGACAGGCAACAAAAGATGCCGGCAAGATAGCAGGCTTAGAGGTAGAAAGAATTATCAATGAGCCAACTGCAGCAGCTCTTGCTTACGGATTGGATAAGCAAAAGCAAAACGAAAAAATAGCCGTATACGATTTGGGAGGAGGAACATTCGACATTTCCATTCTCGAATTAGGAGACGGAGTGTTTGAAGTAAAATCTACAAATGGAAATACGCATTTGGGTGGTGATGATTTTGATCAACGCATTATGGAATGGTTGATAGAAGAGTTCAAAAAGCAAACGGGTATTGATGTCTCTACCGATAAGATGGCATTGCAAAGATTAAAAGAATCTGCCGAAAAAGCCAAGATAGAACTTTCGGGAAAATCTCAAGCCGAAATAAATATACCGTTTTTAACTGCCGATCAAAATGGACCAAAACATCTTGTTTTAACATTGGCAAAAGCAAAGTTTGAGCAGCTTGTAGATGATCTAATTCAGGCTACTAAAACTCCATGTATACAAGCTCTTGAAGATGCAGGTTTAACCGCAGCCGAAATAGATGAAGTGGTTCTTGTTGGCGGCTCAACGAGAATACCTGCCGTGCAAGAATTGGTAAAACAAATATTTGGAAAAGAACCTCATAAAGGAGTGAACCCCGATGAAGTAGTGGCAATAGGTGCCGCCATACAGGGAGGTGTACTTGCAGGTGATGTTCACGATGTTCTATTGTTAGATGTAACCCCGCTCTCTCTTGGTATAGAGACACTTGGAGGCGTTATGACCAAACTCATAGAGCGTAATACTACGATACCTACAAGAAAGAGCCAAGTGTTCTCAACTGCATCTGATAATCAGCCTGCGGTATCTATACATGTACTGCAAGGAGAACGTGAACTTGCATCTCAAAATAGAACGCTTGGAAGATTTGATTTGGCTGATATTCCCCCTGCACCAAGGGGAGTTCCACAGATAGAGGTTGCATTTGATATAGATGCAAACGGAATAGTTCATGTTTCGGCAAAAGATTTGGGAACAGGAAAAGAGCAGAAAATTAGAATTGAGTCTTCGGGCGGATTAAGCGAAGAAGAAATCAAAAAAATGGTAAACGATGCCGAATCTCATGCAGAAGAAGACAAAAAGGCAAGAGAACTTATAGAAGCCAGAAACGAGGCAGATACTCTTATATACTCAATGGAAAAGCTGATTAAAGATAACGAAGCCAAAATAGAAGCGGGCGAAAGAGCATCAATAGAAAATGAAATTGCATCTCTTAAAAAAGCTATGGAAACCAATGATGCGGCAAATATAAAAGATGCAAAATCTAAACTTGAACAGGCATCGCACGCTTTTGCACAGCGAGTATATCAAGATGCATCACAAGCCCAACAGCAAGCAAGTGAGCAGCCACAAGAAGCTGCCGATACTGCTGAGGGAAAAGTTTATGATGCCGATTATGAAGTTGTTGATGAGGATAAAAAAGAATAGTTTAGTGTAGGCATATTTATAATGTTATATTTCTCGCCCGCCGGAGGCGGGCGAGAAACAATGAATATAGTTATGTGTATAATTTAAAGCAGATATTAGAATGATAAAGCACACAGCTTGATGTGAGGGTAAATTGGCAAAAAGAGATTACTATGAGATTTTGGAAGTACCAAAAAGTGTTGGAGCAGAGGAATTAAAACAGGCATACAGAAAGTTGGCACTTAAATATCATCCTGATAAAAATAGAGGAAAACCCGAAGCAGAAGAAAAATTTAAAGAAGCAACCGAAGCGTATGATGTACTCTCCGATCCCAAGAAACGTGCCGCTTATGACAGATTTGGTCATGAGGGCGTTTCGGGAATGGGAGGCTTTGGAAGAAGTGCAGCCGATTATTCGGATATTTTTGGAGACTTGGGTGGATTTAGCGACATCTTCGAAAATTTTTTTGGAGGCAGCTTTGGTTCAAGAGGGCGTTCCCAAAGATCCATGAGGGGAGCCGATTTGCAGTACGATTTGCAAATCACTCTCGAAGAAGCCGCTTCAGGTAAAGAAGCCCATATCGAAATACCTCGCAGAGAAGTTTGTGAATCTTGCAAGGGAACCGGAGCAAAAGCAGGAACCCAGCCTGTTACATGTACAACCTGTAATGGAATGGGGCAGGTTAGGCAAACTCAAGGATTCTTTTCGATAACACAGCCTTGTCCTAAATGCCGCGGCACAGGTAAAATTATCACATCGCCATGTCAAACTTGCCATGGCAACGGACTACAAGCAAAGAAACGAAAACTAACTATTAAAGTAGTGGCAGGAGTAGAATCGGGTTCGAGACTTAAAATTTCTGGAGAAGGAGAACAAAGCCCGGGTGGCGGATCTCCCGGAGACTTGTATGTTGTTATCTATGTAAAGAAGCACGATGTTTTTGAACGACATGGGAATGATGTTCTCAGTTTGATAAGCATTTCTTTTCCTATGGCGTGTCTGGGCGGAGAAATTGAGGTACCTACTATTTTAGGCAATAAGGTTAAAATGAAAATTCCGCCCGGCACCGAAAATGGTCAGGTGTTTAGACTAAAAGGCAATGGTATTCCCTATCTTGGGTCTTATGGTAGAGGTGATCAGCTTGTGAAGATAAATGTTGATGTACCTAAAAAACTTAGTCAAAAGCAAAAAGACCTGCTTAAAGATTTTGCATCTACTTTAAAGGAAGAGTTTCATTAACTTTTGAGAGGGTGCTCTGACCCCAAAAAAACCTTGACAAACAATATACTATCTATTCAATAGTAAAAGTAGAAATAAAAGAGGGTACATGGAATTATCTACCAGATCGAGATATGGACTAAGATTGATGCTTGAATTGGCATCAAATAAAAAACATGAGCCTATGCTTTTAAAGGACATTGCACGTCGTCAGGATATTTCTGAAAAATATTTAAGTCAAATAGTGCTTTCTTTAAAAAACAAAGGATTAGTCAATACTTACAGAGGATCACATGGGGGATATTTGTTAGGCAAACCTGCAGAAGAAGTATCACTTCAAGAAATTGTAGAAACTCTTGAGGGAAGTTTATCTTTGGTGCCGGGTGTAAGAGATTCCAATAATAGCAAAAACTCTATAGAATCTGTTGCCCAAAATGTATGGAGTAATATGAGCAGTTTGCTTACAAATTATTTAAAAGGAGTTACACTTGCCGATCTAGTTAAAGATAAGGAGGCAATGGATAATTCTGTTGATGAAGAATAATTGTTGGGGCGTTGCGCGCAACGCCCCAACAATCAAAATCTATTTCGCTATTTTAGAAAGAAGGTCAACAACTCTTAACGAGTAGCCCCACTCATTATCATACCATGAAACAAGTTTAAAAAAGCGTTTCTCGCCTTTTAGATTATTTTGCAATGTTGCAAGAGAATCGTATATTGAAGATCTTTCATCGTGAATAAAATCTGTCGATACAACTTCTTCGTTAGCATATCCTAAAATACCCTTTAGATATGTTTCAGATGCTTTTTTCATAAGAGAATCTATTTCTTCGATTGAAGTATCTTTTGATGCAGTAAAAGTTAAATCTATTACAGAAACAGTAGGGGTAGGAACCCTAAAAGCCATCCCTGTAAGTTTACCTTTTGTTGCAGGAAGCACTTCTCCTACTGCTTTTGCTGCTCCTGTTGAAGAAGGTATAATGTTGATTGCTGCAGCTCTACCGCCTCTCCAATCTTTTTTAGACGGACCATCAACTGTTTTTTGAGTAGCCGTATAAGCATGAATTGTAGTCATAAGTCCGGTTTCAATTCCAATTCCCTCTTTAAGAAGAACATGAACCACAGGAGCTAAACAGTTAGTGGTACATGAAGCATTGGATATAATATTGTGAGTTTTGGGATCGTACTCATCATCGTTTACGCCCACAACTATTGTTTTAACATCACCTTTACCCGGTGCTGTAATGAGAACTTTTTTTGCTCCGGCATCAATATGTCCTTGAGCTTTTGCTGATTCGGTAAAGAGTCCGGTTGCTTCTATTACATAATCCACACCGAGTTCTTTCCATGGAAGTTGAGAAGGCTCTTTAGTAGCCATAATGCATTTTACTTTAGATCCGTTTACTATAAGAACATCGTCGTTTTCTACGCTAGAACTGCTTTTTTCGGTTGCAAGGGTTCCTTTAAATTTCCCTTGTACTGAATCGTACTTTAACTGATAAGCAAAATATTTTGCATCTGTGCTTACGTCTACAACCGCAACAACATCAATTTCTTTTCCAAGCAGACCTTTGTCTACCAGTGCATTGAAAACAAGTCGACCTATTCTTCCAAATCCGTTGATTCCAACTTTTATTGCCATATTACTCTCCGTTTAATAATTTATATGTGACATAGTGTTTTAAGTTAAATAATTACAGTATAAAAAACTACATCAATTTACAACTTTTTTCATTGAATTTTAATTAGTCAATTATTTTTAAGTAAAATTACTAAAATCGTTTCTTTTTTATTTGATGTAACCACAGTTCAACTAATTTATCAAATTTTTTGTCAGGCGGCTGGTCTTTGTAAGCTTTATTTCTTCTATTGATTAAATATCTAATGGTATCATCTTCGAGAAAAAAATGTTCTCCAAGCTCATTTAGTTTTATTATGCAATAGTTAAGATTATAAGTATTAAAGTCTCCAATATGCTGCATTGATGCAATTGTTGGTTCGTATTTAAGCATTAATTCGGTAAAATAAAGGGCATCTCTCCATGCAATTGTACTGCCGCCTAATCCGTCGCGATAATGCATACTTAATTTTTCATATAAATCCATATTGGTGTAATAAGATTCGTATATAATCCCTATAAATTCAGGGAAATTATTTTGAATTTCCATAAGATCGAAAGGCTCGTTCAATTCGATGAAATAATCGAATATTGCTTGACTTGCTTCGTTTATCGGCTCCACAGGAACTAATTCTATTTGCATATCTTTTTCTATAGTTCGTATTTTGCCGATTTTTTTAAGATATATTTCAAAATGTACAGGCTCGGTGTAAAAATGTTTTATGTCATTATCCATTATAAATATTTCTTTAATATATTCTTATGATTTTCAGAAAACTGCAAATGAGCTGCTTTCTCTAAAAGTTCTTTTTTATTAGGCGGATTTTCAATTTCTATTTTGTGAATTATTTTGTAAAATTGCAAATCAATATCCATAAGTTTTTCTCTTGCAATACCCCAAATAGTGTCTCCGCGTTTTACTATAATTTTTTGGCCGTCTGATAAAACAAGTTCAGCATTAGGGAGTATCCAATTTGGATTTTTTCCTTCTTTTCTGAGATTGTTTATCTCTCTAAACCCATTGATTCTAGCTAATTCATTTGCATATAAATATATATGCCGTTCGGTAATTTCTGATTTATAAGCCTGAGGCATTAAATTATATTCATCTATTTGTAGTTGAGTTAGAATTTGAGGAAAGGTAAAATCATTTTTGTTTTTGTTGATAACCAAAAATGTGGTTAAAATAATTGCGACTAAAATAATTAGTCCAATAAATATTTTTAATTGTTTTAAAGGAAAAAATTGTCTTAAAGTGAAACTTAAAAAATTTGTAGAAGAACTTTTCTTTTTACTCGATTTACTTGATTTGCTTGGTACTGTATCGGTTAATATTTGAAAATCAAATCCTTCTATAAAATTTCTAAGTCTTTTATTATCTGCAATAATGCGGTTTTCTAAAATAGAATTTCTCAATTCGATTTGAGATATGAATTTAGGTTGTAAAATTTTATCTTTGCTATGTTTTGATCCGTAAAATAAATATACCGAGTCGTTTTTTATTATAAGATATTGTTTTGTTTCGATAGTAGAATTTTTAGCATTTAAATTCATTAGAGAAAGAGATTGAATTATTTTCTTTAATTGCGAAAATATTTCTCTGTCTACAGTATTGTTTAAAAGGTATGTTAACAGGCTTGTTAAGTTTTGCAGTCTAACTATTGCATACGAATCCATTCGAATATTGTTGAGGTATTCCCTTATTGCCTTAAAGTTTCCTTTTGAGATGTTTTGATATATATAATCAAAGTCTTCGCAAAATTCTTCGAGTTCGTTTTCCAAATTTAAAAATTTTAATTCATATTCGATATTTTTTTCTATTTGAATGGTTCCGGCAGGTAAAATATTCGAAATATTTAGCGATGTATCGTTTATTATTACAATGGGAATTTTTGTAGATTTGAACAAGAGTACATTATCCTTATAAGCATCATAATTTATAAGTATAATGTCGGGCTTATGAGAAATAATTTTTCTCACACTATTATCATTTATAAAAGCTATTTTTTTATTTGGGTATGTAGTTATTTTTATAATAAATGAAGATGTTTTTTTTATCGAATTGATTGAAAATTTTTTCGAGCTGCGAAAATTTTGTACGCTTAATTTTTCTGATATGACATTATTGTTTAAAATACTGCCAAGTTGATTTATTGTTTTATTTATTTTACTTGCAATAGTTATTTTTTGCCTGTATGATCTCCATTTTATAAATTCAAATAATGAAGATGTGATTTTTTTTGGATTATATATATACTTGATAGACTCGGGATTAAAATGTGAAATCATAAAATCTTTTAAAGTTAAATCTGATCCATTGATTAGAACAGTGAAATTATTTATTGATATAAAGGCACTTTCATTTTTTATAAATATTGATATTGAATCTCTTGACTGATTATGTTGTATGTTTTCTGCGGCAATATCGAGTGCCGAGTTGTTTGAGTAAACTGAAAACGCAAACAGGTCAAATAATGTTTTTTTTCCATCAATCAGTTTAAAATTTCCATCTCTTGTGAATATGCCAAGCATTTCTGACTTTTTTTGATGCAGTTTTTTATCTGTAATTGTAGGAATATCATATTCTATTTTTATGATGTTTTCTTTTGGAATATTAAGTTTTAATAATTTTTGAAACTTTAAGAATGCCGATAAGTCGTTTGATGTTCCCATATATTTGGCTTTATTGGTTTCACCAATATTGAGTTTTTCATTAAACGGATTTCCCATAAGTTTTCCCGGTAAAATAACGGTATTTATTAGGGATATTAAGTTTTTGGGTAATTTTTTTGAATTACCTATGCGTATGAAGTGTTTTTCTCCCGATAATTCATCTGCCGATACTATTAGAAAACATTCTGAATCTATTACAAATATTTTGTTATCTAAAGAATTAGGAGATGTTTCATAATCAAATAGGTATTTCATTTTTGAACCCGTTTTTTCAAGAGTTTAACTTATTTGAAAAGATTGCAATTAAAAAATTAAGTTTACTGTGATTTTGTGTAGCAAATTTTGGGAAACAACCATTTAGTTATTAACAAAAATAGCTTATTATTACAAAATCTATACATTCAACAATCCAGTTAGAAAGATTGGGGAGTGAAAGCAGAGCTTAACATGGCGTGTTTTTTGGGGAGATTTTGATTCCCTAACAGTTCTCATTCAAACTTCAAAGCCTCAATAGGTTTAAGCGAAGAAGCTTTTCTGGCAGGGTAATATCCAAAAAATATACCCACCGCACTGGCAAACAATACCGAAAGAAAGATAGAACCTATCGAAAAAATAAAAGGCCAACTTACCAGATTAGTTATTATATAATATATTATCAATCCCAAGGTTATGCCAACTACGCCGCCGCTAGAGCTTAACATTACAGATTCAACCAAAAATTGCATAAGTATATCACGCTTTTTAGCACCTATAGCCATTCGAATGCCAATTTCTCTGGTACGTTCTGTAACAGAAACCAACATTATATTCATAATACCAACTCCGCCTACGAAAAGAGAAATAGATGCAATTCCGGCAAGAAGAATGGCCAAGGCTCCTGAAATATCATCAGCCATTTTTTGTCTTTCTTTACTTGTGAAAATTCTAAATTCGTCATCTTTTCCATCCGGAATAAAAAATCTTTTTCGTAGAAAAGAGTAAACCTGCTCTTTTGTATAGCTTAACATCTCTTCGTTATGAACAGAAAGATAGATTTCGGGAAAATGAATTCTGTTCCAAATTTTTGCGTTTGCAGTAGTGTAGGGTATGATTACCTCATTGTCGTAATCGTTGCCTGTGAACGATTCGCCCATTTCTTCAAGTACACCTACTACTTTATAAGGAACATCATTGATGATTATTTGTTTAGATAGAGGGTCTTCACCCGCAAAAAGTTTGCTGAGAACAGTAGTGCCTACTAAAGCTACTTTTGCATTTCTAAAAACTTCTTCATCGGTAAAAAATCGTCCACCAACAGCTTTACGTTCTTTTATCCTAAAATAATCATTATTTACCCCAAAAAGTCGAGCATTAAGCCTGTGTTGCTTATATCTAAGCATGATAACTCTTTGAAAGCAAACCGGAGATATATACTTAATTTGCGGAAAAGTTCTTTTAAGTGTAACCATATCGTTTTCTGAAAACATAAATGGAGTGGGCACAACAGACATTGCATTTTCTCCATAACTCCATATTCTATCTCTAACTGCTATTTGAGCACTGCTTCCCAAGCCTATCATTACTATTACAGAGGATACGCCTATAATTATCCCTATGCTTGTAAGCCCTGAACGCATTTTGTTTTTTGATAATGTCTTAAATGCAGATGTAAGCGAATTTTTTATATTCATCTATTATATTTCCTTAGTGCTTTTTAATACAAGACTTAACATCATAGATTTTAAGTGAAATATAGAGATAAAGCATGATATTTACTGCTTCGTCATTCCCGCGCAGGCGGGAAACTACTGCTAAAAACCGACAAGTTTGTGTAAAACATTTAGTGTTTTGAAGTACCCCGATCCCATACGAATACTTCCCAGCAATGGATCCCCGCCTTTGCGGGGATGACGGCTAATAATAACCAAAATACTTTTCCTTAAATTTATGATATTATATCTTACTTTCAATTATATAATTTAGTGTCAAGCGTAAATTGTCAAGCCATATTTTGATATAATGAATTTAAATATTTATTATATTTATTGACAAAATTTACCTAATAAAAAAAATGGGTTTATATATAAAAAAAGGATGTGATTTTAATGACGACCCCTTTAGAAGTTGATGTTAGTGGGGATATCGAGAAAGCTTTTAAAAATCTTAAGAAAAAGATGGCTTTTGAGGGTATCTTCAAAGAACTCAAAAGAAGAAGGTATTACGAAAAGCCGAGCGTAGAAAAAAAGAGAAAGCGTGAAGAAGCCGAAAGACGACGACTCAAAAAAATTCGACGAATGTCGGCTCAACAAGTAAGAACCAAAAAGAATTAAAAAATCGAAAGTAAAAGCAGTAGGGGTAAAGTTTATCCCTACTGCTTTTTATTCCCACTATTTTCATGACGAGATAAATATGCTTTTTAGTGAAAGATTAAATCCTCTTGCCGAGCGAAGAAGACCTAAAACATTGGAAGAGTTTGTAGGGCAAGATCATGTTATGTCTGATGGTAAAATAATAAGAACTATTATAGATAAAAAAACTCCATATTCTCTTATTCTTTGGGGCGAACCCGGCTCAGGCAAGACTACTCTTGCAGGCTTAATAGCCGATTATTGTGAACTTGAATATTATTCTCTAAGTGCTATTTCATCAGGTGTTGCCGATGTAAGAAAAATCATCGAGAAGGGTAAGCAAAATCGTTCGCTTGGAAAACAAACCCTCATGTTTCTCGATGAAATACATCGCTTTAATAAAGCTCAACAAGATGCCGTGCTTGGAGCTGTAGAATTGGGTGAAATAATTCTTATAGGAGCTACTACCGAAAATCCTTCTTTTAGCGTTATATCTCCGCTATTATCAAGAACTCGTGTTATTAAACTTAATCCTTTAACGATGAAAGATCTCGAGCGAATTGTTGATTCTACATTAACAAATGATATATTATTTGCCGATTTTAATCTTGAATTTGAGGATGGTGCCAAAGAAAGTTTATGTGCCATGTCAGGTGGAGATGCCAGAAGACTTTTAAACATATTTGAAACCGCTTTTGCTGTCTCTAATGGTAAATGTATTACACATGAAAATCTTGAAGAGGCTGTTAAAAATTCGACATTGTATTATGATAAAGCCGGTGATAAGCATTATGATACCATTTCGGCATTTATTAAATCATTAAGAGGCTCTGACCCCGATGCTGCCTTGTACTATATGTCTAAGATGATATTGGCAGGGGAAGACCCTTTATTTATTGCCCGCCGAATGGTAATTTTTGCTTCTGAAGATATAAGCAATGCATCGCCTACAGCTCTTAATCTTGCAGTTTCAACTTATACTGCTGTGAAAAATATAGGTATGCCTGAGGGCGAAATTGTTTTGGCACAGTGTGCTTCTTTTTTGGCATCGTGTCCTAAGAGCAATGCTTCTTACATGGCATTGCAAAGGGCTAAGTCTATTGCATCATCTTCTAACTACGAAATTCCAATGTATTTGAGAAATGCCCCAACCGAGCTTATGAAAAAAATGGGGTACTCAAAGGGTTATAAATATCCCCACGATTACGAAGGACACTTTGTAGAAATGAATTATCTTCCCGAAGAAATCAAAGATGAAGTTTTTTATCGTCCAAGCAGTGAGGGTAATGAGAAAGCTATCGCTGAAAGATTGAAGAGTTTGTGGCCGAGTAAGCATAAATAGGTATACCAAAATACCTCTTAAAAATTAATTACAAAATGCCGAACTTGTAATATGGAAGTTTTACAAATACATGAACTTAATCCTCAAAAGAGGCTTATAGAAAAAGCCTGTGAAGTATTACAGTGTGGAGGGGTAATTCTATATCCAACCGATACTGTATACGCATTGGGCTGTGATATCCGCAAAAAAAATGCTATAGAAAAAATTTACAGAATCAAAAAAATAGATAGAAAAAAGCCTTTGAGTATAATTTTGCCCGATATTTCGGCAATAAGTGAATATGTGAAATTTGTTTCAAATGATGCTTTTAGAATTATGAAAAAAGCTTATCCGGGACCTTATACTTTTATTTTTCCGGCTTCAAAATTAGTGCCGGGGCTTCTTATGACTAATCAGAAGACGATAGGTGTAAGAATTCCTGATAATAAAATAGCACTAGAACTGGTAAAAACTTTGGGTTCGCCAATACTTTCGACCAGTGTTAATACTCCCGAAGGGGATTATGTTATAGATCCCGATGATATGGGCAAAGAATTAGGAAATCAAATAGATTTAATTATAGATGTTGGCATTAAAGTTTCAAATCCTTCAACAGTAGTTGACTTTTCGGGTGGAAATGTAGATATTATCAGAAAAGGCAAAGGGGAATTATTTTTTTTGTAGCCTATTTGTAACATAATTATATATTATGACAACACAATAATGTTAAAGTATTTTTCGAGGTAAATTATGGGCTCTTTTTTAACCGTGTTTATGAGAATAGTTATTTATCTTCTTATTGCTGCAGGTGTAGCCTCTATTTTTTATCACCTTAGGCGTAAAAAATTGTTTGGCGGTTATATCGGAGGATTCATTGTTGCTATAATTGGTGTAGTAATTGGTGAATTTGTCATTGAACGGTTGCTTATGGAAAAGACAATAGAAATTTTAAATTTTTTAGTTAAGACCACAGGCGTAAATATTATTACCGGTTTCTTAGGGGCGTATGGCGCAGTTTATTTAATGAATAAATTAAATCATGATAAAGAAAGAACAAGATATTAAAAATCATATAAAGGATTTATATGATTTTTAATAAAGTAAATGGTGTTGAAGATTTAAGACACCTAAAGGTTAAACAACTTCCTCAATTATCTCACGAAATTAGAGATATAATTTTAGAAACTGTTTCCCAAAATGGCGGACATCTTTCCTCGTCGTTGGGGGTTGTTGATCTAACTATTGCACTTCACTATGTTTTTGATACTCCGGCGGATAAAATCATTTGGG
>Ga0099364_10007247_pt1 | contig 15895 bp, 16 predicted proteins | sample TergutTh196P3_FD_73070 | JGI IMG/M metagenome (GOLD analysis project Ga0099364, IMG submission 73070) | Microcerotermes parvus P3 segment gut microbial communities from Pointe-Noire, Republic of the Congo - Th196 P3 | ecosystem: Host-associated > Arthropoda: Insects > Digestive system > Gut ...
GAGCTTAATACCCATATTGCATTTAAGAAATAATAAGCGTAATTTTTTACTGGTTCCTAATGGGAATGGGATAGCTGTTTTATTAAGGTTTTAAGAAAAAAGCCCTCCTACCCATTTATGTAGCTAAAAAACAAGACAAAACATATCAAGCTACTCATTTATGTAGCTTGCCAGCAGCTTATTCTTTACGTATCTTCTAATTAAACATGTTTTTTACATGAATATTAAAATTGGAGGATACTTATGAAAAAGTATACAATTTTTGGAATCTGCAGTTTGGTATTGCTCCTTTCAGCGCTAAGCATGTATGGCCAGGGGTTCACAGGGAGCAGCCCCGCACCCCAAATTAATAGCGTTAGAGCTTTACAAATCGCCCAGACAAGGGCTCCCGCTGCCGGAACACTTATTAGTATGGAATGGGAACTAAAAAGAGCAGGGTCTGAGTGGAGTGTTACGATCATTCATGGACAGATGCGCTATAGTGTCAAAATAAATGGAGATTCGGGCCAAATAATCTCTTATTCTGAAAGACAGTATACGCCGAGGCAGCCGCTGACATCACAGCCGCCTGCCAATCGGGTTTCCTTTGAAACTATAAGACAGAATGCTTTATCAATTCATCCGGGCTGGCTAATTGAAGAAATTGAATATGGATACGAATACGGCCGCTGGGTTTATGAAGTTGAGATAAGGCCGCAGCAGGGCCGGAAAAGTACCATCTACTTTGATGCTGTAACCGGAGAGCGGATACAGTTATCTCCAGCAAGAAATGAAAGAACCTGGAGTTAGGGGGATATGGGGTTAGGGATCAGGGCTGTACGAAAAACACCTATGGCCCTATCCCCCTGAATTTGTATTTAGTAGAAGTGCCCTATTATGTAGCAGAAAACAGGTAAAAATGCCAATTAGTAAAGAAAATGCCACAATTTTGGTTGACAATAGTACATCTGACGTACTATAATATGTGTTGTAAAATACATAGAGAAGGGGATCAAGCATGGATTTTGATTACGATAAAGAAGAACAGCAATTTATAGACGAGCTTGAATCAGGGCAATTTAAAATTGAGCGTATTTCTAACACTGCATCGGACTACCAGGAAGACGAGGAGAGCGATGTAACAGCTTTTAAAGAACACATGGAATCAGACGATTATAAACAGCTCAGTTCAAAGGTTTTTGGTTAGTGGAAGAATCTGTTATTGAATATCTCAAGCGTTCAAATATCACCAGTAAACGTCTTGCACATAGATACGTCATCATCCTGGAAACAATGCACATATTTATAAAAAACCATAAACTTGATGGATTTGTTAGGATAAATGGGAGAGCTTTAAAAGAAGCAATTATTGACTACTTTGTTGATACAGTAAGAATCAAAGAATTTCACAGTATAAAAAATACAAACAAAGAAAAAATTTACTCTTATACGGCATATTGGCTGCTAAAACGAAAACCAATACAAATTGTTAACTACTTCAAGGGCAGTGAATTTGTAAACGAATATTTTGTATCTACCTACCTTATATCAGCTATTTGTGCCACAAAGCATATAAATAACAGCGAAAAAAAGAGAAATCCTACATTTAGAAAATTTCAAGAGCTATTATATTATAACATCAGATACCGCCTTGTTACACAACAATCGCTTGAGCTAATGATTGAAGGGTTTTTCCTCGGATGTGACTTCAAATGAAACACCTTTATACATTTTATTATCATGAGAAAGAAAAACGGTTAGGAATTATCAACTGATAAAAATCTAAAGGAGCGGTTATAATGGAAAAACAATACCACATTGGCTTTGACGATACCCACGGGGCATCGTATGCAATACTTCCCGGCGATCCGGGACGGGTAGAAAAAATTGCTCAATATCTGGAAAATCCCCGCTTCTACTGTCAGAACCGGGAATATACAACATGGCTTGGTGAACTAGCGTCTGCCAATGGGCAGCCCAAAACGGTAATGGTTATTTCTACCGGTATGGGCGGGCCTTCTACGGCAATAGCAATAGAAGAACTGTATAAAACCGGCGTTAAAAACTTTATTAGGGTAGGTACCTGCGGAGGCATGGCAATACCTGTTATAGGCGGAGACGTGGTTATTGCTACCGGCGCCATACGCATGGAAGGCACTACCAGGGAATATGTTCCCATTGAATTTCCTGCGGTTGCAGATTTGGATATTACCAATGCTCTTGTAGCAGCTGCAAAAAAACTAAAAGCAAAGTGGCATGCAGGAGTTGTACAGTGTAAAGATTCCTTTTATGGCCAGCACAGCCCTGAGCGTATGCCTTCCGGCTATGAGCTTAAAGACAAATGGGATGCCTGGATAAAAGCAGGCTGCCTTGCTTCGGAAATGGAAAGCGCTGCCCTGTACATAGTATGCCAGGTCCTTGGCGCAAAGGCGGGCTGTGTGTTAAACGTAGTGTGGAACCAGGAACGGGAACGTGCCGGCAAGAGTAACCCCCACTGTCACGATACTGGTCTGGCTATTCAAACAGCCGTAGAGGCAGTACGGATCTTGATAGAAGAGGAGTCTTAAAAGCTGCTTTACAAATGCTTTTAGTTAAAGGTTAATGGAACCTTATGTACATAGCGAGTAAATTCGCCTTCTGAAAGAAGTATACCAGGTGAACCTCTGCCCCAATTTGATCTGTCTATATTTCCTTCATCATCAGCAAACCAAAACCGCAGCTGATATTCTTTTCCTGCTTCAAAATTATATGTCAATGAAATATCTCTGGCCATATATCGGATATTTGGCATCTGCATTCCTGTATCAAGATCCATTATAAACGTTGCCCTGCCTGCAGGGAATGTAAAACCAGTCCCGCCAGATCCAAAACTGGGTTTTTTTAAACTTACAGGGATACCATTATAGGATTTTATTACTAATTCTTCAGAAATCACTATTGTTGCTGAAGATTCCAAAGGTATACTGTCATCAAAAATATTACTGCTTGCTGCACAAGCAGTAATAAGCACAATAAAAAATAACAGTATAATAAATTTAATTTTTTTCATTTTAAAACTCCTTATAAAAATTATAGTTTAATTACAAACGCGGCACAACAAAAACTGAATTTGCCCTGCCTGTTCTTCCTCCACCCCATCCTTCTTCCGGCAGCCTTAAAGTTTGGGCAGTGCCGTTCTTCCAGAGAACAGCAGTGCTATTGTTCCAGTCTCCGGTATATCCCGCCACATATACATCGCTGCCGTATACAAAAACAGAGTGAGCTTGTCCCTGTCCAAGATTTTGGGCAGCGCCGTTTTTCCAGAGAACAGCGGTACTATTGTTCCAGTCTCCGGTAAATCCTGCCACATAAACATCGTTATCGTGTACAAAGACAGAGCGAGCTTGTCCCCTTCTAAGATTTTGAGCAGTGCCATTTTTCCAGAGAACGGCGGTACTATTGTTCAAATCTCCGGTAAATCCTGCCACATAAACATCGCTGCCGTATACAAAGACATAGTGAGCTTGTCCATGCCCCAGGTTTTGGATACTGCCATTTTTCCAGAGAACAGCAGAACTATTACTCCAGTTTCCTGTTAACCCCGCTACATAAACATCGTTACCGTGTACAAAGACAGAGTTGCCACTTCCCATTCCCAGAGTTTGGGCTATGCCGTTTTTCCAAAGAACGGCATTATTGTGGGAACCATCTTCACTCCACACGGTTCCCGCCACATATACATCGCCGCCGGATACAAAAACCGAATTGGCAAATCTTCCATAGTCCTCCAAGGTCTGGAGAACGCCATTTTTCCAGAGTCTGGCAACATCTCCGGAGGAACTGCCATGTTCATTTTCGCTTCCTGCAATATAAATATCATTTCCTGAAACAAAGACAGAAGATGCATATCCTCCCATTGTCCCTGCCAGGGTTTGGATACCGTTTTTCCAAAAAAAGAATCTACCCATGTCATCTATGCCGTCAGATCCTGCTATATACACATCTACTGGAGATTCGGAAGACACAGTTATTGGAGTTCCAAAAACAGCTAAGCATAAGGCTGTGAAAATAAAAATTTTCCTATATTTTAATAAGATTTTCATGGTATATCTCCTTTTTTCCTGTAAATCTAATTAAGCATTCCAATTCTTCGCAGCCATTGCGAAATATCAGACTGACTGTTTCTTACATCTATACCGGCTACACCAAATTCTTCAAGGAATGCGGCATTGGGTAATTGTTCCTTAAGTTCTGTGACAGTATTCTGGAGCCCGCCCCTCCCAAATGTAATGAAAGGAACAATAGTTTTACCGGACAGGTCATGAGATTCAAGGAAAGATAATACCGGCAATGACAAGGTACCAAACCAGTTTGGGGAACCTATAAATATTACATCGTAATCCGACAAATTATTGATTCTCTCAACGAGCGATGGAAGATAGCCTGCTTCCCTCTCTCTCCCGGCCCGTCCAATTGCAGCTCCAATATCTGTGGAATATGGGTCAACGACTAACAACTCAAAAATATCGGCGCCTGTAAGAGATTGAATTTGTTCCGCCAAAAATTTTGTATTGCTGGTTAATGAATAGTAAATGACTAATTTTTTACCATTTAACGCAGCGTTGTCTATTGATGATTGGGTTGCCATACAAGCTGATACCATAATTGCCAAAATCATTAATCCAAAAATAAATTTCCAATTTTTCATCTATCAATATTCCTTTGAATAAATACATTCAAGCTTAATTGTTTTTCGCCTGTATCACTATAATTATACACTTAGTCTTTTTAGTCAATGTCAATTTTTCCGGCAAATTCCTCTGCGTCGCTGTGAGAGGAATCGCCGGAAAATCCTTACTTGTTCTGCGGAATATCCGGTATTGTAGCAAAACCTTTTTCCAAATCAGCATCTGTAGGAACCTTATCAGATAGGGTTTTTGCGTTATACGCCATATACGCAGATAAATCAAAATAACCTGTGCCGCTAAGGCCAAAAAGAATTATCTTTTTTTCGCCGGTTTTTTTGCATTCAAGGGCTTCATCAATGGCAGCCTTGATTGCATGGGAAGATTCCGGTGCAGGAAGTATTCCTTCTGACTTCATAAAGCGGATAGCTGCATCAAACACATCTGTTTGGTTTTCTGCACGGGCTTCCAGATATCCGTCATGGTACAGTTTGCTTAAAATGGGGCTCATTCCATGAAAGCGCAGTCCGCCTGCATGATTGGGAGACGGGATATAGCCGTTACCCAGGGTCATCATACGGATTAACGGTGTCATCTTTGCAGTATCGCCAAAGTCATAGACATAGCGGCCCCGTGTAAACGAAGGACAGGATGCAGGCTCTACAACTATAAAGCGGGCGGATGATTTGCCGTTTAATTTTTCGCCCATAAAGGGAGCAATAAGCCCGCCAAAGTTGGAACCGCCTCCGGCACAGCCAATGATGATGTCCGGCTTTATTCCAAACTTGTCCAGCGCTGTCTTGGTTTCAAGGCCGATTACCGACTGATGCAGAAGCACATGGTCAAGAACGCTGCCCAGTACATAGCGGCACTTTTCCGTTTGTACTGCTTTTTCCACTGCTTCGGAAATTGCACAGCCCAGAGATCCTCCTGTATTAGGATCGCTTTCCAGTATTTTTTTTCCTGCCTGTGTGGTATCCGAAGGCGAAGGAATAACCTTTGCCCCATAGGTTTCCATAACCGCCTTACGGTAAGGTTTTTGCTCGGAACTTACCTTTACCATATACACTGTTAAGTCGAGATTATAAAAACCGCAGGCCATGGCCAGGGCTGTTCCCCATTGGCCTGCTCCGGTTTCGGTTGTCAGATTTGTAAGGCCCTCTTCCTTTGCATAGAAAGCCTGGGGTCCTGCTGAATTAAGCTTGTGACTTCCCGAAGTGTTTGTCCCTTCAAATTTGTAATAGATTTCCGCCGGGGTTCCCAGCGCTTTTTCCAGATAACTTGCCCGGATAAGGGCAGAAGGCCGGAATGCCCGGTAAAAGTTTTGAATTCCCTCCGGAATGGGAATATCTCTGGTAGTTTTGTCCATTTCCTGCTTTACCGATTCCTTGCAGAAAATTCCTTCCATAAGCTCTGCGCTTACTGGCTCCAGGGTTCCTGGATGTAATATGGGGTCGGGTTTTTCCTTCATATCTGCCCGTAAGTTGTACCAGTTTATAGGCATCTCCTCTTCTGTCAGATAAATTCGGGTAGGAATTGATTGTGCCATTGTATGACTCCTTAAAATGATGTTATGTTTCTATACAAAGAAACGTTTCTCTATAAAGAAACATACAAAGAGAAAAATACTTTGTCAAGGGGGTTATACTCTGGGAGGCCAAAAAAAACCTCCGCATACTAAATTTTAATGTAAACGATTACATTTTAGAAACTACATGGTCACAATTTTTTTTTGCTCTGCTATACAATATTCCTACTTTTCTCCCGTTTTTCACCTGCTTAGCGCCTTTAGTGTTTGCATGATACTACTTTTACCAAAAAAATTGCTTAATTCTTTGAATATGTTATATAGAACCAAATAGTGTTCTTTGTAATCAGATTTTGGTTTATAGGAAATGTCCTTACAGCGAGCCATCGCTTGCACCGCATCAGTAATCTTGTCATGTCCTCCTCGGATGGATCCAGCAGCTACAGAAGCGTACATGGCTGCTCCCAAGGCTGCGGTTTGTTTCGATCCGGCAATAATTATTTCACGGTTGGTTATATCTGCCACTATTTGCATAAAAACAGGGTCTTTTTCGGCAATTCCCCCACAAGCATATACTTCATCAATTATTAACCCAGACATTTCAAAAGCTTCAATGATGGCAAGGGTTCCGAAACCAACAGCTTCCAATAAAGTCCTGTATATTTCTTCCGGCTTAGTTGACATAGAATATCCCAAAACTATTCCGGAAAGCTCAGAATTGATAAATGGAGTTTTATTTCCATTCCACCAATCTAGAGCCAATAAACCAGTTTCACCAGGTTTTTTTTCTTTTATCAGATTACCTAAATATTGATAAAGATTTATTTTTTCTAACTTTGCAGTTTCCTGATAACGGCAAGGAACGGCATTATTTATAAACCATTCAAAGATATCACCAACGCCGGCCAGGCCGGATTCAAGAGCATAATATCCCGGAATTACCCCGCCCATTATTCCTCCCATAATGCCTTTACCTGAATAGGGCTTATCATTTAGTACCATCTGAACACTGGATGTTCCCAGGGCAAGCATCATTTGCCCTGGCCGCATTATGCCACACCCTGGAAGAGCAGCATGAGCATCAATAATGCCTGTCCCTACTGCTGTACCAGGCAAGAGCCCCAACTTTTTTGCCCAGGGTTCTGTGAGTTCTCCGAATTTTCTTCCAACCGAACAGATTTCACCGGAAAGTTTTTCTTGTACAAAATGTTCTAAATCGGGGTTAAGGGCCTTAAAAAAATCTTTGGAAGGATATCCTTCAGCTTCAAACCACATGGCTTTATATGCAGCAGCACTACCCGAACGATATTTTTTTTCGGTTAATACCCGGCTAATCCAATCCATTGCTTCCAGAAAACAATCGGCAGCTTCATATATTTCTGGGTCTTCTTCAAGTATTTGCATAACTTTGGGTAACATTAACTCAGAAGAAACCTTGCCGCCAAAACGGGGATGGTCAGCAATTTTCAGCGTCTCCAGGAGTTCATTAATACGATCAGTCTGAGACACTGCAGCGTGATGTTTCCAAAGTTTAACATATGCATGAGGTCGTTTGGCAAAGTGTTCATAGGTGCAAAGCGGGACATTGTTCTTATCCACTGGCAGCACAGTACAGGATGTAAAATCGACAGAAAGCCCGATTATTTCGGAACTGCTAATATTCGATTCCAGTAATACAGAACTGATGGTTTGTTCCAATACACAAATGTAATCTAATGGATGCTGTAAAGCCCAGCCATTATCCAATGGAGTGCCATCATAAAAAATTGTATCCATAACACCATTTGAATAATCACTGATTGATTGAGCTATTTGCTCTCCGTTATTTACATCGACAAGTAAAGCTCTTCCGGATTTTGTACCAAAATCAAGTCCAATAACATATTTACGACTCATGTAATGCTCCCGGTTATGTTGTTGAACGCACAACTAATGTCGGTTTTAAAATGATTTGGTTTGCTTCGCTTTCTCCTTTGATAAGAGAAATAAGCAGTTCTGCACTTCGTGATCCAATGGAGTATTTTTCCTGCCTGATAGTCGTAAGTCCAGGATTGGTATGAGAAGCAATTTCAATATCGTCATAACCGACTATTGCTGCTTCATTAGGAATATGAAGACCGCTTTGGCTAAGTACAGAGATAACGCCAAAAGCGCTGTAATCACTGGTAACACAAAAAGCATATGGCGGTTTTTCTGTTTTAAGAATTTCTTTTGTTGCATTGCTGCTTTGTAAAATATCAACAACACCATACCGTATCTTGCTGGGATCAAAGGGAATATTTGCCTCTTTTAATGCTTGACAATAACCTGCAATTCGAGCACGATTCATTCCACCTTCAATAGTATTGTAATTGTCATTTCCAACCAGCAAATAAATATTTTTATGCCCTTGTTCAATAAGATGACGTGCTGCCAAGTATTCACCATAACGATCATCATTTACAACAAAATTTATTGCCTTATGGTCAAGTCCTGGTACTGTAGACACCAGATAAGGTGAACGGGACATAAATACATAAGGAATATTTACATTGATAAAATTTTGCAATGTTATTGGTATGATCAGAATACCGTCTACTTTAAGAGACACCATGGAAGTTAATAGTTTTTCTTCGATTTCCGGATTTTCTTTGGAATTTCCCATTATTGCAGTATAACCCAGATTCTGCAGTGTCTCTTCAACTCCCTTTAGAACCAAAGCATTATAAGGATTACAATTATCCGGAATTATAACGCCTACAATATTTGTTTTCCCGGTACGCAATGATCGTGCAATAATATTTGGACGATAACCCAGTTTTTTCCCAATTTTATGTACTTGGGTAATTGTTTCCAGGCTAATATCCGGCTTGTTGTGTAAAGCTTTAGAAACGGCAGATACAGAAAGGCCGGCTTCTTGAGCAATACTTTTGAGCGTAACTTCATTTATCTTTTTCTCGGGATCCACAATACTCCTAACTATATTATTCTGGTCTTTTTTAATCAAGAGACTTTTTTAAAGCTATCTGGCAGATTAATGAATGGTGTAACCTCCATCAATTACAATCGTTTCTCCGGTAATCATGTTTGAAGCATTGCTTGCTAAAAAAAGAGCTACTGCTGCTGTTTCTTCTGGTTCAGCGAAACGTCCGACTGGTAATTCTTTAAGGAATTTTTCTGCTCTTTCTCCGACCCAATAAGCTTTCCCCATAGGTGTCATAGTTACAACAGGCGCAATCGCATTAACATTGATTCCATACTTTCCCCATTCAAGAGCCATTGTTTTGGTAATATTTAAAACTGCTGCTTTTGTTGCACCATAGACAGTGTGATTTTCCAGACCTACAAAAGCAGCCTGGGACGAAACATTAATAATTTTTCCGCCTTTTCCATTGCGTATCATACCATTTCCAACTGCCTGACTCATAAAAAAAAGTCCCTTAATATTTACTGCAAAAGTCCGATCCCAATCAGCTTCTTCTACTTCTGCAGCCGGCGCTCCGCTGGGAACTCCTGCAACATTACATAATATATCAATATTTTTGAATTCTTCATATAATCCTGCAACTGTTTTATTTATTTCTGAAACTTTTGAAAGATCACACTGAACGGCAGTTATTCCAGGGTCGATCGTTTTTGCAATTTCAGAAACTTTTTCATTTATATCCAAAGCAATAACTTTGGAGCCTTTTTTTACAAAGGTTTCAACTATTGATTTGCCAATACCGCTGGCACCTCCTGTAATTAGGCTTACCTTATTAGTTAAATTAAAATCAAAATCCAAAGGATTATAAGGGATCATTCTATTTTCCTCCTAAATGTAATAAATATCCCGAATCTTTAGATTCAGGATATTTATTTTGTGTTTTACAGATAATCGTTTACATTATCTCTGGTTACAAGAATGAAAGGAATCAATACTGATGGGGTAACAGTTTCCCCTCTTATCAGTTTGATTATTGTTTCTACAGAACCATGACCTTGACCCACACCATCTTGGAATACTGTCGCATCCAAGACGCCTTCATTAACGGCAATTACTGCATCTTCTACTGCATCTACGCCTACTACCACCACATTATTTTTCATTCCAGCCTGGATAAGTGCATTTGCTGCACCCAAAGCCATTTCATCATTTTGTCCAAACACTGCATTAATCTGCGCTCCGTATCTTTGAATCCAGTTTTCCATTAGAGTCATTGCTCTTGCCCGATCCCAGGAAGCGGTTTGTTGATCCAGCAGAGTCAATCCAGGATTAGCATTAATAATGGTCATAGCTCCTTCTGCACGCTGGATTTCTGCAGTTTGACCAGGATGTCCATGCATCATTAAAACATTGCCATTGCCCGATAATCGTGAGTTGATATAGGTTAAGGCAATCACAGCAGAATCACGATCATCACTTCCAACAAAGGCATCCGGATCTGTAATAGTGTGAGAATTGACATTAACGATTGGTATACCAGCAGCTCTTGCTCTGTCTATACAGGGAGAGCTTGCTTCCTGTTCCAGCGGCTGCAAAATGATACCATCTACTTGCTGTGCAATAAAGCTTTCAACCTGTTGAAGCTGTCTTGATGCATCACCTTGAGCATCATTAATAATTACAGTGACTCCTAATTGGTCAGCTCTTGCCTGGATGGCATTTCGAAGCACGATAGAAAACTCTACTTGCAGGTTCATAAGCGATACGCCAATAATAAGTCTTCCATCTCCGTCTCCAGATGACGAACTTCCGCCGCATGAGGCAGAAGTTAGAACCATGAGGATCACAACCAGCATGGTAATGATCTTAGCAATCTTTTTCATTTTTTCCTCCAAAAATATTAATACCGTTTAACAAACGGTTTTAAACAAAAATAATAGTTATTGGCGTTTTTTATTTCGATCAATTAATACAGAAGTAATTATAATGAGTCCCTTTACCACCTGCTGCCAATAGGAAGAAACCGCCATAAGATCCAAACCATTGATAATTACTCCAATTATCAAAGCGCCAATTACGGTTCCTGGTATTCCGCCTGTTCCTCCTGCCAAACTAGTTCCACCAACAACTGCTGCAGCAATTGCATCTAATTCATAACCTGCACCTGAATTAGGATGTCCTGTATTTATTCTTGAGGCAAGAATAATGCCGGCAAGACCAGCCAGGGTACTGCTCATTACATGAACAAAAAATTTAATTTTTACCGGGCTAATTCCGGAAGCAAAAGCTGCATTTGTATTACCGCCTACAGCATATATATAGCGGCCAATTTTTAAATGTTTTAAAATAATGTGTGAAATGACAGCTACAATGGCAAAAATGAGAATGGGCACTGGAATTGAAAATATTGTTCCATTCCCCAGAAAATCGAAAGTAGGAATCAATCTGGAAACAGGTCTGCCTCCAGCTGCAATTAAAGATAGACCACGAACAATGGTCATCATTCCTAAAGTCACAATATACGGAGCTAATTTTCCTTTCGTTATCAGAAATCCATTAAAAGACCCAATACAAAGACCGCAAGTAAGAGCAGCCATGACTGGTACTATCATTGGAACATTACTGTCTGCCGGAGCACTTAAGGCTGCAATAACACCGGAAAGCCCAACAACAGATCCAATTGAGATATCAATGCCTGCGGTGATCAAGGGAAAGGTTACACCAATAGCCAAGATGCCATTAATAGATATTTGATTAAGTATCAGTTTTAAATTTTGAAAAGTAAGAAATTTGTCTGTAATAATTGAAATTATTATACATAAGAGAACTAATGCTATATAAATAGCATATTTTTCCAAATAAATAAAGAATTGTTCTTTAAAAATTTTTCTATTCATTGTTTTAATAAACCCTCCTTAGTTGTCTTCCGAAAGGATTAATTGCATAATTTTTTCCTGTGTTGCATCTTCAATATCCAAACACCCTTTAAACTTTCCTTCATGTATAATGATAATTCGATCACTTAAACCAAGAATTTCCGGCATTTCTGATGATACCATGATCACGCCTTTTCCCTGAGCTGCTAATGTGACAATAAGATTATAAATTTCTACTTTTGCACCAACATCTATACCTCGTGTTGGTTCATTTAAAATAATAATGTTAGGTTCGTTGTGCAATACCTTGCCCAATACAACTTTTTGCTGATTACCTCCGCTTAACTTTATTACTTGTTGTGATTGAGAGTATACCTTTATCTTAAATGCTTTTATAGAATTTTCTGTCAATATATGCTCTTGACGTTGTGAAATAAAATTGAATTTACAGCATTTTTTTAACGCTTCAAGAGTAATGTTTTCTCTAACAGACATGCCTAATACAAGACCATATACTTTTCTATCTTCACTTACAAGTCCAATACCAGCATTAATGGCATCAGAAGGCTTTCGAATCTTTGCTTTTTTTCCTTGAATATAAACAGTGCCGCTTTCTTTTTTTTCCAGACCATAAATACCACGCATGATCTCTGTACGGCCTGAACCCATGAGTCCTATTACTCCCAATATTTCTCCTTTACGAAGATTAAAACTGATATTTTTGTATTTTTTTCCTGACAATTGTTCAACACGAAATATTTCTTCTCCAATGGGAACTGATCCTTTGTGGTATAAATCCTTAAGCTCTCTGCCAACCATCATTGTGATAAGAGTATCATTATTCAGTTGTTCAGTTTGTTTTGTAGCAATATGGCATCCGTCACGTAAAACTGTTATCCTGTCGGCTATGGTAAAAACTTCGTTAAGTTTATGTGAGATAAATATTATTGCAATGCCCTGTTTTGAAAGGGATCTAATAATATTAAAAAGTATATCTACTTCTTTTTCTGTTATTGCAGAAGTAGGTTCATCCATAATAATTAATTCTGCTTGATTAGAAATAGCTTTCGCTATTTCTATCATTTGCTGTTGAGCTACATTCATTGAGGACATAGGGGAAGAGGAAATTATATTCAAACCCATACTGTCAAGTAATTCCTGGGATTTTTTTATTAGTTTCTTTTGATCAATCCAGCTTGGAAAAAAGCTGGTATATTCTTTCCCTAAATAAATGTTTTCTGCAACAGATAGTGCTGATATCGACATTAATTCCTGATGTATCATTGAAATTCCGGATTGCAAAGAATCACGTACAGTATTAAAATGCACAGAACGGCCTTTTAAAATAATTTCTCCGGAATCCGGAGGAAACATGCCACAAAGAATGTTCATTAATGTTGATTTTCCAGCGCCATTTTCCCCCACAAGAGCGTGAATTTCCCCTTTTAAAATGTCAAGATTAACCTTTTCAAGTGCTTTTACCCCAGGAAACTGTTTTGAAATATTTTTCATAGACAAGATTGCTGAGGCATTCATAACCGGACCATTCTCCTGAGTCATTACTATTTAAACATCAATCTCAAATTGGTATTCAAGAGGAATTTGCATAACAATACAGTCATTTGCATACGTTCGTTCAGGCAATAATACCATTACATCTACATCATCCTTGCCGCAGGGGAAAGCTGCATAGTGCCAAACCCCGTTGTTTAGCATTATTGCAGTTCCCTTGGGAACCCGGAAAACCTCAAAACTTGAATAATCAGGATCTGAGTGGCCTGAACACATTCCTACATGACAGTAAATATCACCTGTCAATGGAAGAAGAACTTCCCCTGTATCCCGGTGAATTTCTGTTACTGTAATTATTCGGGGCCGATCCTGGATATGTGAAACAGAAATTCCCAGGGGAAATGGGGAAGCATATGAAAAAACTAATTGATCTCTGAAAAATTCATGAATTTTTGGACCAACAGAAGGGCCATCGGGATTAATTAGCTTGGCAAAATTGCCAAATTTGTTGAAGGCTTCTAATGAAAGCTCTTTCGGCTTGATTTTTCTCAATTTTATCAATCTCCTCAATTATGTTACTAAAACGATTGAGTAAATACTAGCACCGGTTGCTGGTTTTGTCAAGGAATATAATCATTATTTTTATTTTTTTTATCCTTTTACGGGCATTTTTTTAAAAAAAATCCATATTTTTTTGTTAATTCCCAGCATTCACCTACATAAACAGGTAGGTTTTGCCATATCCAGTATCCGAAACAGGAAAAATTATTGTGATACAACGGAATTTACACTATCATTGCTTAAAGAACTTTTCGATAAAGTATCATAACAGGAGTATCAGGCATTGACAGGCAAATTAAGTCCGGCTATTACAAAGCTTTTTCAAACAAGAGATGAGCTTTCCTTTGGTAATATTAGGGTTTCCTTATTGCCTGTTGTCCTGGTTTTTCCCCTTTCCGTCATTGTGGGGAATTTACGTTTCTTTGACCATAGTATTGCCTTGGCAGGTTTTGAATCGGATATAATGTTATTTCTTTTCCTGGGGCTAGGCTGGTTAATTCTGGCATTTACTCCTAAAGGGCTGATATTCCCGCTCTTTCGTCTGTCGGCAGTTGTTTCTGCTGTCCTTGTGATATGCCAGCTTTTTGTACCTTGGGGCTTTGCATGGTATGTCCTGTATATGACCTTAAAGGTTTTTAACGGCTTAATTGTTGCCTGTGCTTTTTTCCTGTTTTGCTTTGTATTGAATAATGTTGAACGCTTTTTGGGCATGGTACTTATCCAGTTGTACTACAGCTTTTACTACAGTACCTGGACGGTCTTTTCTGCTGTTCATGCAGCCGGCAATGTCTGGGCCGAATTTGTCCTTATGATCGTGTATCTTGTCCTGGTTTTTCTTTGCCGTACAGAACAGCAGGAAATTGACACCGGCAGTGACGGCAGAGGGTCAGGGGTACCCATTGTCATTTGTCTGAGTGTTGTTCATTACATGATCATGCGCATGATCAATTATATTGAATGGGCGGAAAACGGCGTGTCTATTTTGGCTTTCGGCTTGGGTACTTTTGTTTCCATTGGCATAGTCATTATCATTCAAATGCTAAAAGGTCTTAATGCACTGTATATTTGGCTTTTGTTTCTAGTTTTTTCCCTGTTGGGGCTGGGAATTCTTCTTTACGATACACCGCTTACCTTTATTTTCGGTTCCCTTATTTATGGGTTAGGGGATAGTCTGGGTTACATTATCATTTACTATATGAGTGCCGGGGCAATCAAACTAAGCAAATCACTGCGGATGTACAGATTGTATTGTCTGGTCTGTTTTGTTGAATATTTTATTATTTCCGGAATATTTTCTCTTTATTTTAATTATTTTGAAGAGGGGCCGAACAAATTTTTGGCCTTTGGTATTGTACTGGCGCTGGTATGCCTGTGTTTTTTATTTTTACCGCTTATCCAAAAGAAGTTATTTGAGGCGGACTGGACAGACGGACTTCGTTTACGGGACATGGAGGAATACTCAGAATCTTTTGCACAAACGGAAAAGTTTAATGTCAAAGAACACTTAAAGCTGACGGACAGGGAAGAAGAAATATTTACCCTGCTTTTAAGAGGTACAGCGCCCAAAGAAATCGCCTATACCCTGAAAATCAGCTATGATACAGTTCGTTTTCACCAAAAGAACCTGTACCGTAAAATGCATATCCAGAGCCGGGCGGAACTTTTTGCCTGGTATACTTCAATTTCCAGCGAAAAAAGATAAACCTACCTGTTTATGCAGGTAGCCAGCATATTATTCCTCTCTTACAATCTGCATATATGAAAAAATATACAAGCTTCTTTATCTTTGGCTTGATATTACTATTTACATCTGGGCCGAAAGGATTTGCAGAATCATCATTGCTGGTTACTGCTGTCCAGGCCCAGGGAT
>Ga0099364_10007248_pt1 | contig 15892 bp, 14 predicted proteins | sample TergutTh196P3_FD_73070 | JGI IMG/M metagenome (GOLD analysis project Ga0099364, IMG submission 73070) | Microcerotermes parvus P3 segment gut microbial communities from Pointe-Noire, Republic of the Congo - Th196 P3 | ecosystem: Host-associated > Arthropoda: Insects > Digestive system > Gut ...
GAGTCAGATTGCTTGCGGAATTTATGTTTCGATTGCTCTTTCATTTCTATCTGATGATGAAATGGATTTGAAAAAAACGATAAAAACCGGTCTGAAAATGGCAAAAGAGGGCTTGTATGATTATGAAGAGTATGCGAAAGAATTGAAACATTGCAAACGGCTTTTCAAGAAAGATTTTGCGAAGTTACCGGAAGAGGAAATCAAGAGTACCGGCTATGTCATCGATACATTGGAAGCAGCGTTGTGGTGCTTGCTGAATACGGACGATTACAAGGATTGCATATTGAAGGCGGTCAATTTGGGCGAGGACACGGATACCGTCGCCGCCGTTGCTGGTGGACTTGCGGGAATGTTTTACGGTGTCGATGCGATTCCGAAAGAGTGTTTGGATCAACTTGCTCGTCGGAAATATATTGAGGAACTTTGCGAAGACTTTCATCGGTCTTTGATACAGTGGGAGGGTGATGAATAGGCACCAAAAGGTGGTCTGTCAGCAATCTTTGTGAATCCTTGTTTGTCCTCGTTTGTACAGTGTCACGTAGCGTTTTTGGAAAAAATAAAGACGACATATAGAGACATTTTCCAGATATTGAGAGGGTGTGATTTATGCTGTTTTTGTACTTTCCCGTCTCCGTTATTAGGAGGCGGTTTTTTGGGTATTGCGGTGAGTGGGGCAAAACACTACCTGCTCTTTCACTCTCGCTGACGTAGCGTGACGTGCCGGTTTTAGAGAAAATCCACAATTTATCTGGACTTTATGGTTTTCCATAACCAGCGTGTTTGTAGTAGTTTTTGCATTCATCGGGCGCAAACACATCGCAAAGATCGCCGAGTTTTTTCTATAGTTCTTCCATCGTGCGTAGTTTTGCCTTACGCAGCAGGTGCTGTCCCGGCACGAAAATCGTCCCGGGAATGAATTCGGCTTTGGTATTGTTTTGTGATTGTGCGAGGAGTCGTTGTAGCCAGCCGATCTGCGGATTGGTAAATTGCGCAGGAGCGGCGACACGGAGGTCGGGCAGTGATTGTCCGGTTTGCGACCTAAAAACGTCGTAGTAGATATTCTGGTGCGTTTCTGGGGCAACGGCGACGGCGGTGTTCGCTGCTCCGCCTGCGGGCCGGAAAGTGGCGGGGGCAGTCGAGTCATGAAGATTATAGACTTGCCCGACTGCAGGTACAGCCTCTCCAGGAGGAGTCGATGATAACGCTTGCGAAATCTCTTGAAAAATTTGAATCCATTTTTTTCTTTTTTTCTTTAAATTTGAATTTATATTTTCTTGTACAGATTTTTCGTGAATGGGAGAGAATGAGGGGGGGCAACACGCGAGAATAACACACACAAGGCCGCGACAAATTCAAGAAACGCTCTAACGTTCTTGCAACGCTTTGGGTTTAACGCTTCGTACATCGGGGAGCGAACCTAGCCAAAAGGGACAATCCTCCACGACGTCTTGTCCATCAGCCAGGAAGACGCGGAGGCGGATAGCCCATTGGATTTTGAGGATAACACCTGCGTAGGACAACGGCGATTTCGGCAAAACGGTACTAAACCGGCCTGGCGTTCGGGGATCAATCCAATCACCGTCATCGATAGAATAACGCCAAAAATCATGAACAGCAAAATCTTCGCTCCCCTTGCCGGTTGTGTGCCAGAGAATCGAACACTCGACAGAACGGACATCGTCTGCACTCAGAGAATCAAGACGATAACTTCCTGCGAGAGTGTCCGCTGGATGATACTGCCGACTCCCTCGGCCGTCTAACGTAATAATAATACGGGGACTTTGCATCGTTAGGAAGAATGCACTGTTAGGAGAAAATTGTACCCTATGGACAAACCGACGCAAGTCGGGCTGGGGGCCTTTACAGTCCGCTAACAAGTTTTTCCAAAATGAGTACCCGGTATGTTGGAATCATTGGAAAGGTAGGCACTTGAACGCTGGTCGAGTGCGTCCGCACCAGCCAATTTGTGTTATCTTGCCGAAAACCACCCCATTCTGCGATTGACAGGCTATCTCGGAAATTCGACCAAAAACCTGTTACCGGACTGGCTAAAACCACACACGCCGTACACGCACACTTGAAAATCCTCTTGGCCTATGGTACAATACGGAAACGCAGGGCAATACTCTGGAATGTTTTTGCTTCCGTAATATAAAAAACCTAACGTCACCGTACACTATCATGTCAAAACACAAAACCCTACTGCCGAGTCCAGCACTACAGCCTGATCGCAAACGTGCTTTTACCCTCGTTGAACTCCTTGTCGTCATCGCCATTATCGGGATGCTCGTCGCCTTGCTGTTGCCAGCCGTACAGGCTGCCCGGGAAGCAGCCCGGCGTATGCAGTGCACAAACCACCTCAAAAACCTCGGGTTAGCCGTACATACCTTCGCCGACTCGCGAGGCGGTTTGCCGCCTTCTGTTATTGATGCCGGGAGAGCAAGTATTTTCGTACTCATCTGGCCCCAACTGGAACAATCCGCCCTCTATGATAGTCTCATCGCCGGTGGAAATGCTGGAAGAGCAGACCAAGGCGGACCAAGTACGATCAGACAGGGTGCCCACGAAAACGAAATGAAAGAGATGGCCGACTTGAACATTGCTTCCAATCAGACACAAAATGCGGCGACGTCAGGAGCCCCGCAAACCACCTGGACATGGTACAGCAATCCTCGAAACGACACAAACCAAGCCACAAACGACCGGGCATCTTTGGCTTCCGTTGGCGTCTTGAAATGCCCCACCCGGCGATCGGGAGCGGCTCAAGTCCAGTACTCGGCAACTGCTGCCGTCCTTCAAGGACCCCAAGCCGACTATGCGTTTCCGGTCGTTCCCCGGCCAGGCAACACGTCCGATCCGGGAAATAACTGGACTAGATGGGCGAATCACGCCGTCGGCGGAGTACTGCCAAGTCCTTTCCGGGTTGCAAACACGGATGTCAACTACTCGGACTCCAATACCCGACGCATCACCCGATGGTCTCCTCGTGACCAAATCGGCCACTTTTCCGACGGGACTTCGAACCAAATTGTATTTGGCGAAAAGGCAATTTTCACCGATCAACTTGGAAACTGCGGAACGGGAAATGGAAACAACGGACGTCATGATTGCAGTTATCTGACCTCGACCATCGACGGCGATTTCAACACGACCATTGCAAGAACGTTTGGGGCGATGCCTACACGCACTACTGGTACAGTGGATGAGGTGAGAACGATGAATCGGTCCATTGAACGTCCGAGACGGATGCCCCGACAGGGCGAAAACGAATTCGAAGCGGCAGGGCCATTCACCGCCTTCGGCAGTTGGCATCCCGGCGTAAGCAATTTTGTCTTGGGAGATAACAGCGTACGAGCGATACCAGCAACGACGCCAGCCCGGATATTGTACTACCTGTCGGAAACGAACGACGGTCAATCGGTTGCGTTGCCGTAGGTTTTTTGCCTTAGGGTTTAAGCCGTAGTGTATTTAAGAGCGTCAATCATGAGTGAGTTAGCCGCCGAGCACTGCTCGGCGCACAGTCAACGCTTATAACACAGTCAAATCGCATGTTTGTTAGCCGCCCCGTCCTGCGGGGCGCACTGCGTCTAACGATAGGGCGCATCATCAACAAGGCGTGTTGAAGGGCAACACGGCTAACAGTGTGTCTCTCTCCCGGGCAGGCTAACGGTGTACCAGTGTGCCAGAATCCCGCTTTGCGTTACCGATAATTTTTGCAGGCTTTGATAATATGAGATTTTCCGAACCCGTGTTTTTCGAACAGATAATTTTCCGTAGCCACTTCGCCGAATTCGTCGGGCACTCCTAGCCGTTTGACTTTGACGGGACAATGCTCAGCCAGCGTTTCACACACAGCACTTCCCAATCCGCCGATGATCGTTTGGTTTTCGACCACAACAACCTTACCCGTCTTGCTGGCCGAATCGATAATATCTGCTTCAGGTAACGGCTTGATACCTGGACAATGCAGTAAGTCCACGCTCATCCCCTGACATGCTAATTCATTGGCCGCCTGCAAAGCGAAATGGGTCATATAACCCGTCGAGATAAGGGTTACGTCTTTTTCATCCGCTGGCCCTTCGGTGAGACGGACGGCTTTATTCGGCTTGAACACGTAATTCTCATCAAAAATTGCCGGTATTTTCGGACGCAGTAATTGCATATACATACCGCCGGACGTTGCGACCATGTAATGCATTAAACTTCGCAGTTCATAGACATCACACGGGCTGAACACTTGCATATTCGGCATCGCCCGCATTATGGCCATGTCTTGAAAACACATATGAGTCCCGCCGTTGGCACCTTGCGTAATGCCGGGGCCAGTCCCGACAATTTTTACGTTCGTGTTTGCGTACGCTACGCTGAGTGTAATTTGATCGTAAACCCGCCGGGAAACAAAACAGCAAAATTAGGCACAAAAGGGAATTTTCCCTTCGGTTGCCAATCCGGCTGCAACGCCGATCATATTGGCTTCTGCAACGCCGACGTTAACGAAGTTGTCGGGATGTTCTTTGAGCACAGTCGGGTTTGTCCCCGACGCCTTGCTTAAGTCGGCTTCGACGCACATCACATTGCGGTTTGCCATGATAAGTTCATTGAGAACTTGTGCATAAGCGAGCCGCATTTCTTGTTCGTGTAGAGTCTTGAGGTTTGGAGTCATTTGATAGAAGTTTTGTGTACAAGCCGAACGGCAAAGCCTCTGGAGATGGCCTCTGGAGATAACGTCCGATTATACACGAAGGCTTTTTCACCTGCAACCGCTTGGATTGCGTGAGAATCGCAAAACATTTGCCCGATCACCATTTACCCGATCATTGTTGACACGCATTCAACGGCCTACTTCAACGGCATTGCACCAGCCAGCACAAAGCATTAGAATGACCGTTGCATTTTGCTTTCCATGGAATGCTTCCCTGAATCAAGTACCCGTTAAATCAATGGCCATAGCACAAAACAGCCTGACAACAATGCAACAGAGGCTGGAATTTGCGAGGAAAATTGCCGAACAGGCCGGACAGTTAACTCTGAAGTTTTTTTACAACACCGAATCTTTTGCCGTTGAGCACAAAGAAGATGAATCACCCGTTACCGTGGCCGATCGGGAAACCGAAAGTTTTTTGCGGGATCAAATTGCCGACCATTTCCCAAACGATGCCATTTTCGGCGAAGAATTTCCCAATACAGAAGGAACGAGCGGATACCGTTGGTTTATCGACCCGATTGACGGGACAAAATCTTTCATCCACGGCATTCCCCTCTACAGCACGCTTATCGGCCTCGAACACGACGGCCAATGCGCCGGCGGCGTCATTGCGTTGCCTGCTCTGAATGAACTCGTTTGGGCCGGTCGCGGACTCGGCACCTGGCACGAAACAAAACGCCGGGGACCAACCCGATGCCGGGTTTCTTCCTGTTCTCACCTGGCCGACGCAACATTTGTCGTCAGTGAAGTCTTGACGTTTGATAAAATCAACCGGCGGGATGCCTATAATCGGCTGGAAAAAAGTGTCCGTCTAACCCGATCATGGGGAGACGGTTACGGCTACGCCCTCGTCGCGACTGGCCGGGCCGATATTATGGTTGACCCGATAATGTCCGAATGGGACGCTGCTCCGCTTTTGGTAATCCTCGAAGAAGCAGGCGGACGCTTTACCGACTGGAACGGCAACGCAACTATCTTCGGTCAGGAAGGAGTCGGAACCAACGGGAGTCTGCACGATGCGGTATTATCGGTGCTGTCAGGCTAGAGCGAATCCGTTTTTTCTTTGGACTGGTGTCTGGACTAAAATTTTGTCGTTCCCGCTCCCTCGTTTTCACCGTTAGCCGTGTTGCCTTGCAAAACGCCCTGCGCCCGCAGGGCAGGGCGGCTAACTAGAGCATTTCACTCATTGAATTATTGTTTTTGTAGCAGGTTAGAGGGGAATGCAAGAATTGGAGAGTTGGCGGGGGGTTGCATTCATTCTTGCGTTACCGGCCCCTTATGGTTATAATGAGCCGTTGAAATAGGGCTTGATGGCCTATGCCGCAATAGCCATGTTGCAATTAACTCCGCCGAAAATCAGAGATTTTAAGAAACAGGGGCGAAAAATCGTCGCCCTGACAGCGTACGATTATCCCAGTGCAAAAATACTCGATGCAATGGGCGTTGATTTATTGCTCGTCGGCGATAGTCTGGGAAATGTTGTACAAGGCAAGCCGACGACATTGTCGGTAACGCTCGAACAAATTATTTATCATTCCGAAATGGTGGCACGAGCCGCTCAAAATGCAATGGTAGTTGTTGACATGCCTTTTCCCTACTGTCAATTAGGAAAGGATGAAGCACTTTTTGCGGGGGCAAAAATTTTGAAAGAAACGCTGGCGGGGGCTGTCAAATTTGAGGGCGGAGAGCATCGCGCAAAGTCCATCGCCGCTCTCGTCGAGGCGGGGATTCCTGTTTTGGCACATTGCGGGTTACGACCGCAAGAAATCCGGCAGACGGGAGGATATTTCGTCCAGAGGCAAAAAGATCAACTACTTCGGGACATTCGGGCAGTTGAACAGGCCGGTGCTTTTGCTGTTGTACTCGAATGTCTCGAAATGGAGTTGGCCAAGATAGCGACGCAAGCAGTTTCCATTCCGACGATAGGCATCGGTTCAGGTCCTTACTGCGACGGCCAAATCCTTGTATTGCATGACATTATTGGATACACAGCGGAACCAACAGTCTCTTTGAGGCATGTCAAGCAATATGTCGATTTGCATGCTGTTATGTCTAATGCTGTTCAACAATATGTTGAAGAAGTTCAGTCGGGCAAGTTTCCGGCAGAAGAACATTCGTTTAGGTAGAGGAAGAGTTATAGGTGTAAACATCAATGCTGTGATACCTTAATAATGCCAATCAATATAATTCCAACCAATGCTCTTTTTTTGTCTTGGAAGTTTGGCTTCAAAAGTTTTTCGATTTCATTTTTATAGTCAGTCTCTACCCGATGGAGGCAATCGTTGATTCCTGTATTAAAGTCGCAGAAGGTTTCGTAATAAGCGATATTAAATTCTTTTTCTTGACAAACATTCCGGGGCGAATCCGGGATTGGTTTGGCAGGTGATTTTTTCACAATTCGTCTAAAACCTGCAAAAAGTGCAAAAAATGGGTAGCGGGGTAGCGGGCAAGAGTTCTTCCCCGGCTTGATTTCTGCGGGCAGTTTGGTTATGATAGTATAGATCATCTACGGCATAGAAACTGTTGCCGATTCCTCTAAAACAAAAAGGAGATTCACGTTATGTTCCGTTCTTCCTTATTGACATCAACGATATTAACGACGACTTTAACCGTGATTGCCTTCTGCCTTGCCTTTCCCGGCTTTGCTGCCGAATCTTCCCCGTCGGCAACGTATAAAGGCCCGATTGATATGATTGCAACAAAAAACGGAGACGTGCTTTATATCGTCAACCAAGATTCCAGCGAAATTGCCGTTTTGAGTACGGCTGATGATACCATCACGAAAACGATTTCACTCGGTGCCGGATTTGCTCCCCGGGCGGCCGTCTTGAGTGCCGATGAGAAGATACTTTACACTGTCGGAGGCGATCACAAAGGCCGGGTATTGGCCGTTGATTTGGAAGCCGGTACGATTGTAAAAACCGTCGATGCCGGGCATACGCCAGCCGCAGCGGCCTTGTCGCCGGATGGAACGAAACTGTTTGTATGTAATCAGTTTTCAAACGACGTTAGTCAATATGCGTTGCCTGACTTGACCTTGCAACGGACGGTCAAAGTCGTTCGGGAACCTCGCGGAGTTGTCGTAACGCACGACGGCAAACACGCTTTGATAGCGAATTCCATTCCGCTTGCTCCCGGCAATTACATTGATCACGATGATCCTCTTGTTGACCCGAATGTCGATATTTACGTCGCATCCGAAATAACGATCATCGACATTGAAACCGGCGAAACCCGACCGATCCTGTTGCCGAATGGGAGCGGAGCCTTGCACGGTATGGCGATGTCGCCGGATGGCCGCTTTGTTTATACGACGGCAGTCATTGCCCGGTTTTTGTTGCCGACGACGCAAGTTGAACGCGGCTGGATGAATACGGCTGGCATCATCGTAGTTGATACTACGCAATTAGATAAGGAAAACCGGGGGTTCATCAACGCAGTGCTGATCGATGATGTTGATCGGGGAGCAGCCAATCCTTGGGGAATCGCAACGTCTTCCGACGGCACGCGAATTTTTATAGCGATTGCCGGAACCAGCGAAATGCTTGCGGTTAACGCCGTCGAAATGCACAGCCGGTTGGATGCCATTGCGAATCAACCGGCAAACAGTTATGTGCCGAATGACCTTGCCTTCCTGTCGGGTTTGAAAACCAGAGTCAGGCTTCCCGGCAAAGGGGCGAGGGCGATTGCACTCGCTAATAATCATATTTACGTCGGAATGTACTTTAGCGACACGCTTCAAAAAATTACACAAACACCGTTGCGGACAACGACGCGTCCAACGGAAATTGCATTAGGGTCAGTGCCCGAATGGACGCAGGAACGTCGCGGCGAAATCTGGTGGAATGACGCTACACTCTGCTTGCAACATTGGCAAAGTTGTGCGAGTTGCCACCCCGACGCCCGAATGGATGGATATAACTGGGACTTGCTGAACGATGGGCACGGCAATCCAAAAAGTGCCAAAAGTTTGTTGTATACGCACCTCACAACGCCGTCGATGTGGGAATCCGTTCGGGATAATCCAGCCAGAAACGGCTGGGATACCGCAACGCAAGGCATAGAATGTATCCGCACGGGTTTTCAATTTATCCACTTTACTCCGCCGAACGAAGAGGTCAGCCGGGATATAGATGCCTACTTGGCAGCGTTGCAGCCTGTTCCGAGTCCTTTTTTAGTAGACGGCAAGTTGAGTGAAAAAGCCGAACGGGGGAAATTGATATTTGAAGACACTAAAGTTGGTTGCGCTGTTTGCCATCCGGCTGATAATTGGTTCACGGATCAAAAGAGTCACGATGTCAATTCGCGTGCATATTATGACCGAACGAGTTATTTTGACACGCCGACGCTTCATGAAGTTTGGCGTTCGGCACCGTATATGCATGACGGCCGGTATGTCGAGATGCGGGATGTCTTCAAACTAGGCCGACACGGCGATACCATGGGCGACGTCGGCGGATTAACGGACGAACAGATCGATGACTTGGTGGAATATGTGTTGTCGCTGTAGGGAACACGCAACGATGGTTTCGCAGACTTCTGTTCGGTGCATCGAAAGCGTAAGGAGCATGAAACTGATGTTGCTCTTAGTTCAAAAAACCTACAGGGTTCAAAAAGCCTGGCAGGATTTCACGGAAGTTTTATTCCGTGAATACGTTTTATTCCGTGAATACCTTGACCTTGGTAAAAAAAACTGCCCGACCTTCCGAAATAAAGATTCTAATACCCGATCCCCGGCGGGTCTGTCGCTAAGAAATCTCTGGGGCCGCGGGTCGTGTACATCTCGATAGGCATTTCGGGATATTCATGCATCGTCGCATCGCCAAGAAGTCGGCGAAGTTTCGGACGCGGCAAAGCCTTACCAAGCCGTTCGACATGAATCGGCGGCGGCATTGCGTAAGGAACATAAACAATCCTTTCGTTCACAGACTCAGGATGGGATACCGAATGTCCTTGTCCCTGAATAAACCCCGTCTGTTGTCCGGCGACAAATGTCGGTTGTTGATAAACTGCCTGCGGCCCGACGGCGAATGCTGGTTGATGATAAACCGCATGCGGTTGTCGAGGTTGGGTCGCGAAAAAACTTTCGACAAAACCTTGCGGTGCCGGCCCCGACGGCACATAAACCGATTGAGTAACCCTCGCTGTTTGAGGTTGATTGGCTTTCATACCAATCGTCAAACTGCCCACAGTGACGCCATGACGGCCAATTTTCAGGGGGAAGCCCGATTGTTTTTGACTCGAGCAAGGCCCACACGACGCTTGTCCTCTTTGCACAGCCGGACAGGGATCGGGAGCAGAGAGGAAAGCCAAATCAGAGTGATCGTCATTCGGATGCCAGTCTTGCACGTCATTGTTCGCACAGGCGAGATTGAATGTCATACAAAGCACAAAAGATGCGGACAATAGAATGGTTGAAACCTGTTTAATCATTGTTCTCTCCGATTGCCGATGAATAAGGCCAGACGGCCGGGCGGACTAGGCATACCCGCCATGCATGGGATGTATCGGCATAAAATCAGTAAAAATTGCGAGGCAAGATCGTAAAAGGTATTTTTTCACTAAATGGCCCCCTATAATCAGTATAAAATGCACAACTTGTATAAACGGCAAATTTGGCAGCAAGAGAATCGGTTGCCGACGTTCTGTAAAACTGCCCTTTCTTTCCGTCGGCATTTTCTGTATCCTTCCCTGTCATGTCAGGGATGCATGTTTCAGTGCTTCTTCGGGAATCCGTAGAAATGTTAGCACCAGCACCAGGTAAAGTCTATATCGACGGAACGCTCGGTGCCGGCGGGCATGCTGAAAGACTCTGCCAATTCGGGGCTCGCGTCATCGCTTTCGATCGGGATGTTGCCGCACTCGATAGAGCAGAACGCCGACTACGGCCAATGTATGACATTCGGTTTGTCCATGCCGATTATCGATACTTTGCCGACGCCCTCGATATGCTCGATATTGCCCAGGTTGACGGCGTTTTGCTCGACCTCGGTTTATCAAGTGATCAGTTGGCTGACGAAGAACGGGGATTCAGTTTCGATTCCAATGGGAAACTCGATATGCGGTTCGATGTCTCCGAAGGATCGTCGGCAAAAGAACTCCTGCAGTCCCTGCCTGAAGAAAAAATTGCCGACATGATCTTCCAGTATGGAGAAGAACGATATAGCCGAAAAATTGCAAAACGAATTGCCGAATACCGGCGCAAAATCTGGGAGGCCCAAGAAGAACCTTTCACGTCGGCCCGGGAACTTGCTGAACTCGTTCGGCAATGTATTCCTCGCTCCACGAAAAGCCGATTGGCAAAGGGACGAAAGATACACATTGACCCCGCAACACGGACATTTCAAGCACTCCGTATTGCCGTCAACGACGAACTCGGTGCTTTGCAAAGTACATTGGATCAGTTGCCCAGCCGTCTAAAACCAGGCGGCGTCGCGGCGGTGATCTCCTTCCATTCCTTGGAAGACCGAATCGTCAAAACAGCCTTTCGGAATAAACAATACTGGGAAAATTTAACATCAAAGCCGATTACGGCTACGGAAGAAGAAATTATCCGAAACCCAAGAGCGCGAAGTGCAAAATTACGGGGAGCGGTCAACCTTTAATAGAATGAACTTATGTCCAAACGCAACACGATGAATCGAGGCGGGCACAAACCCTATTGTGCGTCCGTTCGGCAGGCCGATGACGGGATGCCTGATGGTACGAACGCCAACCAGGACAAAGTGCCTGTCCTCGTAGAAGATACGAATACAGACGAAGAAGAATGCCCATCCTATTTGAGCAAGATACGCGATAGTTTCGGAGCGTGCTTTCGCAAGATCGCTTCATGCTGTACCATCCGGTGGGATGCCGACGAAGACGATTTGGAAGAGTCATCGGAATCGGCTGCCGAGTCCGCAGCCTCTCCGTCCGCAGCGTCTCCGTCCGCCAAGACCAAGCCGACGATCTATCCCGCTGAAGTTGCGGGAGAGTTGGATGAACCAGACGATCCCGACGACCTCGACGAAACTCCGTCGAGATGGGCTGGTTTGATCATCAAGACAGCCTGTGCAGCCGCTGCGGTATTTGTATGTGCGGCTGGAACTTTTGTGTATCTGCAACGCTCTGCCGACCCGACCGGCATGCCGATTGCAGAAAACGCTGCAAACGTACTGACGGATAGTCCATCCGTTGCCGACTCGATAGGCCATAGCAACCAGGCTATCGAAACGGGCTTCGCCGCCCCCCTCAATATCGCCAACGCTCCGCAAGTCGGGTCGGATCATCTACACTCTCCGTTTGACAGTCCGTTTGACGGTACCCCGCCGTTTGACAGTACCCCGTCGGCAGTTTCGGGCACTGCGGACTCGTTTGCCGACGCGTTTGCAGCAGCACCTGCCATCGAGACGGCTGTCACCGGCTTGGAAGAATTACCAGCGATGACCGCGTTGCCTGTTGCAACGATTCCAACGCCGGAACCGGCTGCTATGCCGACGACGGCTGAGTTGCCCGTCGTGTCGGAGTTGCCCATTCTTTCCGAACTGCCCAGTCTGTCCGAATTGTCGATCCCAAATACGACAGAACTGCCAGCCCTTGCGGCCTTGTCGGCGTCGCCGCCGGTTCACGTTACGTCAGGGCCTATTACGTCGGAGCCCGTTACGTCGGGGACTGCGACTGCACCTTGGGCGTCGGAGATACCCGCCCAAAATAGTTTTGGTTTTGAAGAAGCACCGGCTACGCCGCTTCTTGCAACGACGTCGCATCCGACAGTGCAGCCGACGATTCCGATTATTGAGAACATTCGCGAAATTGTTCCGCAGATTCCACCGTCGGGCTCGATCGAGTCGATTCCGCCGCCGCCTCCCCCTCCGTTTACGGATTTGCTCGCAGAGAAACTCGCCAGCGAATCGGCCAATGTTACGGCATATCTTGATGAAATCGCACCGGGCATACCGGGTGATGCGGAAGTGTTGCCGCAGAGCAGTTTAGAAAATATCAATAACATGATGTCTAATATCGTTGTAGAAGATACTATGGAAAATCGGCCAGACGAAGAAGCACACGGCTCCAAACCGCTCCTCTATGCAAACGAATCTTCGCCGGGCATTCCGAACGATGGAGATACGCAGACCATCCCAGTGTATGAGCGGACAGTGAACGAACTGTCGGAAACACCGCGTATTCTTCCGGCAGGAAGTCAGCCCTTGGATTGGCATCTTTGGGAACAAGTCCGGGAACTGCGAAATGATGTGGATGCCGAAGTTGCGAACCTGCGGTTTGAACGAGAGCCGGCAACGACGTTAGCGTCCGGCTTGCCGACGGAGGGCGGTACGATGACTGCTGATGCGACGACCGAACCCGCCTTGCGGTTTGCAGCCCAGCACATCGGCCCGATGTTTGTTGAGTCACCACATCCTTCGCTTGAGAGCGAAACCGACGACATCCTCGGCGATACTTTGCAACAGTTTCGCGAGTTGATGCCGATCGGTACGATGCCGACGGCTTCGCTCGCAACGGCCTCGCCGACGTCAATCACGCCGCCGACTGCCTCGCTCCCGGCGTCCGAGTCATCATCGGAAGATATATTGTCCGACTTGGAACGCGTTCCGCCGCCGGTTTTTGCTGAGCATTTGCCGGCTTACCGCATAGAACAGCACGCCGCTGATTCGCAGACTGCCGCCAACCAGCAAAGACTACAGGAAGGCGGGATGACTTTTCAGAAACGTATCGAAGCCGTTCGCCAACAGGCACGTCAACAAGCCCAACAGCAACAAGTTCAGCAAGCCGCCGTGCGGTATATTGTTCAGGAAGGTGATACGATTTTTCGTCTTGCGACCGACAAACTGCGGGATTCTACCCGTTGGAGGGAGATTTATGCTCTCAATGCCGATCGGCTGGAGGATGTTCGTGAGTTACGGCCTGGAATGGAAATACTTCTCCCCGCCGAGACTGCCCGACGATAATTATATCGGACTGCGCTTTGCGAATAACAAACCTGCGAATAACAAACCGAAGGCCGCCGCACGGTTGTCAGCCAGCGACACCGACCGGACTGTAACATAACGGGTAATAAAACAGGCTATAAAATAAACTTGCTCAAGTCTTCATCCTTGCACAGATCGTCGATTTTGTCGCGTACATAGTCGGCATTGACGACAATCGTTTCGCCTGAACGATCTGGTGCATCGAAACTTAACTCTTCCAGCAAACGCTCCATAATCGTATACAAACGCCTGGCCCCGATATTTTGCATTTTTTGGTTGATCTCAAAAGCATAACCCGCCAAAGCGTCTATTCCATCTGACTCGAACTGCAACCCGACGCGTTCTGTCTGCATCAGGGCTTGATACTGTTTTGTCAGAGAACCGTCCGGTTCCGTTAAAATGCGGACAAAGTCTTCCTTCGTCAAATCTTTGAGTTCGACGCGAATCGGAAACCGGCCTTGCAATTCCGGCATTAAATCACTGGGTTTAGCCCGATGGAACGCTCCGGCTGCGACAAACAGTACATGGTCGGTTCTAACATAGCCGTATTTCGTTTGTACAGTCGTCCCTTCGACGATGGGGAGCAGGTCACGCTGGACCCCTTGGCGGGAAACGTCGGCTCCGTGTTGCTTTTCGCTTGCAACGATCTTGTCAATCTCGTCGATAAAAATAATCCCTAAATTTTCCGCCAACTCAATCGCTGCCGATTGAATCTTATCTTTGTTTAATAGCCGATCGCTTTCTTGTTCCACCAAAAAATCTCTGGCTTCTTTAACGGTTAATTCCCGTTTTGTCCGATTTTTGGGAGCGATTTTCTCGAAAATCTCTTGAAAGTCCATCTCCATCGATTCCATGCCGGGCATGTTGCCCATAATCATTGGAACGGCTCGTGTTTCTGTGATGATGCTGACGGTACGTTCTTCCATTTTGCCGTCTTCGAGCATTTTTTTTATTTTCTCTTTATTTCTGTCATGCCGGACTTTGCGGACAAGTTCGTCATCGGATAAATTTTCTGGATCGTCGTCTTCATCTTCGTCTGCGTCTTCGTCGTCATCTTGGGATGGCCGTCGGGTTTTAGATGAAAACGGCGGCAAGAGCATATCAACGAGTCGTTCATTAGCCCGTCGTTTGGCTTCTTCGTTTACTTTTTCTCGTTCGGTTGTTCGGACGATACCGAGGGCGTTTTCGACGAGTTCACGAACCATACTTTCGACATCTCGTCCGTAATATCCGACTTCGGTGTATTTTGTTGCCTCGATTTTTATGAAGGGAGCACCGGTCAGAGAAGCAAGGCGTCGGGCAATTTCCGTTTTACCGACACCGGTCGGGCCTATCATCATGATGTTTTTGGGAGAAATCTCCTTCTTCATCGACTCTTCAACCTGCTGTCTTCGCCAACGGTTTCGCACGGCTATTGCCACGCTCCGTTTGGCGTCATCTTGGCCGACGATGTGTTTATCGAGTTCCGCTACAATTTGTCGGGGAGTGAGTTCCATTTCTGCTCCAGTATAGCCAAATAATCCAAATGGGCAATATATGCCGATGAGCGTGTCAAACTTTTTTGGAAACGAAACGACCAGATGGGGAAGAAACGAGGCCAAATACGGTTTGATTCTCCATAATCAGAGAATCAGAGTCCAGCCAATTACGCCGGGTTTTTTTTCGTCGGCAAGTCTGTTACAATTTTCCCAATGTCAATTACCCCAGCGGTTGGCAGTATTTGGATTTCGTTGACGTATTTGTTATGAGGGAACTGACTGGAGGTTTGGCGGCATGAGTATTATGGTTGAAGAAAAAGTATTTTTTCCTCTCGTGGAAGCAGTAAAACCGCTTTTTGTCGGAGTGAGTCACGGTGGGGCTTATCTGAAAATCGGAATAGTCGATAATGAAGGCCGGATGGTATCTTTTTTTGCGACACCGCACCATGCCGAATTAGGGCCTGATGAGGCAACCAAACATGCCGCTCGGGCATTGAATGAAGCCGTCGAGAAGACGGGTACGACGTTTGCTTCGATTGCGGCCGTCGGGTACAGTTTTCCTGCGACACACAATCCCAAAACTGAACGGATTTTGCGTCCGGCCAATTTTGCCGATTGGCATGATTACCCTGCTATTGCCAAATTGACGGAATACTCCGGTGTCAAGCCGATCATGTTTTTTAACGATGCGAATGCTGCAGCGTATGCCGAATACTGGGTTGGTGCCGCCAAGGGAATGCAAA
>Ga0099364_10007249_pt1 | contig 15892 bp, 16 predicted proteins | sample TergutTh196P3_FD_73070 | JGI IMG/M metagenome (GOLD analysis project Ga0099364, IMG submission 73070) | Microcerotermes parvus P3 segment gut microbial communities from Pointe-Noire, Republic of the Congo - Th196 P3 | ecosystem: Host-associated > Arthropoda: Insects > Digestive system > Gut ...
CGTGTTCATGAAAAACAACGCACCGGGACAAAGATCCTAACTCACTAAATTGTAGCAACTTGCGACCAAGCCACAATACCAACCCGGAAGCGGAATTGAGCCTTTTCGGAATCCTTAAATTCGGGAAACAGAATGGCAATGAATGCCATTCCTTCTGCTTCCATCAATCCCCAGTTGCTCCTCGCTGTGTATTTGGTCATCAAATAACTTGCGTGGTCGTAACAACTGTTCAGAAATGTAACGAGAAACTCCGGCGTAAAAGCAGGCGAATCTATGAAATGCTGGAACAGATGTGTCCAGTGATGTCCGCGAATACCGGCTTCGATGGACCGCCAAGCGTAAGCGTGGTCTCGGTCGCGAGGATTCTTTTTCACCCAATCGGTCAGTTGGAAGACCCACGCTTCGGCATATTTTTCATCGCCGGTGTGCCAATAGGCTCGGGACATCGCCGTCCAGAAGCCCATACGGTTCAACTGCCACACCCATTCGTTGTCGGGAACAGGACGGCTGTTCCAGTCGATGTCCTCTCCGCAAAAATGAGGCGGATACGCCGATTGTCCCACAAAAATATGTTTCAATGCGTCGTCCGCCGCTTTGATGTCGCTGGCTCTCGCATATCTTCCCAATGACGAGGCTTTCAATGACCTGTTCACCGGATGTTTAACGGTGGTGCGTGTTCGATAGTAATTCAGTAATTCTTTGGCGGCAGCCTCAGGATTAGCGGATGCTGCTTTAACCCTTTCCAGTTCCGGCTTGGTCAGGTCAAGGCGGGACAGCAGTAGTGCAACGTTCTCTGCGGCAGTGGGCTGACCGAAGGACAACATCGGATTGCTTTGTATGAAAACAAGAATCGAAACAAGAATGAAAAGCCGATGATTGCTTTGCGTAATGTAGGTGATCATTGAGGGTAAGGGGGGTAAAAGTTCGCAGAGCCCGGAGCCGTTCACAGAGCCCGGAGCCGTTCACAGAGCCCGGAGTAGTTCACAGAGCCCGTGACGTAAGTCAGGGAGTCCCTTGCTTACGCGTCGGGCTCTGTTTGTTCTGCCTTGTGATCAATCGAGGCTGTCCCTCGAATTGAGTATCACACCGCTCCCCGGTCGGGCAAGACGAACGAAGAGCGTTTTGTCCATGTCGTCTCGCAAGAATCGGGTACTGCTATCGCAAAATGCCGCTACCACGCCGCCGGGATGGGCAGATGAAGGTCGGGCTTTTCTGGCACCGTTTGTTGCGAGTCCATCTGCATCCGCCCCAAATTGGGTGTCTTTACCTTCGTTTATGAACAATGGTTGCCGCACATTATTAGCGTTACCATTAGGTAATAAAGCCGGCAAGTAAGTAGGAATTTCGCCATCCGCAATGGGGGACAAAAGGTCAGGATAACAGAAAGCAACATGTTGCTCTATGCTGCTGATGCTGTCATTGGCAGGATAGACTGTACCTTGATTCCACTGCGAATGAGTGGAAGCCGCCGGCACCGGAAAAACTGCATCCCTGACGTACCAAATCCAGCGTCCCGCATCTTCGTTTTCAGTGAGCAAAATAGTGTTGCTCGTACCGTCCATTGAGGTGATATTGTCCAGTGTTACCCTCGCCTTGCATAAACCGCCCGGTTGATCACGCCAAGGACCGACGGGTGCCGGAGCGTAGTACCTAAAATGGTCGAAAAAGATAGTGTACATTTTGTCTGCTCCCTTTTTTTGATCACGATCAGGATGGGCAAACTCATATTCGTAGGGTCCGTCACCACTAGGAGGGTGTCCCCCCGTCCCTCCAACCGATCCTCCGCCGCTTCCCGTAATAGGGTTTAACGGACCTGCGTTGGCAACGTAACTAATTTTTGAGGAACCTGTGGTAATGCCGTTGCTACTCTTGCATTGCATTGCCGGCATAACCAAGTCGTACAACGTGTACTCTACCGAGAGAGCGTTGATCTGCGACCAAGCAGTCGTTTGCTCTACGAAGGGGAGAAGAAATCCCACCCAAGTCAATTCTATGGGATTGTCGCCCTGATTTTCCCAGTCGCTGCCTGTAAAACAGGAACAGGGGTAACGGGAGGGAAACAAAGGAGCCCGAAGTGCCGGAAAACCTTTGTTGGGCAGTTCATAGTTCTGTAATGCAAAGGCAATTTGCCGCTGATTATTGGTGCACTGTGCTCGCCGTGCGGCTTCCCTTGCCGCCTGGATGGCAGGCATCAAAAGTGCAGCCAAGATAGCGATAATCGAAATGACGACGAGGAGTTCCACCAGGGTGAAACCGAATCGGTTTTGCGGTAAGGTCTTCATAGCGAATGTCCTTTCAGGGTTAACGTTGATATGTATTATAACATGCTTTTTTGCTGATTGCAAGAGTTTTTCGGGAAAATAACATACGCAAAGAGCCGGAGATGTAGGCGGTACTCCGCCGTAATCTCCGGGTGCATTGTGGATGAAAAAAATTACGCAATGCGATACAGGGGCTCACGTCCTTCCAAAACAGCAATGAGATCGTTTGTGGAATCCATTGCCATGTTGTACAGTGCCTCGGTCGTATAGGCACCCATGTGGGGGGTGATGACGAGGTTAGGAACATCCCGGTACAGTTCCACTTGCGGCGGTTCTACCGCGTGAGCGTCCAGCCCTGCCCCGCCGATGACCTTGTTTTTCAGAGCGTCAAACAAATCGGATTCGTTGATGAGTTCGCCGCGAGCCGTATTGACCAAAACCGCCGTCGGCTTCATCTGCGAAAGTGTCTGTCGATTGATCATTTGATTCGTCTGCGGCGATGCCGGACTGTGCAACGACACAAAATCGGACTCCGCCAACAGCGTTTCCAGCGTATCGATTTTATGGCAACCGTACAAGGAGGCAGTTTCTGCGCCAATGAAGGGATCGTACACGAGTGTTCGGCAATCGAACCCTTTGACCCGCTGGGCGACGCGTGCGCCGATTCGTCCCAGTCCGACGAGCCCGACTGTCTTTTGGAACAATGAAACACCGAACAATTTGGGCCATCCGCCTTCCATTGTTTGTCGATGTCCTTCAACAAGATGTCGAGCGGCGGCAAGCATCAAACCTACTGCCAAGTCTGCAACCGAATCGCTGTTGGCGGTGGGCGTGTTCGTAACGATCACCCCCTTCTTTTTGGCGGCTTCCAAGTCCACCCGGTCAAATCCGACACCGTATCGTGCAACGACTTTTAGTCCGCTTGTTTTCTCAAAAACTTCAGCGGTAAAATAGTCCAGACCGGCAATCACTCCGGTACAGCCGTCGAGTTTTATGATCAAATCGGCGGCGGCAAGGGGCTTGCCCGATTCGTTCCAAACGATTTCGTAACCCTTGGACTGCAAGAGTTCCAGCGGCGTTTTGTCCTTTTGACCATAAGAGGTCGAAGTGATGAGTATTTTTGTCATGGTGGTTGTCAATGGACATAAGTTGTCCTCCTTTAATTTCGTGTTACATGGCAGGGACGCAACGGTTCCGTCTCCCTTTACTACTTCCAACGGGAACAACGGCGGATAAAAGTTCACAGAGCCCGGAGTGGAAACTCCGGTGTGAGACCGAAAACGCCGTATCTACCGATACGGGCTCTGTTCGTTCACGATCAGTTAACACCGACGTGTTTTTGGATCATTTCGATCATTGCTTGGTTGTCAATCGGTTTGGCAATATAAGCATCGCAACCGGATTTGAGAGCCCTTTCCCGATCCCCCGCTAAGGCGTGCGCCGTTACCGCCACGATAGGGCGGTTATAGCCCAGTTTTCGTAGATAGGCGGTTGCCTCGTAACCATCCATTACGGGCATCTGCATATCCATCAGAATCACGTCAAAAAAGAGTCCGTTGTCCATATCTTTCATGACTTTTTGCACTCCTATCGCTCCATTGTCCGCAAGTTCGACGCATGCCCCCGCATCCCGGAGTAGCGTTGCCATGATGGCTTGATTGACCATCATGTCTTCCACCACCAACACTCTGGCGTTATGAAGCGGCAGATTTTCGTCTGATCCCGCCGAGTCCGGCTTTCTTTGCGGTATCCGAATTTCGAGTCCCGAATGGAGTTGCGACGACCCGCGCGAAGACGTTTGCTTGTTTTTTTGCTCCTCTAATCCCAAAGAGGACTCTTCAGGGACATAAACGTTCAACAACAACGAAAATGTGCTCCCGTGTCCGAGCATACTTTCGATGATAATTGTTCCATCCATTAAGGTTGCCAACCGCATGGCAATGTTGAGACCCAATCCGGTACCGCGTTTAGGTTGTGGTAACGATAAATCAACGTGCCTGAACGGTTTGTACAATTCTTGGACAAATGCTGGTGCCATCCCGACACCTGTGTCGATGACGCTGATTTTGAGCCGCTTAAACGCAGCGGAGAAGGAATCGCTGCGTTTCTCCGCCGCCGTTTCTTTCGACGGAGCATCGGAATCATTATTGTCTAGTGCCTCACACAAAACCGTAATCGTTCCCTTATCCGTGAATTTAACGGCGTTGCTGATGAGACTCGATAAAATTTGCCGGATACGCACCGGATCACTCAAAATAATCGGGGGTATTTCTCTGTTATATTTTATGACAAGGTCTAAATGCTTGGCAATGATATTCGGTTTTTCGACGTGGCAAACGTCGTGAATGACCTGCTTGATCGACATGGGAATGGACTCTATTTCCAGCAGGTTGGCATCAATTTTGATGTAATCGAAAAGGTCGTTAATAAGACCGAGCAAATCTTGACTGCTTTTTTTGATAATGTCGAGAATTCCTTCGGTCTCTTCCTTGACTTCGGCATTGCAATTCTGGGAGACGCGCTGGAGAAGAATTTCGGCAAAACTGGTGAGCGCATTCATCGGCGTTCGAATTCCGTGACTCATCGCGACGAGAAATTCACCTTTCGCCTTGATTGCCTTTTCCATATTTTTATTAGCGGCGATCAATTCTTCCCGGACGGCTTCCGCCTCACGTAGTGATTGGTACAATCGGAAACAAACAACGGAGAGCGTGAGCACAGCCAAAACCGCTAGGACAATGATTACTCCCGTCAATGAGATCATTCCAAACAAGGCAGGTTCCAAAGACATACTGAAAAACAACGGTAACGTACTATAACAATCCTAACAGTGTACCAATTTTGGAACAGAATACAATCCCTTGGACTGGGAAAACATGAGCGGGGAAACTCGGGTGTTTCCGCATTTTGTAGGTATTTTTCGCCCTGCAAGAGCGCAATGTCCCCCAGAAATTTTTATACAGTCTCAAACGACGGGGTGCATGAAAATCCAGTAGCAAGATTATTGGCAAACGCCTTGCTGAAGTGTAAAAGCAGCGTAGAATAACACAATATGGACTGGAATGATGTACACAATATAGACTGTGTTGTCGGCATGAAGCGAATCGAGACCGGTTCGGTCGATCTCGTTTTTACCGATCCGCCCTTCAACATCGGCTATTCTTACGACGTTTATCATGACAGATTGGAAGATAACGAATATCTCCAATGGTCGAAAATGTGGATGAGCGAAGTATGCCGCATTTTGAAGCCGGACGGCACGTTTTGGCTTGCCATCGGCGATGAATTTGCTGCCGAATTGAAAGTCTGTGCTACGCGAGAACTCGGTTTAACCTGCCGAAGTTGGGTCATCTGGTACTACACCTTCGGCGTAAATTGCACCAAGAAATTTACACGGTCTCACGTACATCTGTTTCACTTCGTCAAAGACCCAAACAAATTTACGTTCAACGATGAAGCCGTCCGGGTGCCGAGTGCACGGCAACTAATTTACAACGACAAGCGTGCCCATCCGAAAGGTCGGCTTCCTGATGACACTTGGATTTTGCGTCCGCAAGAACTCGAGCAGGAATTCGGTTTCGACAAGGACACATGGCATGTTTCCCGTGTTTGCGGTACTTATAAGGAGCGGCAAGGTTGGCACGGCTGTCAAATGCCGGAGGCGATTCTGGAACGGGTTATCTTGGTTTCCTCGAACGAAAACGAGAAGGTACTTGATCCTTTTCTCGGTAGCGGCACGACGGTTGCTGTGGCGAAGAAGTTGAATCGGCAATTTCTGGGCTTTGAAATCTCCCCGGAATACTGGGAGCAGTGCCGGAAGAGAATCGAAAAGATCGAAAATAGTCAATCGTCCTTATTTGGACATCAAAACGAAAAATGAATCCACCGCTAAAAACAAATTGATACTGCTCGCTGCGCGGATTCCTATTTTTTATACACCTCCTTCGGATCGAAGATTCGTTCGCCGACGATCTTGCTCCCTTCCGGCGTAATTTGGCGGAAGAAACAACTTTGATAGCCTTCGTGGCAGGCGGCACCGCCGACTTGCTCGACCTTGAGCAGAACTGTGTCGGCATCGCAATCGAGATAGATTTCGGAAACGTTTTGTACATTGCCGCTCTCTTCCCCCTTGCGCCAAAGTTTGTTTCGGCTTCGGCTAAAATAGACGGCACGTCCCGATTGGAGCGTCTCGTTGTATGCCTCCTCGTTCATGTAGGCAAGCATCAAGACCATCCCCGTCGCCTTGTCTTGGGTAATGACCGGCACCACTCCTCCGCCCTTTCCGAAATCTGGTCGCAGTTCGTCTGACATAATCTTTCCTTCTCTTTCCTTCCTTCGTACAAAATCTTCGTCGCATGTTAGCATTTTGTCATTAAATTTCAAGGGGTCGAAACCGAGTATCTACAAAATAGGCAACCCGTCGACACGTTTCAAGGTTGGAGCGGAAAGGGTAGGCAAACGTGTCGACGGTCTGCCCTCCGTTCATGCGGCTCTTCTGAGTATCTTGCCATTTTTTACCGATCTGATATTCTAGTTTCTCCCACTCGCAAGGCGAGTGGGCTAACTGCGTATGACTACCTACAAGGATTCTGGTGTCGATTTGGATATTTACGCCGAGTCGATGGCTCGGTTGCCGAAACTTGTCCGCCGTACCTTTTCCGATAGAGTGCTTCCACTCGACGGTGGGTTTGCCGGACTCTTTCAACTCCATTCCAAGACGATCCGATATACCGATCCCGTGTTGGTCAGTTGCACCGATGGAGTCGGCACGAAACTCAAAGTCGCCTGCCAAGCGAATCGGCATGACACCATCGGCATTGATCTCGTGGCGATGAGTGTAAACGATGCGATCTGTTGCGGTGCAGAACCCCTCTTTTTTCTCGACTACGTTGCAATGCCGAAGGATGATCCTGACCTGCTCGAACTGATCGTTTCGGGCATTACCGAAGGATGCGTACAAAGCGGCTGCGCTCTTCTCGGCGGAGAAACAGCAATTATGTCCGATCTGTATCAGCCCGGCGAGTATGATTTGGCGGGGTTTTGCGTCGGCGTTGCCGAACGAAAAAACATCATCGACGGAAAGGCTATCCAAAACGGCGACGTGTTAATCGGTGTCGAATCGTCGGGACTGCACTCCAACGGTTACAGTTTGGTGCGGAAAATCGTTTTCGAGATTGCCGGACTGAACATCGACGATTTCGTGCCGGAGTTGGGACAAAGCGTTACCGATGTTCTTCTTATGCCGACCCGGATTTATGTACAATGTGTTGCCGCCGTTCTCGAACGCTTTGTTGCCAACGCGGAAATTTCGGGCATTGCCCACATTACCGGCGGCGGATTACACGGAAACATCGGGCGAATTCTACCCGAGGACGCATCGGTCTCCCTCAAAAATAGTTGGGAAGTACCGAAAGTCTTTTCGTGGCTGCAAAAACTGGGCAGTGTTGACGATGTCGAAATGGACAGTGTGTTCAATCGCGGCATCGGTTTAGTGTTTGTACTCCGTCCCGGAATTGCCGACGAGGTGCTTTCGCTGATTCCTTTGGCAACCGGCTTTCGGGCGTGGAACATTGGCGAGGTGGAATGACGGAAATTAGCACGATATTTTCCGGCGAAAGCCTATATGCCAAAAAGATTACGAACTGTCTCTGGGACGGACGGTGCCAGTGAGTCCGGCAAAATCTGCCCGATCTTCAGGATGCCAAAGGGGCAGACCGTTGCGGATACGTTCCGCAAGCACCTCTAATTTCGCAGGGGAACCGGCAGGAGCGTCAGTCGGACGAAAGTCTTCCGTTACAATGGGAACGAAATCTTCGTCGTGTCCGATTTCCAAAAGTGTGTCGAAAATGTTTTTCATCGTCAAAATCGGGATTCCCTGAGAAACCCACTCCGCCACCGCGCACTCCCCGTTCCGGCTTTTGTTTCTCAACACGAACAAAAGCCGGAATGGAGCGCAGTGCAACGACGGTGTATTGTTTTTCGGCGAAAGCCCCCAACGCTCTTATGGTATTTTCGGCTTAATGAAGGTATTGTCTTAAATTCCGTTCAAAGAGACACAAAAACCCCAATGTATCCCCCAATCATAACGCCCAATGGGGGGGGTGTCAAGAGAATTCTTGAAAAAATCGTGATTCCGCCTACCTATTGGGACTCGTTCATTCACTTGTAGCGAAGGCGAAAAATTGCTCTTGTCTTGTAAGAAAAAAATTTTTACAATCCCGCAAAGGCTTTATATGCCGACGACAGCCGCAATGAAAAACCGTCTCCCCATTTTTACCTCTCTTGCCCTCGTTTCGTGCCTGTTCCTGGCATCCATAGGAGCAGGACAGGAGTCGCTCCATTTTCCCCCCGAAGAGCCGATTTGGGCAAATCCTCATCCCGGCTTGGGAAATGTCAGTCCCGGTTCGGCAAGTGCCTTTGCGTCTGTACCATCAGTGAGAACGCTTTATTCCAGTGACTCCGAAACGGAAACCGGCAGCGAACTCTTCCCCCTCGTCAAGTCCACCGAATTGTATCTTTCCCGATTGCCGGGCAACAAGCGTACCGGCGTTTTCCAAAGGCTCAACGTCAGCACTCTCTGGGCTCCTGACAACGGCTCCAAAGGACTCGGAATGACCGAATTCGACCTCTCGGCAACGTTCGCTCTGCCGATGCCGACTCCCGATTCGCCGCTACTGCTCACACCGAAATTTTCGACGACGTTCTTCAATGCCGAGGGTTGGAACGAAACGTTTCACACCACCGGACTCGGTATGCGGTGGATTCGTCCGATTGTCAAGAACAAATTGACGGCTGACCTCGGAGTCAGCGTGTTGTACAGCGGCGATTTTAAGGCGAAAGGCAGCGATACGATTCGTGTTCCCGTACATCTTGCAGGTGTCTGGAATTTCAATCCTCGTACGAAAATCATTTTAGGTGTGGTCTATACTGACCGCCGGGACGACTACAACATTTTCCCGATGGCAGGACTCATTTGGACACCGAATGACGACGTGAGTGTCGAATTACTTGTTCCCCGGTTGCGGGTTGCCCAGCGTATCCGCTGGTTCGGCTCGGCAGGGGGAGACGAACAGTCGGATTGGCTCTACACCGCATTTGAATTTGGCAGCGGCTCATGGGGATCAGACTATTTCGACAGCAGATTCGAGTATAGGGACTTGCGCCTTTTGCTGGGTTATGAGCGCCGTACCCGCTTGGGACCGACACTCGGTTTGGAAGTCGGATATATGTTTGACCGGCATATGGAAGTTAAATACGGCAGCGCACATCCTTCGGACAGCGTGTTTTTGCGCCTGCGGACGGCGTTTTAGAGCATATCCAGGATGGGGCTGGATCGCTCTGACATTCGCGGCTCGTTGTCCGGCATTTTGTCGGCTACTCCTCGACCGCCAAGCCGCTGTTTTTTAGGTGGACTTTGAGTTCCTCCAATCGTTGCTCGCCGCCGGGAGAAACACGAACCTGCAACCTTGGCCGCCAATGAGCGTTCTCGCCAGCACTGTCCCACGATTCCTGAAACTCCCAAATCGCCTGCACCAGTTGATCCGCCGCCGAAGAAACAGAACCCGTAATCGGAATCACCCGCTCTGTACGCAAACCGGCTTGGACAACAAGAGCAAAACGATTTGCTTCGCATCGAACAATCACCGGTCGGGAAATGCCCGTCGTGTATTGCGTTACCCCTTTCAATCCCCAATTTTGAGGACGCACAGGAGGATTTTGCATCGGACGCATCATCGGCGATTGCTGTTCTTCTGTGCCGTGCGCCGAAGTACCGGCTAAATGAGCATTTCTTTCAGCGGCACGCTGTGCGGCGGACGACATTTTCTCCTTCTCCGCTTCATTTCTGTTTGCCTCGTTCGTGTTGTCCGCCGCCGCTTCGTGCGGTGCGGCAAGCCTCGGCGGAGAATCTCCTCCCGATTCCTGTTCTCCCGCTTGCCTGCCTGCTCCCTGCCGGTTTGCCGCTAACAGACGCTGTAAGTCGTCGCCGCTCCGTATCGGTCCATCCATCGGTACAACTCTGCCGCGATGATCAACCCGATACTGCGGCGCATTGCCGTCGCCGCCATATCTTCCCGTGTGCATCTGAGTTGCCAACCTATAACTATTCAACCGGTTCCGGGAGTCTTCCAGTTGCTGAAGTATCCGGTTCCGCAACTCCTCGTTCGGTTCAGGATATTGAATGTTCCAATCTTCGTTCACAATTTCATAGCCGAAGTCCGTAACCCAATTTTTGGTTGCGTCCAAGGCATTGGCAAACATTTCGACTCCCGAAGGACGAATAATCAACAGGGGATAGGGTTCACTTCCCCGTGTAACCTGCCCCGTTTCCATGTAATACTGCCGGACGGTCCGCAGTACCCTGTCAAACGGATTGTCCGGCAGGTCGAGGGCTTGAAAATCTCCCGGTGCCAATTCGATTCCTTCCGGTTGAATGATGATTTTATCGCCTCGGCACTCGACGTAAATCGGTCGCCGGAAGGTGCCATCTGCCGCCGGTCGAGGAACGATGGCGTAGGATTTTTCCTTCTGGGCGGCTTCTTTTTGCAGTTCGGCGAGTTCCAATTCGGCTTCCGCTTTTTGCCGTTGTTGCCGGGCGAGGAGCCGTTTGAGATGTTCCACTTCTTCCGGCGTTGTCTGTGTTTGTGAATCGAGTTGTTGGACGAGGTGTTCCAGCCGATCCAGTTCTTCTTTGACTCTTTGCGTTTCCCTTTCGGCGAGGGCAAGTCGGGCATGTTGTTCGGCAAGTTCGTCTTCGGCGACCTTCCGGGCAAGAACATAGTGTTCCGCAAACCAATCGGCTTCTTCGGCTTGCATGTCGATTTGTTCGAGGAGTTCTTCGGCTTCCTGCACAGTCAGAACGGGAATGTGCGCCGTCTCTAGATCCGCCGGATTGATGGTCCCTTCCCGAACGCTCTGTGCCGCCACGACGAGGAGCATAATCATTGCCCCCATCATGCAAAGCAACACAGGAAGAAAAGGGAATAGGGATATTTTCATTGAGGGTTAAATCGGAGTCAATTTGGAGAAACTTTAGCGATTACACCGATTTTGATCTCCGTACACATGGTGCGTCAAGACAAGTCAGGTCAATCTGAAACACTGGGAGAGGCAAGACAATACTTGGAAATGTCTATTCTTTCCGCATCATTCTCCGGCGGTCCGGTCAAGACCCGAACGCCCGATGCGGTCAGTGCCAATGTGTGTTCAAAATGCGCACTCGGTTTGTGGTCGTTCGTAACAATCGTCCAATGATCTCGAAGCGTCCGTATTTTTTTTGTACCCATGTTGATCATCGGCTCTACGGCTAGCACAATGCCCGGCACCAAATCAAAGTCGGAACGCTTGATTTGGTGGTCAAAATAGTGCGGCACCTGCGGGTCTTCGTGCATTTCTCTGCCGATTCCGTGTCCTACCAGGTCTTCAATCACGGAAAAGCCGTTTTTGTGAGCGAGAGCCTGCATCTTTTTGGCAACAACACCCCACGTTGCCGCTTTGCCCATTTCTTCCATTGCGATACTTAACATTCCTTCGGTAACATCCAGTAGCCGCCGCTTGTCGGCGGTGATTTTTCCTACGGCAAAAGTCCGGGATGAATCGCCGCACCAACCTTTGGTTTGCGAACCGGCATCCAGGATTTTGCTTCCAATGTCGATTCCCACGATGTCTCCTTCCTGCAACACTCTGTCGCCCGGAATGCCGTGAACGACTTGCTCATTAACGCTAATGCACGTTGCCGCCGGAAACGGCACTTTTCCCGGAACACCTTTGAAGAGCGGAATAATATGATGATCGCTGAAAAACTGATCGATTCGGGCATCAATTTCCCTCGTGGTAATGCCGGGACGTACCAGGGCTTCGGCGATTTGTAAGGCGTGCCAGACATAGAGTCCCGCTTTCCTCATTCGGTCAATTTCGCGGGCGGATTTCAGCATGCATGTTGTTAGAAAGGATCAGAAAGTTCTTCCATTTTATCACAAATGGGCGATAAAGCATGTCCCTGTTTCTGACGGAGGCAGTAGAAGGCAGTCCGTTAACATGTTGTCAAACTGGGTAGGTTGTCGACCGCCGGGCGGCAACAATGCAACAATGGTCAGAGCCGCGACCGGAAGGTCGCGGTTGGTGTTATACTGTAAACGGGAACAAATGGGACGTTTGCAGTATAATTCAATCATGCACGTTTTCTGTACCGAGCAATATCTGTATTGCCGCTTCAATCTGTGCGTCATAATAGGGAGCGGAACCGGCAAAGGCGGTGGGTTCCGACTCTGAATCTGACTCTTCGACAATCCGTCGCCGGAACTGCTCCAAGACCGCCGAACGTTCCGAGGTAACAACGTTGGAACGCAAAGACCGGTATTCCATAACCGCCGAACGTTCCGCTACGGACAATTCGACGATCTTATCAGGAATGACTCCCCATTCGTCGGAAGCCGTATCGTAAAAAAGTTTTCGATGAATTTTTCCGCCGCTGGGTCGCCGGTACTCCTCGTTGGTTAGTTGCAACATCCCCGATTGAAAGGGCAAATCCACAATACTCTGAATGACTCCCTTTCCGAATGACCGGACACCAACAACGGTTGCCCGCCGGTGATCTTGTAAGGCAGCCGCCAAAATTTCGGACGAACTTGCGGTGTCGCCGTCGATCAATACGACCATCGGCAATGTACACTGTTGCGTGCCTTCGATGAGCGTGTAACGCTGTTGAAAAAACCGCTTCATACCATTTCTGTCCCGCACCGTAACGATGACATTTCCTGTTTCGGAACTTGGTTTCATCAACATTCTGGCAATTTGAAGACACGTCCGCAGATCGCCACCGGAGTTATCCCGCAGGTCCAAAACAAAAGACTCCGATCCGCTTTGCATCATACTGTCCAGTGCGTCGCCAAATTCTTTCGCCGTTGATGTGCTGAACGATGTAATCCGAATGTATCCGATCTTCGGGAGTGTCTCCAAATGAAAGACCCGCTTGTCCGAATCGAAATAGTCCCCTTCTACGCTGTCCGATTGGATTTTCTCTCGATGAAGGAGAACTTCTTGAGGTTCCGTTTGACCGAACGGCACCACAGAAAGCCGGGCTCCTGGTTTCTGATTTTGCCTTAACAATCCGAGAATCTCTTCGCCGGACTTATCTTCAAGGGACGTGCCGTCGATTTGCATGATTTGACTGCCGGAACGGAGACCCGCCCGATGGGCAGGAGAATTGTGCCGCGGATAGGTGATAAAAACTTCTTTTTCCTCTCCTTCTCCATAAATTCTCAATGCAAGTCCCAAGCCTTCGTAGCGGTTGTCGAGTTCATCTTGATAATCAGACTGCCCACTCGACGGAATGTACATGGAGTAGTAGTCGCCATGTTCGTCGGACAGGACATCAATCATGCCGGTCATGGCTCCTTCAAAGAGTTCTCTTGCCGAGGGTTCAAAATAGGCAGTGCGTTCAATGCGGTGCAGAGTGGCGATCAAGAGCCGATCCCGAAGCGTAACTCCTGCTGTGAGCACATAGAGCAGAGCGGCAATTATGATGGTGCAAGCATTGATTCGCGGCATAGGCGGACTCCAGTGTACAGGACTTGTCGCCGTTCGTCAAGGATTGTACAAAAAATGGAACAATTTGCCCTGGGTGCGTCCTTGTTTAGAGGGGGCGGCAGTCTCTCTTTGCAAGATACTTTGCACTGTCGTAAATCGGTCGTTATTGTCCTAGTGGTTAAAACTATCACTTTGCAAAGGTAGGTTGCTGCCCTCCGGGCGGCAACGTGCGCCAAAAAAATTATATGACCGCACTGGAATTCCCGGGTCGGCTATCGCCGTCGCACTGTCCGATTGGTCGCGAAAACACAAACATTGCATTTCGGATCAGAGAAAGCGAAACAACATATTCCGAGCGGCGTTACCGCCAGCGTTGTTTTGGTTTTTCACTTTTGGGGCAGTACGGATGCGGTGCCCATAATCGTCCTTGCATTTTCAATACCTGAAACCAACAGTGTCCCATACCATGAATACACGATTGAAAGTCGTCGCAATCATAACAAACAGTTCCTTGGAATTCCTCCCGCGACGGTGCGTACCATTTCGTCAATGCATCCGAATTCCAAACCTCCATAATCGACTGTTGGGAAACATCACCGCAAACGAATTCTCCCTCTTGCGGTGATTGCTCGCAGGTTACTACTTTACCATCGGGAGCGATGACAATCTGTGTTCTGCCGCTCGAACAATAAGGACGACCTGTAAACCAATTTTTAATTTCTGATTCTTCTGCATCCAAAATATCCTCTTCACACTCATGGTTAATTTTATGGTCAGGATATTGTTTCACTTTTTCTTCCATTACTTTTCGATACCACTGTTTTTGTAATTTGGTTAAGAGGATCGACTCGTTGCTCCGGTAGAGTCCAAGAAATGCTGGTGCAACTTTAATGTCAGAGAGCGGCAACGTCATCAAAAAATCGACTAACTCCGGCAAGAGATGAAGTGACTCACTTGTAATGATACTATTGGTGCGTACACGAATACCCGCGTCGGTCAAATTGTAAATCGTTTCGACCATTCTGTCAAAATAACCCGGACGGCGAACCAGTTTATCACACATTTCGCGTGTCGAATCGAGACCTACCTGTAACCACTTCAAACCGATGTCCGCAAGTTCTTTCGCCTTTTCTTTGGAAACATAGCCTTTGGTCGAAATAGTGGGATCGATATTGTATCCCAACATTCGTTCGAGTATTTCCATGTGATCTTCTCTTGCAAAAATATCGCCGCCGTCAACGTTCATAGCGATAACACCAATTTTGTGAGCCTCGTCAATGAGTTCCAGAATGCGCTTGACAGGAAGTAGATTTTCATCAGGAACAGATCGCCGACAGGCATAACAGTATTCGCAATCTGTCAGGCATTTATCTGTTGGCATTAAAAGCAATGAGGTCGGAGCATCAAGACGAAGAGTACGGATAGTGCCTTTGACAAAATAATCCTCGAAGTTGATTTGACGAAGTTTTGTGGAAGACGTTTCGTTAACACCAACCAATACTCCTTTTTTCGGAAACTCAAGGCTTTTCAGGAAATATCTTATCTTCAGGCTTGCTGCCTCATAATTGCAGTCTGACAGAAAAGCAACCACGTCTACAACTTCTTTGACTGTCCGTTTCCCATCAAAAAGCGAAAGACAGAGAACCTGTTCCGGCAACAGGCGAAAAATCCAAACATCAAACAAGGTTCTGCCGTAATATATAGTTTGCCCAGAATCTCTTCTAATGAAGTTATCACTGGGAATACCAAGAATCTTGTCATCTTCAACTGAAAAAGCCTCGTGTTTCCAGACGGACTCATCCTGCAACAGCACTTCGTACAACCTACGCGAAGTTGATAAGTCCGAGACCATGTCAAACGATTGTAACATTGCTATACTCCTGTGTCAACCACACCGTCTTAGGGCAGTCCGCTAACAAGTATTTTTTGAATTTTTCGTTTTTGTTCCTTTTTTTTCCGAACATTTCTCTTTTTTTCACGTAGTAGATATAGGAGGCGAAATGGTTTCGCCCTTTTTTCCACTCACGGAGGTCAAAATGTTCAACATCGCATCCCTCGTCCACTTCGTCCGATGTCTCAAGAAAGTCCGCGATCCCCGCTCCAAG
>Ga0099364_10007250_pt1 | contig 15891 bp, 11 predicted proteins | sample TergutTh196P3_FD_73070 | JGI IMG/M metagenome (GOLD analysis project Ga0099364, IMG submission 73070) | Microcerotermes parvus P3 segment gut microbial communities from Pointe-Noire, Republic of the Congo - Th196 P3 | ecosystem: Host-associated > Arthropoda: Insects > Digestive system > Gut ...
TTGCTTGGTTTATGTTGCAGTTGACAGACCGCAATCTTAGTCTAGCACCGGGAGGTTTTAGAATGGCAACAGCCATAATGACGCTAAAGCCTTGCCCCCGGCATAGCCGGGGGTTTAGGGTGGCCAAATAGACTAGGGTACACCCCCTAGCGACTTTTATGAATAAGGAAAGGAGCGTGCTACACTATGCCTATGAACCCAAAGAAAGCCTATGTTGACGGATATGTCGACAAGATCGACGAATGCTTGAAAGCCCTGTATGACGAAGGCAATAAAGATGCCATCATAGCCCGCGACCAAGCGGCCATGGGAGACGATTTCCAAGAATTCGAGAATACCATCACCGCCGTCTACGAACAGATTGAGACTGCTCGCAACAACCTCGCTGCCTACGCCGACAAATTCCAATAACTTATCACAGCCGCCTTCGGGCGGCTACTTTCCTCCCAACCTAGCACTAACTCCCCACCCCCTACGGGTAGACACAGCGGAGGGGTTGACCATAAGTCTTAGCTATGGAGGCAGAGTGAGCGGTTGTGCCCGACTCTATATTCGTGCTGTTGGTGCGTGTATTGGACGCAACGGTTATTGAAGTCAGTGACGAAACCCACCAATATGCTTGAACTGAAGTGTGCTGTATGCCGCTATTAGCAAGAAGAAGACCGCCTGTGACAGTGGCGAAGCCACTTATGCTTGCAAATTGACAGGCTAGTAGTTGTAAGATTCTTTTTGCACTTTTTCTGATCTGAGACAACAGAGGTGAAAACCCAAAACGCTTGCTATTGCATCAGATTACCCTATCTGGTAACCTTAAGCTGGGTTTTGGACTGGATTTACGGTGTCCCAGAGGCTTCCACCTCGTTTTTACGGACTTCGTCAAGTCTATCCTAGTTGAACTTTAAGAAGTCCATTGTTTTCGTTAAACTAGCCGAGGGGCGAAGCCCCTCGGCCAAGGAGAAAGGAGGTGCGTATGCTAAAAGTAATACTACTTTTTGGCCTGCTAGAAGTAACCGTCGACTTTCGGCGGAAATAGTTTAATCGGTCTTGTGACCGATTAAACGAACCCCTGAGGCGTACTAGGTAAGCCTCAATATTATTATATTAACAATTTAGGTGCAAGAAAGCAATCTTCGCCACTGTCTCGGCAGCTGACTTTGGCTATCTCCCTAATGGGGCTACTCTTGATGCTTTGCGCGCGCAGTCTACGGCTGCTCACTTTTGGAGCTCGTCACTAGGGACCATAAACTCATCACACTTTGTTTGGATGTATGCTCCGGCAATAACTTTAGCTTCTCAGGATGCTAGACACCGTGGCTACTCCCTCCGCTGTGTCTACCCATAGGGGGTGGGGAGGAAGGAGTTAGGATAGGTTGAGAAGATAGCATCAAAATAGCTAGTGGGTCATATTATGCGAAAGGCGTGCGAGATACAGTTTCATTCGGAACGTCCCGGAGCTTGGCAAAGCGAGGGAGAAGAAGGTTTTAGTCCGTGGCGACGGATTAAAACCATTCTGTGTCCGAATGAAACTGTGCTCGGCGAGCCTTTCGCTGGAGCTTAGTACCCAGCAGCTTGTTTGCTGCTACAGATTATCCTGCTATAATATATACAATGACAAGTGGGCAAATCACCAGGCGCGTAGAGCTAGCGGACTACCTATCCGTCGCCCAAACCTACCTCCGGGACAACTTCCTCCTCACCCGCCCGCTCGAAGCCACAGACATCAAACCCCGCCTCCTCGGCCACTGGGGTACCTGCCACGGCATCTCCCTCGCCTACTCCCATCTCGTCGCCGCCTGGGGCCTCCCCGACATGAACACCGAAAACCCCGACAGTTGGATTTTCGCTTGCGGCCCCGGCCACGGCTTCCCCGCCCTCCAAGCCAACCTCTGGCTCGACGGCGAAGTCCGCCCCATGCCCTACGGCGAAGGCGCGCAACTCGGCGAAGACACCGCCTCGGAAGGCAAAATCCTCCGCAATCAGCAAGGCCTCGCCTACATCTGCCGCAACTTCTCCTGGCCCCACGGCTACCCCTCCCACGCCAGCCCCTACACTCCCGGCGTCATCCTCGAGGGTGGCGAACTCGGCTACGCCCTCGGCGTCTCCTACGGCGCTGTACTCGACATGCCTAATCGCAAAGTCGCCTGTCTCATCGGCGACGGCGAAGCCGAAACCGCCGCTCTCCTCGCCTCTATGAACCTCATCCGCCTCGTCGGCGAACGAGACGGTCACGTCCTCCCCATCCTCCATCGCAACGGCTACAAAATCTCCGGCCCCACCATCACCGGCCGCATGAACGAACACTCCCTCCACCAACTCATTTCCGGCTTCGGCTACCAACCGGTCTTCGTAAACGGCGACGACCCCGACGACTTCCAAAACGCCATCCATAATTGCACCAAAAACACCTTCATTATCATGACCACGCCCAAAGGCGAAGGTGCTCCCGACCACGTCCACGACGAAAAAATCGTCGGCAACTATCTCAGCCACCAAGTCCCTCTCCCCGACTGCAAAACCAACCCCGATTCCCTCGCCCTCCTCGAAAAATGGCTCCGCTCCTACCACGTCACCCCCGAAGAATTGTTCAACCAAACCCCGAGCACAGGAGAAGTCATATGATCGAACGCGTAGACAACCCCGGCCAAGACCACTTCTCAAGCGCTAAAGCCATCGGCGAACTCCTCGCCCCCGAAGTCGCCCAGTCACATGTCCGCTTCTTCAGCCCCGACGAAACTTCCAGCAACAAATTCGACGCTATCTTCGCCGCCACCAACCGCGCCTGGCAACTCCCCATCGAACCCTGGGACAAATACCTCAGTCCCGATGGCCGCGCCATCGACCTCCTCAGCGAAAACACCCTCATGTCCCTCGCCATGGGCTATAACCTCACCGGCCGCCAAAGCTGGATCACCAGCTACGAAGCCTTCTTCCCCATCATCACCAGCCAAATCAACCAATACCAAAAGTTCCTCGTCCAATCCCGCGACCTCAGTTGGCGTAAACCCGTCAAATCCCTCAACCTCCTCTCTACCAGCGTCTGCTGGCGCCAAGACCACAACGGCTACTCCCACCAAAACCCCGGCCTCATCGCCGACCTCCTCCTCCGCCCTTGCAAGACCGCCAACTGCTACTTCCCGCTCGACGATGTCGCAGCCAGAAGCTGCTTCACTCACGCCCGTGATCAATCCAACGTCATCAACCTCCTCACCTTCAGCAAGACCGACGAACCCCGCTGGATTGACTCGCACCACGCCCAGTGGCAACTTCAAAACGGCGGCGCCAGCATCTGCCAATTCGCCAGCGACGAAAATCCCGACCTCGTCCTCGTCGGCATCGGCGACCTCGTCTCTAAAGAAGCACTTTACGGCCTCCAAATCGCCAAGTCGTATTTCGCCGACCTCCGAGTCCGCTTCGTCAACATCTCCGCCCTCAGCTATAATGCAATCGGCACTGTCAACAACCCCTTCACCCAATATCAATTCGACGAAATGTTTAGCAGCCTACCCACCATCATTAACTTCCACGGCTACCCCGACTGCCTCACCCCCATCTTCGCCACCTACGGCTGCCACCCGGAAATCTACGGCTACTCCGAAAAAGGTTCCACCACTACCCCACTCGACATGATGGTCCAAAACAACGCCTCGCGCTACAACATCGCGCTTTCTCTCTTGAAAACTGCCCGCTCTCTTGATAAAATATCGGCAGAAACGTGGGAGGAATCTAGCGCCGCTATCTATTCCTCACTCACCGCTCATACCGAATATATTATTAAGCACGGCACCGACCGTGAGGAGGACACCAAATGTCAGTGGCAACCAAAGGCAAACGATTAGTTTTAAACCCCGGCTCATCATCTCGAAAATACGGACTTTACGATGGCACCACACCAATCTTCACTCTGCACTTCGAGTTTGAGGGCGCAGTTGGAGCTTCCGACATCATCTGCACCATCGAAAAAGATGGCAAGAAAGAAAAGCAAAAAACCACCATCAAAGCCCTCCCCGACGTCGCCAACCACCTCGAAAAAATCTTAAAAGAGCAGGGCGTTAAGCTCAGCGACATCACTGCCCTCGTCGCTCGCGTCGTCGCCGTCGGCGAATACTTCACCGAAAACCACCATGTCGACGAAGACTTCATCGACAAACTCGAAGTCGTCAAAGAAGAAGCCCCACTCCACACCCCGGTCATCCTCGACGAAATCAAAGCCGTCCAAAAAGCTTTTTCCACTACCCCGATTATCGCCATTTCCGACTCTCGCTTCCACCGCAACAAACCCGACACTTCTAAATATTTCGCCATCCCTCGCGAAGTCAGCGACAAATACGGCATCTACAAAATCGGCTACCACGGCATTTCCGTCAACGCCACCACTCGCCTCATCGAAAGCGAATACGGCCTGCCCGACAAGCTCGTCGTCTGCCACATCGGCTCCGGCGCCTCCGTCTCCGCTATTCTTAAAGGCACATCCGTCGAAAACTCTATGGGTTTCACCCCAGTCGACGGCGTCCTCATGGCTAGCCGCGCCGGCACCGTCTGGCCATCCGCCCTCATCGCTCTCATGCGCCACCTCGAGCTCGACAGCTACGGCATCGAGCGCTACCTCAACAAAGAAGGCGGCCTTAAAGGTCTCGGCGGTACCGACGACTGTCGCCTCATTATCGAATGGATGAACGACGGCAATCAAGACGCCAAGCTCGCCTACGATATGTACGTCGCCCGCCTCCAAGAAGAAATCGGCCGCCAATCTGCCGTTCTCGGCGGCATTGATGCCCTCGCCTTCACCGCCACCATCGGCGAACGCGACAGCGGCATCCGCAAAGCCGTCATCAAAAAGCTCGCCTATCTCGGCTTCGAGATCAATGAAGAAAAGAACACCGCCGGCCTCCAAGGACAAAAATCCATCAACATCGCAGCCGACGGCAGCAAGCCCATCTACGTCGTCAAAACTGACGAAGCCGGCGAAATGGCCCTCCAAGCCTCCCTCCTCAGCTAACTATATGATACAATAAAACCATGATACCAAGCACGCGTGAATGGACCAAATGGATCCCAGCATTCATCTTCGCCGTCGCCGTTATTATCGTCTTCCACATCGTCAATAATGTCGGCTTCTTCGCCACCAGCGTCGCCAACTTCCTCCGCGTCCTCTCCCCTTTCCTCTTCTCTATCATCATTGTTTATTTCCTTTACCGACCCTGCTATACACTTGAGCAACTGTTCAAAAAATCCCGCGTCAGATGGATCCAAAAAAAGGCCCGCGCCTTTGGCGTCCTCTCCACTTACTTAATCCTCGCTCTCGCTCTTCTCGTCATTATCACCATCGCCCTCCCTCTCCTCGCCCGCTCTATTCTCGATTTCGCGCACCAGGTCCCCACCTACCTCAACTCCGTCAGCGAAAGCCTGAGCCACATCTTCGGCGAGAACTACCCCTTCTCCAACCTCGACCTCCAAGCCACTATCCTCAATTTCACCACCTACCTCATCAATTTTGAAAACGCCGGCCAAGTCTTCGGCGGCGTCGTCAGCGTTGGTAACGGCATCTTCAACTTCTTCATCAGTCTAGTCTTCTCCCTCTATGTTCTCCTCGAACGCGCCCGCATCGCCGCGCTTTATCGCAAAATCACCAGCAACCTCCTAAAACCCACTACGCTCAACCACCTCAATCGCTACCTCGCCCAAGTCAACCGAGTCCTCTTCTCCTTCATCGCCGGCAAAGGCCTCGATAGCCTTATAAACTTCATCTGCGTCACTACCATCCTCCTCGTTTTTGGTGTCGAATACGCTTTCCTTCTCGGCGTCATCGCCGGCCTCGCCAACTTCATCCCCTACCTCGGCACCCTCTTCGCCGTCATCTTCATCGCCATACTCACCCTCATCACCGGCGGCCTTACTCAAGCCATCTGGGTCCTCGCTTTCCTCCTCTTCTTCCAGCAGATGGACGCCAACTTCATCGAGCCAAAACTCATGAGCCATCACCTCAAAATCAGCCCTCTTCTCGTCGTCTTCTCTATCATCGTTGGCGGTGCTTACTTCGGCCTCATCGGCATGTTCCTCGCCGTCCCGGCCGTCACCATTATCAAGCAAGTCTTCATGGAATATCTCGACCTCAGTATCGAGTATAAAAAACGCCGCGAAAAAAGCGTCCGAGCTTAGGACCTACCAAGTCGTAAACAGTTGCACCCAGTGCGTTCTCGACGTTGTGTTCTTGTCAAAAAAGAAACTCACCGTCAAGAACATATAGTTCGGATTTAAGATGTTCGCTCTATGGTCTGCCGACCGCATCCAGTCTGCCACTACCGTCGCCGGCGACACCGCTGACGATCCGCGATGGATATTCTCTCCCCCAAACCACGCTACGTCCGTTGGAGCCGGACACAGACTACGCCAATTCCCCCCTCCTGGCCGCGTATGACTATACAACACCACAATCTCTCGCGCCCTAGTGTTAGCGGCCGACCTGCATGAATCACCAATCCATAGCTCCGGCACTCCCGCACGCCGCCTCTCAACGTTCACCAGCCGCACTACCTCCAGCTCCCATTCCGCTACATTCGGCGCCACGATGTTTAGCTCAATTGTATCCATCACCGATCCATCTGCCGATCTCGCCGTGATAGTAGTCCGCCCCACTCCAAAGATGTCCGGCGACACGCAAAGAGCATCCGAAAACCCTAAGAAAGTCCGCGCCCGTCGAAACCCCCTCACCACGTTCATATCGCTACTAATCCAATGTAGTTCCGGAGCATTTGCTGGCGCGTCTCGATCGATGCATAAGTCCACATTCGCCGTAGCGAACATCGTAAACGACGTCTGCCGCCACAGTTCTCCTACCGGCAGCAGTACGTTATAGTTCGGCGGTCCTGTCGTCGGGTCTACCATCGGCGCTATTTCCGGCCTTGGTCGCGCCGGTGACTCAGGTGGCGGTAAATTACCGGCCGTACCACCACCGGATCCACCACCGACACCTCCTCCCCCACCGCTCCCGCCACCCTGATCACCATCAATCGGTGGCTCTTCTCCTTCATCTATATAGCCATGGTTCGGCCTGTCTCCATCACCACCAATCAGCGCCACTCGGTCGTCCTCTCCCGACCAATCGCCGGAATCCCCTGGGTCCATCACCATATACATACCAAACCCAATCAGAACCACCGCCCCGACTGTCACCACACCCTTAAGTATCTTATCGTGATACATCTAGCCTAAATCCTACCTCGCCACAGACAGCACTCGCCAAGCACAGAAGCTAGTCGCAAACGTCGCTAGTAGCATCAAGATAAACCATTGCGACAACACTACGTCCGCGAAGTCAGCTGCCAGGCCTGTATTCGGCACCAAGAAGCCCGGGCCACGATAATTATCGTCAACCCGTTCGCCCTCGCCCAAGTTGAGCGGCGCATCCGGCTCCCACTCTTCTGGCAACAGAATATTCGGCCATTCGATTTCCTCATCGTCATCGCTAGAATCAGTTTCCGTCGCAACCGAACGCTCCCATTCGGTCGTCGTCGATGCCGACACGGCCATCTTTATCCCACGAGACTCCGCCAAATACGTCGCGCGGCCAAACAGCTCGCCTTTGTCGCTCTCCGGTTCTAAGTCATATCTAATAAACAGCGTATCGCCATTCTCGCCGTAAGAAGCCAGCAGCACCTCCTGCTCAAACATAAACCCATCCTCATCTGGACTCGAAATATCCAAGCTCTGCCACGAACCCAAATCGTCCGGCGTAGTCGTATAATGCACATTTTGCGCCTCCAGCGGCAAGAACCCGCCACCCTCAGTTCCGTCGGCGTCAAACCGATCGCCACGATTAATCCAGGACGCTAAGCCACGCACCGTCAGCGGAGCGTTATTGTCCCGATTTTGTAACGTCGTTGTATATTGAATCAAATGATCATCGCTATCATACCGTGAAGCTAGTGTCGGTCGCGCCAAAATCGGCCAATCAAAATCCGTCATCGTTATCAACGCGTTCGCCTCGCTAGTCGACCGTTCAGCGTAAAAGAAGCTCAGCGTCGCCACCTCGCCTCGCGACAACCCAGAATCAACAATCGTATGCCTTCTGCCATCCACCGTCACCACGACACCAATTCGCCCCTGTGCGTCCGGCTCCCGAATCTGGAACGACCCATTTATCACACCGTGCACGCCACCAATATCTACGATCAACCGATCGTTAATAAACACCCAAACATCATCATCGCCGGCAAACTCAAATAGCTCCGACCCATCCGCTCTCACCACAAAATCACTCACGAACTGCATCGTAAACAAATACTGATTGCCCCGCACACTCGGATTGTTCCCCGCAAACGCCCGCGCCGCCGCCACGTTATTCAACGGGAAGACATCCCGCCCGGTGCGATTCGGCCCGCCATACTGCAACCGCCCGTCTGCCAGCCGGTGGAACGTAATCGTTTCCGTCTCAATCTGCAAGCTACGCTCCGGCACTTCATTAAACCAGCGTCGGAAGTTATCACCCCAAACACCCTGGTTGACTACCGACCAGCCCGCCGCCACTGCTTCCGCACGTGAATTAGCAGTCGGCACCGGCTTACCGTCTGCCCCTAGCCTATTTCTGACCAAACCTTGCTGCAAACCAAACTGAAAATTACCAAAAGCCACCCATTCAAACTGTCGATTCACATGTGACGCCGCACCCGTCCCCTGTGGCCAATCCGCTCTCTGCGCCCAATATGTCACCGGCAACGTCACCGTCTCCGGCGCCTCCCCGCCAACTCGCGCCCCCACAAAGCTCGCCCACTGCTGTGGCACGCCACCTTCGTGCTCAATCTTAACTGTCGTCAGCCCGCGCACGATATTCGACAAGCTCGTCAACACTAAAAGCACAAACGCTATCCCACACACCCACTTCGTTGCCGTTATCGCTACTTTCCGCCCTAGCGACGGTGCGCGACTCACCGGAGTTCCTCTCGAAACCCTTACATTACTCTTACCTTTACTCATGCTTACAGTATAATCAGTTTATGCTTATAACGCAAGTATCCCGGGTGGGGGACTTGCGATTATTCGTCCATTCTGGTATGATGCTACATAGATGGCGATACAAGGTGGATTTTTGCCATAAACACCTTAACATCGCAAATCTTACCGTGCCACCCCGGCCCGATACTGCCACAAACCCCAAAAATCCAAATTTCAAAAGGAGGTATTTAACCTATGTCTGCTACAACACAAGCAAGCAACAGATTTTACCGCATTACTGCACCGATGCCTCTCCACCGAAGCTCCCGGGCTACACTCGAGGAAGCCCGCTTTGCCTGGGGATACACCAAGAGCCTCAATGAGAAGGCTAAGGAATACCAAAACCGAACCACCGTTCCTACCAACCCTGAGGACCTGCTCAAGCGCAACCTTGACTCGGACAACCCTAACGTCAAGAGGCTTGTTGAGCTGGCCAAGCAATACGGCCTCAAAGCCATGCTTGATATCGACTTGCTCAACCCGGCCACGCAGGATGTCTACCTCGTCAGCCCCCACGGTCACGCCATTGATTACAGCCAGGCTCTGGTCTGGCTTAACCAAACCGTTAGCCCCCATGCTCCTCATGCGATGCGTCCCATTCACGAAGACGTCATCCACCCCAACATCCCGCTCACCGACCCGTGGCTGACCTCCATGCTGAGCAACCCTGCCTCTGCCTTGCACGTTTTTCACCGCATTCAGCCGGCCTTAGAAGCCATAGAAGACGCCGCGAACCAAGCTAAGTTTAGGAGCCAGTCGGCCCAAATCCTCAGCATCGCCTGCGGACTCTCGACACCCGAGCTAAAATGCCTCAAACGCTGGCTCGCCGCTAACCCAGGCGACCCATGCGCGCCAAGGCTGACCCTGCTCGACTCCAACCTGTCTCTCCTCAACCACATTAGGCCTACCGCCAAAGAACTCGGCTGTCGCCTCGTCTGCCGTAACGCGCTCGTCCCGGAAGGCATGGATAGGGTCAAGTTTATGCCTCAGCTCTTGACTAACCACAAGCGTAAACAGCGCCTCTGGCCCGACCGGCAGGTCATCGAACCCGAATCCCAAGACGTCGTTCTCGCCCTCGGTATCGGCGAATATCTACCCATCGACGACTGGAAAATGGGCATCGAGCTCGCCGGTATTCGCACCCTCCTCGGCAACGCGTTCGCATTAGTTGCCCAAGGCGGCAAGCTTTTTTTCAGCTTTTTCCTGCCAGACCACACCCATATGGAGTACCTCAGGAACGTCCTGCAATGGAACGGCACCCAAACTCACTCCATCGACGCGGTCCACCAGGCTGCACAAAGCATCATCCCAAACAGCCAGCTGAGCGACGCCTTTTTCACCGTCACCCCTCCCAATGACCCCAACAACCCAGAGATTGTCGGGATGGGATGTCTGCTCACTTTGCAGAAGCGTCGGTAAAATGTCACGGCCACGCAGCGCACGTAAGACTTGCGATTTCTAGCCCCGCCCTTGCAGCGGGGCTGAACCACGCCCCCGTCATCAGCCGAGTTATGGTATAATGTGCTTATGGTAAACGTCAACCTAGTTTCCATTTTACTCGTCATTACTGCCTTCATCAATCTCACTCTCGGCAGCAGCGTTCTCGGTGGCAGCAATCACCAAAGCAAAAACCTCGGCCACCTCTTCTTCCTCCTCACTCTCTGTCAATCCGTCTGGGCGGCCGGAGTCGCCGCCTTCCTCATCAACGGCAACGCCGCAATCGCCCCCTTCATCATCCACTCCTACTACGTCGCCGCGGCCGGCACCTTCGTTTTCGGCCTCCTCTTCTCCCTCGCCTACACCGGCAGCCTCAAATGGTCCCGCGACGTCTGGCTCCTCGTGCCCTTCATCGGCATCTCTCTCGTCATCTTCTTCATACCCGAGCTCTTCATCGAAGAAATCATCATCAACGCCCCAGCCGCCCAAAACAACGTCATCTTAAACCCCACCGGCTTCTACGTCATTTATCAACTCCTCGCCGTCGCCTACTTCTGCGCCGGCATCATTGCTCTTTTCCAGTACGCGATCCAAAAACCCGCCGGCAGCATCGAACGCAAACGCGCCGTCATCCTCATCCTCGCCTGGTCCGCCATCAGCACCGTCGGCGGCGCCTTCAACCTCATCCTCCCCAGCCTCGGCAACTACCAACTCATCTGGGTCGGCCCACTCGGCATCACCCCGCTCGCCATCGTCCTCTACTGGGCCATCATCAAAATGCACCTCTTCGACATCAAAGCCCGCATCATGAGCCTCCTCTCCTACTCCATCGTTCTCCTCGCCGCCGCTGGCATTTACATCCTCATTTTCTATCTCATCTGGCATTATCTCTTCAAGATCCCCAACCCATCCCGCGAAATCTTCGTCCTCAACTTCGTCATGGCTCTCATCGTTCTCATGCTCTTCCCCATCCTAAACGAACTCAACCGCTACCTCAGCCGCCTCCTCAATTTCAGTGACATCAGCCTCACCCACCTCACCAAAAACCTCGACCGACTATCCCGCACCCGCGCTCGCCTCCATCACGTCTCCGACCTTCTCGCCCGCACCCTCGACCTCACCGGCGTCTCCATCGTTAGTTATCGACCAATCCACGGCGGCGCCAAAGGTGATGTCCGCTGTGAAGGCGCTCACTCCAATATCCCGGCCAACGAGCTCCGCCACCTCGCCCAAGCCACCCTCTCCCGAAAACAGCGCCTCATCTGGCGCGACGAACTCCAAAACGAAACCGCCGCCGCCTGGCTCGGCAAGCACAACATTGAAGTCGTCCTTCGCCTCGTCGACGAAAGCGGCCACATGGTTGGCATGCTACTAATCGGTGCCCACAAAACCCGCGCTCGCCTAGTCGACAAAAACATCGCCCCCATCCTCCTCGTCGACAGCATCATTTCCGCCATGATCGAGGATCCTCTCAGCAACCCACCCGTCACCAACACCCGCCTCATCGCAGTTTGATTCTAGCCAACTCCTCCTCCCCACTCCCTACGGGTAGACACAGCGGAGGGAGAAGCCCCAATCTTTAAGGTCTCCGGTAGTCTTGTAAAAGCCAGCGTTTATATTATCTGCCAGCGAGTGCGTGCTGGAAGCGCTAGCGGAAGAGTACAAGCTCGAAGTCCATAAGAACATGTTCTCCGGCTGATGGTATAGCCCAAAGCCTCGACCAAAATGTCCGGAAATGACAGTGGCGAAGGAGAAGAGAGCCTTCGCCACTGTCTCGGGCAGCTCTTTCGCTGCTAATATCGGCCTCTGGAATCAATCGGCTGTTTCATTCAATTGGACCTCATCTCTGGGTGGACCGGCAAGTCCGCGCTACACTCGCTTATACGACAACATAGTTGACCCTGGGCTAGCCAATGCCACTGCCAGTGACGGCAGAACCCTCCGCTGTGTCTACCCGTAGGGGGTGGGGAGGAGAAACAAAACAAAACCGACTGAACCGGTTCTTAAAAATTGTCTTGGCTGGGGCGCAGGGATTCGAACCCCGGAATGCTGGGACCAGAACCCAGTGCCTTACCGCTTGGCGACGCCCCAACGGCTTTTACCTCTCAATTATACTGCCCCGAGCCAAAAAAGTCAATCTGATAAAGTCAACCAAATAAGACCAAAAAAAGTTAAAGCCCCCGATCGCTAGCAGTTGGTAAACTCTTCCCAGTCTACTACCATTATAGCACACCATAAGCACAATGTCAATAGTCTTTATGCTTATCCCCGAATCTAACAGAGGTGCAAAACCTTAAAAACATGCCGATATACTTGCTTTCACCCATCCTTCCACTCCTCCTTCGCCACTGTCGGAGTAAATCGCTTTACTGTCGGAACTCAGGGGTTAGTCAACTCGTCCGAATCTGCCAGTCAGTGGGCCTCTTCGCTAATTTCTGGTAGTCAGGCCCCACGACTCAGACAAAATCAAAGCAGCAACGACCCGGCCAATGGCAACCCAGACTCCAAGCATCGTGGCATTCCCCTCCGCTGTGTTTACCCGTAGGGGGTGGGGAGATGGCACTGACATCAAAAAGGCGCGCCAAGGTACAATTTCATGAAGACGTCTCGGAGCCAGCTAGGCGAGAGTCAGACAAAGCCCACCCGTAAAGACGGGCTGGGCTTATGTCGAGTCTGAATGAAATTCCGTACCTTAGGCAGCCTTTTTGATGTCTTGCTTATTACGCAAGCTCGCTAGGTAGAAAGACGGAGTAAGGAGATTCTATTCTTGAATATTGTACGAGTATCCTGGCGGAAGGTGAGGGATTCGAACCCTCGATACGTCTCCGCATACACGATTTCGAGTCGTGCGCCTTCAACCACTCGGCCAACCTTCCTTACCCAGATTATAGCACAAGGGAGGGCGGGGGAAAGAAGAGCAAGCCCTTCTTCTCCCGAGCAAACGCAGTGCAATCTCGAAGAGATACCAGATTACCGCCTAAAAAACTCCCGCAAACGATTATTGAAAAACCGCGTACCCCCCTCTTCAAACTCCACACTGAGGAAATTCGCCCCCGCCTTAAACGCCCCGCTCCGCACCCCGTCTAGCGTGATCGCCTCCCCCGTCACCCCGTTATACACCTGCAAAATCGCCTCATCAGCGTCATAACTCACAAAAAACGGCGAATCATCCAAGTTCCGCCACGGCTGCGAACTCTTCGCCACCTCCTGCCCCGTCCCAATATCATGCAACGCAAACGCGTCATTCCGCTCCGTCATCACTATCTGCCGCCCGTTTTTCTGCCGTAGCCACACAAAAATCTCCGGCGCCGGGAACTCAAAGTGATTAAAGAAACACGGCAACACATCATCTCGCGGCGTCCGTAGCCCCACCTGATTCCCACAACCAAACGTATTATAACCCCTGAGAAGATCATCCAACGTCCACACATCCGGCGACCCCAAAAACGTCCAATTATCCGGCAACTCCAAGTACGCGTACCTATTGCCAAACCGCGCCCGATCATAGCTATCCCCAAGATCCACAAACAACCTCGTCCCTTTATCATCCAACAGATAGTGCCGCGCACCCATCTCCCCCATCACCGCCACCCGATTATTATGAATATAAACCTGCCGCTCCCCACCTTCTTCATCAATCACCGAAAATAAGTTATTATCCAGCGCCACCACTGACGTTTCCGCCGAAAAAGTCGTCACCAGCGCCGGCTTCGAAAGGTTCACAATCTGCGTCTCACCACTGTTCAGCCGCACCGCGCCATACACCGGTAGTCCCTCCAGCCGCCGCGCCACATCCACCGAACACGGCCCGCCCTCGCACGTCCAAATCGTCCGCCCGCGCGCGTTAATCACCCCATGCGTCGGCGCATTCCCCAGGCCCAAAAACGAGAAAAAACCATTCTGCCCGCCCCGCACCTCCATATTCGTCGGACTCACCCGCCTCAAACTATTATTATGCAACGCTCCGTTCACCAGCCAAGTATCACTCACCGGATCATGCGTCACCCGGTTTTTCGTCGTCTCTATCATCACCCGCCCACTTCTCGAGATAATCTGCGACGAATTCGGCAAATTCACCATCGCGAACTCCCCAAAAAACGGCCAAACTCGCTCAAATTGCGCCCGAATCACCCAGTTCCCCTCCGTATCCATGAACCCATACATGCCATTTTCCTCCATCGGCACTGGCTGTGTCGGGTCAAACATTCGATTCAGATTCAAATCACCCATCCGATTCACGAACGGATTAAACAGCAAAAGCATCACAATCCCCACCAGAAACACCCCTGATAGCACCACCAACGTCGTCACTATGATCTTGGCTACTTTTTCGCTCAAAAGCGGCTTCGCCACCTCTTTTACCTCGGCTACCTCTCTCTTGTCCACGCCTCAATTATACCACGCTCTCCCCAAATCTTCCACACCCTCTAAAACCAGGCTGAAACTGGACTGAAACTGGACTTTTTTGCAAATAATCATAAAAGCTATTGACTTTTAAACACGAGTGTGATACAATGGATGTATAGGTAGCCCAAATATGGTGCGCCTGGATATAAGCAAATGTTTAAAGTTGGTGGGAGAAAAGGGACATGATGGCAGGTACAAAGGCAGGTGGTCGCAAGGCCGCTGAAACTAACCGACGCAAGTACGGTAAGGATTTTTATGCTAACATCGGCCGCGAAGGCGGCAAGAATGGCCGCACCGGCGGTTTTGCAGCGAATCCAATGCTAGCTCGAATTGCCGGCGCTAAAGGCGGCCGCTTGAGCAAACGCGGTCCAGCGAAAAAGACGCTGGAAGCACGCGCAGCAGCAGAAAAGAAATAGTTAAACCATAGCTTCAAGAAGCCTCCGAGCAATCGGGGGTTTCTTGCTTTCCCATAGCACCCTCTCCTTTCTATAACACCCTCTCCTTTCCATAACACCCCCTCCTTAATAGGAATGATTCTTCTGTTTTTGCAGTTTTCCTTATCTGAGAGCTCAGAGACAAAATGCTACAAGGGTTATGCTTGCGGAGGGCGGTAGCCCTCTGCTAGACTCTCACTTGTGTGGTTGGGGGCTGGTTTAATTGAGTCCTAGAGGTTTGATCACCCTCTTTATGGGCTTCATTAAACGGGTTGTATTGCTAGAGTGTAACTTAGGAGCTCAGATTTTCGGAGGTAGCCTATGAAAATAGAACTCTGGCGACTTGTCGTCAAGTTGAACGTTACCGTGAAGCTGAAGAAGCGGAAAAGACGGAAATAGTATAGCGCGCTAACGCGCGCATACTACACACATTCGGGGGTTTCTAGCGCCCCTTATGGAGATTATTTTAACAATTTAGCCGTCTAAAAGCAAGTATAAGACCTTCGCCACTGTCTCCTGCTAAGAAAACCAAGGTTTTCTTCCTTTCCTTGCTGGAGCCAGAAAAGACAGGCGGAGCCTGACCTTTTCTGGCGAATCATTATCTAGGAGGGGAGCAGTCCTCGCT
>Ga0099364_10007251_pt1 | contig 15890 bp, 25 predicted proteins | sample TergutTh196P3_FD_73070 | JGI IMG/M metagenome (GOLD analysis project Ga0099364, IMG submission 73070) | Microcerotermes parvus P3 segment gut microbial communities from Pointe-Noire, Republic of the Congo - Th196 P3 | ecosystem: Host-associated > Arthropoda: Insects > Digestive system > Gut ...
AGTCTTATAGACTATGTGAAACACATTAGAGGGGAGGGAAAAAAATACTGGACACTGTTAGAAAAGATTTTTAATTACAAATCCGGCACATTAAAACGGCTGGCAAGCACTAACGGCAATATCTACAAACTGGAAAGCCCCGAAAAGAAATCACGGGATTTTAGCAAAGTTATGGAAATTATAGGCGGGTAACATCATAGCTTTATCTTGCTTCCGACCAGTACCGGCGCAATGAGACAGTGCGCATATTAGCGGTGAAGGGGGGAAAGGGGCGCAATAAGCAAGCCCCTTGTATTCCCATGATAGCCCCTGCCAATTTGCCCCGGAAGAATAAGCAGTGCTAGGGGGTTACGAACCCCCTAGACCCCCATTATGGCTAGGCGGCGGCGACCGTCAAGAAGGGGGCGCGGTACACGTCAAGTTTTTTTATTGCGTGTTTTTTTGGAAGCGGGTTTTTTCTTGGCAACAGGTGTTTTTTTTGCAGGCGGTTTTTCCGGGGCTTTTTTCGGTCTGCCCATTGGAGCGTCTTTGATTATTTCAAAATCGCTAGAGGAATAGAGGGCATCTCTTGAAAGCGGTTTTATACCCTTGTTTTTAAGACGTGTTTTTAATGTCTCTACTGGTATACCGAGCATATTTGCCATTTCCGCAACCGTGTAATATGTGCCTTGCTTTACTTCCATGTTTTTAGTATCGGCTTTGTTATTCATACCCTTAATATACCAGTTTCTAAAAAAATGTCAAGAAGTAGACCTAGAAGGGCTATTTTACTATACAGATGTAAGGCGGAAAACGAAAAAATCTTTATTTTTTTTATTTTTTTTTGCTTTTGCTATTGACAAAGTAGACCTACTAGGGCTATATTTAGAGTATCAATATAGACGAAGGAGATAGAGACATGACAAACAACAGGGAAATGAAAATCAGGGTTATGAGCCTTGGCAATCGGCTTGCCCCCAAAATGGACGGCGACAGAACCGCCGCTTTTATCAGGGCATGGGAAATCTGCAAAGCTGGCGGCCTTGAAATTGCCGTCAAGGGTACGTCATTCGGCAACCGTCAAAAAGCACTTGCAAGGCTTGCCACATACAGCCCCGAAGCAATCAGGGCGGTACTTGTACCAGAGCCAACCAATCCGGCAGACCCGGCGGCGTTAGCTGTCATGGTAGGCGTTCAGGGCGGAAAATCACTTTTCCACATGGGCTATGTTCCGGCAAACATGACCGCCGTTGTATCGGCAATGGGCGCAAGGCTTCCGGCGTTGCGTGTTGTTTCTGGTACATGGGGCTATGCTTCCAAAACGACATTCGGCGCACGTGTCGCCCTTGCAGTGTAAGGGGGGCGGTAGTATGCAGTACACAAGCCACAAGGACTATGAAAACAAAATTAAAAATAGCGGTACTTTCCGCAAGGCAAATGACTATGAAGTGTTTGCATGGAATATCTGCATGGAGTGTCATTATTTCCAAGCAGACAAAGACGCAGGATCAGCTTGTCATGGGGAATGTTCCCTAATGACATCGCATGGCGCATATAACGGCGTAATAGCAACCGCAGTATGTAACCAGTACATAAACAGAATTCACGGTTACAAACTGGACGGCGAAGTAGTTATGCCGGAACTGCACACAGAATCATTAAGGCGAGCCAATAGCACCTTACCGGGAACTATGGGCGATATGCAGTTATTCAAGAAACTGCATAAAACACGCACCGACAAAAAAGGAAGGGTTTATATAACCACATGACACATAACGCATACAGGGCGGGGGCTGTTCCCTGCCCTGCCACCTCCGGGGCAATACAGCCCCGGCATATTAACCGCCGGAAATCCGGCAAAGGAAAGCGAAATGAAGAAGAAACAAAAACCGCCTTATATTGATTATCAGACGGCTAAAGTATTCGCCCGAATGTATGACTTTATTATTCATGCGAACAAAATGCGCGAGTCAATGTGCCAAGACCTGGACAGGGCTATTATGGCCCTTCAAATGGCAAAGAGCAGACTTGCCCCTGTAGAAGACCCTGAAAACCAATTTGCCCATTTTAACCGCGACCACTTTACACATGACATAGCAAGGCTTCGCGCCGATGCCTGGGAAGCAGGGTTAAAAGAACCCTTATTTGAAAAATTGCATGATAAAAGTTTTCGCGACCGTTTTACTGGTTGGTTACTTCCCGCCGTTCAAAAAGAAGAAATTGAAGCTGTTTATTTTGATCTAAAAGACGGCCCAAAAAAGAAAGCAGAAGGAAAAGAAGCGCAAAGGGGGCAACCACAATGACAGGCAATACCACAACAAAAAAACTTGAAAGGTTGCTACTTGATAACGGTTTCACGAAAACGGAAGCGAAAAAATTTATAGGCGGTTGGGGCGGTAATATAGACGTTTTTCAATTTCAATTCAAAAAAGGAAATGAAAATGTTTTTATTACCGTGAACAAGCCCCAAAAAGGTACTGTTCCTATGAGCTATGAGGAATATACGGAAAAGAAAAAAAAGGCAACCGCAATCAAAAAGGGGCGGGTATGAAAAAAGAAAAACAAATAGGGGTAAGGGTTGGGCTTCCTGTTTTTTTCTTACTGGAATTAGAGGACATATACAAACATCGGGAAGGGCCGCACCGCGCCCTTGCTTTCCCTGATTTTGTCGGCTTGCTTGTCGGCATGGGGCTTGAAGCATACCGCAAGCAGACCGCGCCCATCGGCGAAGCCCCGGAGAACATCGAGGAAGAAACAGACGGCGATCCGCTTCACTTGTTTGACATATCCCCGGAAGCCCTGCCGGATATGTTCCGGGACTTTGACGAGGAAATGGGAGGGCGCGAAATACCAAAGCACAAACTCCGGCTTGTACCTACAGAGGAATACGCATAAATGGAATTGACCGAACAAATGCTTGACGAAATAGCGGACGTTTTCCGGGGCGTTATATACGGGCGGATCACTTTTAAGATCAGCCCTGAAAATAAAACGCTTGACTACACGGTAGAGACAAGCCACCGCATAAGCATTGAACCAGAAAAGAAGAAGCCCAAGAAATACAGGGGGAAACATGACAGATAACAAATTCACACGTTCCGGCATACGCGCAATAATGACCGCCGCCGGAATAGAAACAGACGAGGCGCAAAAAATAACCGCGCAAATCATCAAGGGCATAGCCGCCGCACTCATCGCCGGAAAGACGGTAGAAATTCGCGGGCTTGGTACGCTTGAAAGCAGAGAGCGCAAGGCGCGTACAAGGCGAAACCCAAAGACAGGCGAGCCGGTACACGTTCCGGCGCAGCGCGTTATATTCTTCAAATCTTCCGGGGCTTTGAAAACAGCCTTGAATACAGAGGGTATGTAATGCCGCGAAAAATAAAACCATACGGAATAATTTACAAAGCAACAAGCCGAGACGGGCGGGTGTATATTGGGCAGACTACAGAAACGCTTATAGGGTGCAAGGCGGATCACCTTTTGAAATTGAATGATGTTAATACCGCTTTTCATACCGCACTGATAGAACAGGGCTTTATGTCTTTTACATGGGAACAGATAGACACCGCAGACAGCCAAGAGGAAGCAAACAAAAAAGAGAAACAACAGATCGCCTATTATCAATCAGACAATCCGGCACACGGTTATAATTTCACTGTACCCAAGCCGCGCTATATGCCTTCAAAAGAAACGTGCCGGAAAATAAGCGAAGCAAAAAAAGGGTTTACTCATTCAGAGGAAACACGGCAAAGAATAAGCAAAGCGAACAAGGGAAAGAAAAAACCGCCAAGAACCGCCGAGCATTGTCGGAGAATTAGCGAAGTGCATAAAGGCATGAAACACACGCCGGAAACGAGAAAGAAATTAAGCGAAATACAAAAAGGAAAAAAGAGACAGCCGCACACAGCAGAAACACGCCGGAAAATAGGCGAGGCGAACAAGGGCAGAAAACATTCAGAGGAAACACGCCGGAAGTTAAGCGAAGCGAATAAAGGCAAGAAGCACACACCAGAGACACGCGAGAAAATGAGCCAATCGCATAGCGGGAAAAAGTTATCACAAGAAACAAGGCTAAAAGTAAGTGAGGCAAGAAAAAAATATTTTGCATTGAAAAAAGCGAAGGGGGAAACGTGAAATTGAATAGCATAGCTTGCTTTGCTTTTGTTATGTGCATTATGAGCGCAAACAGTCCAATAGCATATATACAAATAAAAGCAAGAAAATATAAAGAACAATTTATTATTTCGGAGGGAAACGAATGAACGGAACAGCAATTAAAACCCTGGACATGACAGCGATTGAGGCGGAAGCCGCCGAACTGGAAAGGAAAAAAGCGGAATTGAACAGGGCGGAAACAGAGCTTGAAAAAAAGAGACGGAAGGCAGAAAGGCAACAGGCCGAGACGGAAAGCGAAACATTAAAAGACGACCGACCGCTTGGCTTGGAGGAAGCCGCCGCCTTTTTGGGCTTGTCTAAAAACTCCCTTTACCAGCTTGTACACGGGAAAAAACTACCCGCATACAAACCCGGAGGGAAAAAGCTCTATTTCAAAAAAAGCGATCTGGAATCTTATGTTTTTAGAAACAGATCAATATCGGACTATGAGGCCGCAAAAGCGGCGGACGGCATACTGCATAGCATAATGTAAGGGGGAAGCATGAAACTAACTGAAAGCCACATTGAAAAAGTAAAACAAGCCGCCGAGAAAATCAGCGACTTCGGAAGAATTGCCCTGCTTGTTAATAACGGGCAACTGGACATAGTAACCGAGACGCGGGAACGAATTCAGGATTGCGATCACGCAAAGAAAGAAAAGGGCAAAGGCTAAAGGGGGGACGTATGACAGATTGGGGAGACAAGCCGATCAAAGTAAGATCGGGGCCGCCTGTTTCAATGGCTGATGCTGTCCGCAGGGTTATTTTGAATTACCCTCCGGGGCATGAATTCCACGGGAACGAATTACATAACGAAGTCGCCGAGTTATACCCGGAAGCAAGAACCATGTACACCGACACAATACAGCGGAGTATGCGGAGGCATTGCAGACACCTTGTAAAGTGTATCAATCAAAATAACAGCCTATACAAGAAAATGGGGCAGAAATGAAAGAGCATAAAAACAACACAGGCAAAGTGTTAGATTTTGCCACAGAAAAAGCGGCGCAGCACATTCAAGAACTGCACAGCAGGGCGGGGCTTACATCTAAAAGAATACGCAGTATTGAAGAACTGGAAGCAGCCTTGAAACCGCATATTGACGGCAACAAAGCAAACAACGCAGCCACAATAAAAACAGGAAGGGAAAACATGAACACAGACAACAAACAGGGCAAGGGTAAATTAACCCTGGGCATCGAAAACGAAGGGCGCACTTTTGGGGCTTCCTCTTTAGTTGTTCCCGATGAAATCGGGGGGGCATTTTCTGCCTATAACTTGCCTAAGCCGCAAGACATGGACATAAGCCAAAGCCTGACAATGCACACAAGGGAAGCGATAGAAAAAGCCCTTGACTTTGTAAAAAGCGAAATAAGGGAAAGCGGGTTTAATCCTAAAAACCTATGCTTTGCCTTTGCCGTTATGTGCTTTGACAAAAAGGAACTTGAAAACAATCCGCAGGTCATTTTGTCGGAAACATGGGGGCCGGAAGGGGAAGGCTATCAATATCCAGCCCCGGAGGATATGCCGGATACTCATACGGTTATTGAGTAACCCGCGCCGCGCCGTATGGCGGGGCTTAAAATAAAAACACTGTCTTTATGGCAGGGGAGAAAACAGAATGAGCAAGAAAGATGAAGAACAAATGTTGATTGACGACATGACGGAAAATGCCTTGCAAGAATGGGGCATCAGTAACAACCTCCGGCTTTTCGGATACTTTACCGGGGTTATGGATTTTCACGGAAACAGCGGCCCCGCAGAAAAAGCCGCGCTAAGGGCAAAAGGCTTTTTTATTGACCCTTCATACAAGACAATGGAACTGCACTTTTTCGACATTAAAGAAAAGCCCGGCAATGTAACGGTAACGAAAACAAGGGGATTGAAGGGCTTTAGATACCCGATCAAGTTTGCAAGAACCCGCAACTTTGACAATAAAATGATCTGCCCTGTTGCCCCGCTTTACAATGTCTTGGTAGGAAAAAAGATAATACTCCCATTCCAAAGCGTATTGAAAAATAAGGAATGGGCAGCCCTTCCTTTTGAAAACGACCAGGGCATTAAAAAGACAGAAATATAATACACCGTCCGGGGCGGCCATGCGCTGCCCCGTAATCCTAACCACAAATGAACAAGGGGGAAAAATGAACGAAGAAAAAAGAATTGAAAAACTAACGGAAAAGATAAAAGCCATTGCCCTGTCAATGACAAATGACGAATTGATAGACGGCATAAAAGAAATCTTTACCGAAGCAAAAGAGGCGCAGGAAATAACAGAGGACGAATTCAATCTCTCTATTGCCGGATTAAGAGCCTATGAAGGACTTACCGATGAAACCAGCGCAGAGGATTATTTGAACATTTACCACAAGCTGCCGGAAGAATCGCAAACGTCTTTATTGCTTGCAAGCGTAATGTTTTTAATAAAAGCATTGCATGAAGAAAAGAAGGATACAGAGCTATAAAAATGATCGCCGATTTTATCATTGATCAAATGAGCCGTTACACCGCCGGGGGAATGAGCGCAAAGACCGCCGCACATTTTACACGCGGGGAACTATTGGCAATGTACAAAGGCGACCACTACAGCCGCGACACCTCCGGGGCATGGGGGAAAACAACACCGCCGGAAGCCCTGACACTGGAAGCGGCAACGAAAAAAGCGGACGCGGTAATAGCGGAGTTATTGAAAACCGCCGCAGAGGAAACGCAGAAAATGACACGTAACACAGCAGACAGGCGCGAGCCTTCCGGCAAAGCCCCGGAGAACACGCCAAAGGCGACGCAATCTGACAACCTGAAAGGCTTTGAAGAACTGGCAGACTATAGGGGGTATTGGTGGACACAGCAATAAAGACAAAAGATAACACCGCCGAAATACTGGAGTTTGAACAATGTTTTTTAGGCGGCCTATTGATTGACTCCGGCAATGTTCCGGCACTGACAATTAAAAAAGATTATTTTCTAAGCAAGCGTCATTCAACTATTTTTTCAGTATTTGAAAGGCAGCGAAACGAAGGGCAGCAGCCGGATATTATGACCCTTTACCGTGACCCTGAAATAAAAGAGGCGGGATTAGAAGCTGACTACATAGCAACGCTTACAAATAAAACACCAACGTCCGCTAATTTACTTGTTTATGAAAATATAATAATTAACGCATGGAAAGCAAGAGTATCAAAAAAAGCCGCCGCCGATTTTCAAGAAGAATTAAACGACCCTGCAAACGCCGATGACATAGGGGCGGTAATAAGCAAGTTTCAAGACGCGCTGACAAGGGCGCAGGGAAGCAGCCAAATAGACCGCCTGGGATCATGGGAGGGCTTTATAACGGAGTGCATAACATACGAGCCTGAAAAGGATTTTATGCCGGAACTATTTAACAAGCTGCCGTTCCCCCCCGGCACTGTTTCATATATCGGGGCAAGGGCGAAGGTAGGAAAAACAACCGCCTTGATCAACCTATGCCGTGAAGCGTTATTTAATAACAGAAAAGTTTTTTTTATAACCGAGGAAATGAGCCGCAAGCAGTTACTCATTAAACTGATACTATGCACGGCTTACAGCATGGCCGCAGCAGACAACCAAACAGCAGACCTTGACGAAAGGGACAAGCCGACAAAAGACTGTTACGCGCTAATCAAAAACAGGGACATTCCGGCGCAGGGCGCGGCGGCGTTTAGAAAATATGTAAACCGCGCAATAGAACATATAAAACCAAAATACAACAGGGACTTTGTAATATACGATGGAAGGGGCGCAAAGTTTTATGAAATAATATCCGCCATAAAAGCGCGGACAAGGCCGCAAACAATAGTATTGCTTGACTACATACAGCGTATGCCAGCAGTAGACGAAAGCGGGGCCGATGACTATACAAGAGTAAAAAAAATATCTGACGGCGTAATGAACGCGGCGGCGCAGACAAACAGCGTTATTATTTCCGGAGCGCAATTTAACCGCACAGTAGAGCGCGACCATGAAGGGAATGAAGTATTTGAATTAAAGACATTTAGGGAATCCGGCGACATCGAGCAAGACGGACACAACCTAATCGGCATGGGGCGAATGTCGGAACAGGGCAGCCGTTATATAAAGATGCTTGCCGCCCGTGAGGAACAAGTAGAAGATGACGCATACTTATTAAACTTTGCTTACAAGTATTCATACATGGCAAATGACAAAAAAATAAAAGCCCCGGAAGCAACGGCATGGAAGGGAACTTCCGGCATAAGCACAAAAGGGCTGACAAAAAATCAGATAACAGAATTAAAAGAGACGGCGGATCGCATGAGAGGCAATAAAGAAACTTCCGGCAGTGAAGGCGCGACAGGCGATGCAAAAGTGTTGACCAGAGATATGTTAATAAAAACACCAAGGGGGAATACATGAAAAAATACCAACGGGCGGCGGGGAACGAGCTAGACACTTTCCTAATCCGCAACAGCAAATTAAAGACACAGCCGGAACTATTGGAAAAAGCCCTTGACGTTGACGGAAACCCGGTAAACACAAAGGGAATAACACGCGCTAATGAAATGTCCGGGGCTGGTATAGAATACGCGACAAGCATCGTTGAATATGTTTGTACGCATCACAGGGAACTAATAAAAGAAACAGGAAGCAACCTTTATTATGAGACAGTGCCTATTGAATGGGCGGCGGCCCTTGATATTATGTCTAACTGTATCCCCGGCCATAGGGTAAGGGCTGCCAAAGAAATATTGAGGTTACACGCAAAGCCCCGACCGATATTGATAAAACGCAAAGACGGACACATGGTAAGTATGCAGCCTTTTGTAATGTCGTTTGATTGGGGAAGGCCGGAAACCCTGGACGCGAGGGCAGCCGCCAACCTTGCGCGTATGCAGAAAGGGGCTAACCAACTGGCAAAAAAAAGAGCCATTGAAGCCGCAAAGAGAGAGGGCAAGCAGATTGACATTGACGAAATAGAATATCCCGACCTGCTGCCTATTGAAAAAATAACAATTCAATTTTCTATACCGCTGTTTGAGGACTTAATGAAAAGGGGCGGCAATACTTACACGTTCCCAACCGGAATGTATGCGCAGGCGTTTGAAGTCGCCAACCTTGCAAAAAGACAGTTGATTAAAGAAACCATGAAAGGCAAGGAAGTTGCCTTGTATCAGCTTACGGAAAAACTGGACACGGAAGTATATATTTCCGCTTATACGCGCTATATGAGGTATTTAATACGGCACAACAATTTAACATCGGCGGAAATGAAAGATAAAAAAACAGAGAAAAGAATCCGGCTTCCTGTTCTTGATTTAATACAAAGCGTTTACCCTAGACTTATTCGCAATCTAGGCGGAGGGAGAAAACACCTTGACAGGGCAAACGCCGCGCACTTTATAAACGATGCCCAAGCCGTATATTTAAGCCTTCCCGATTTTCTCATTTATTCCGTACTGGAAGGGCTGGACGGCGACCGCTTTGTATTCTGCCAATATACCGACAGGGGCAAGGCAATAAAGGCTGTTACCGCAGAGAAAAAATAAGAGGGCTTTTTATTTTCTTCTTGGCGGATAAGACCCGCCCTAAAAGGCGGGGCTATTGCCGCCATAGGATTCTTTAGGAATATTTAGGGGAAGGCCGATTTTCCGTACCGAGAACCGCCACAAATTGACCCTTCCCCGTACCGAGAACCGCCACAGCCCCGTACCGAGAACCGCCACAAATTGACCCTTCCCCGTACCGTTCCGCAGTTACTTGGCAGTAAAACAGCGTACAAGGCAATAGAAGCCCGTAGAGAGGCGCGGGAAGCCCCGGAGGTAAAAATCTACCCTTACCCATTATCGGGCGTTCCTAGAGGCCGTAAATAAGCCCTAGCGGGTTGTTTTTTCTGCCCTGCTGCTTTATAATGTATGATAAGAATAGCATATCAGACACAGGAAAATAGCCGATAAAAGGCTATGAAAAAGAAAAACGACAAAGAGGAAAACGGTATGACCGCCATTGCCAAAAGGATAACTGCCACACCCGCCGGAAGCCCCCAAGAAATGGCATTGCGGATCAAGCGGGAAGCGCCGGGGCTTGCCGACCTTGCCCCGGACCAACTGGAAATGATCGCCAAGCTGGTAATGACCCAAAGGCTGGCCGCCGAAATGAATACAGCAGTTGACCTTGCCGGTATTGAATGGCAAAAAGAGCGCGACACCTTTTTAAGCGACACCAAAAGCCCGCACACCCGCCGCGCCTATGATGCCGCCCTGGGCAGGCTGGAAACATGGGCAAGCCGCGAAGGGCTGAATTGTTTACAGATAACGGCAGCGCAGGCGGATCACTTTATACGCGACCTGAAAGCCGAAGGACGCGCCGCCGCTTCCATAAGGCGGGACGTTGCCGCCGTGTCCGCTTTTTATTCATGGCTAGAGCGTTACTATGCGGCAATCAAAAACCCGATAAGGGGAACACGAGTAAGGCCGCCGAATAAACCGCACAAGGAAATTATAGCCCCTGATAAAAAAGACTATAAAATAATCATGGAGAATGTGCCGAAAACGGAACGCGCAATATTGGCAGTGCTTGCCTTCCGGGGCTTGAGGGCGGGGGCTTTGTCTACACTGGAAAAGAAAGGCAGCTACTACAAAGGCACAAGCAAGGGAAAAGCAGTGACGGAAGGACGGCGGGAAGGGATCACCATGCCGACCGCAGCCTTGGCAGAAATAAAAGCCGCAGGGCTTGACGAAAAAAAACCGTTTGCAGGATTGACGGCAAACGCCATAGAACGCCGGATCAATTACCATATCGGGAAGCTGCATAAAGCCGGAAAAATAAAGGCTGCCTATTCATGCCATGACTTCCGGCACTTTTACGCCGTTACTGAATATGAAAAAGACAAGGACATCGTTAGAGTTTCCAAGCTGTTGAATCACGCAAGCCTGACTATTACAGAGCGTTATCTCATAAGCCTGGGAATAGATGTATAATAAGACCAAAGACAGGGAGGGAAACAATGCCCGAAAAAACAAACAAGCGTAAAGCCGAACCGGGGAAAGCCCCGGCAAAGAAAACCGCAACCGCAAAGCCGAAGGCAAAAACAACCAGAGGGAAGCCGTTCAAAAAAGACGATCCGCGCATAAACCGCGAAGGGCGGCCAAAGAAGGGCGAAGCCTTGACGGACATTTTGAACACGGTATTAGACGAAGTGGACAGCTCCGGCAAAATGCGCAGGGAAATAATAGCTGAAAAAATTGTCGAGCTTGCCGAGAAAGGCGACATCATAGCGTTAAAGTACATTTTCGACCGCACAGACGGAAAGCCCATAGAGACGATTAAAGCAGACGTAAAGGGCGACATTATCAATGTTGACGGGGTAGTGAAAAAACTTGAGGATATGCTTTTGAATGACCATGGAAGAATTTAACGCATACAGCATAGAGGAACGCGCCGCCGCGCTTGCCAAGCTGACACCGAAGGAAAAAGAAGCCCTATTTTTTCACTGGCCGTTCTTTGCCCGGAAAAACCAGCTACCGCCGGAACTATGGGGAAAATACGGCTGTTACTTATGGATTATCAGAGCAGGCCGGGGCTGGGGAAAAACCCGAACCGGCGCGGAAACATTTATAAACAAGATACAAAATGAGGGCTACCGCTATACTTCGCTATGCGCTGCCACAGCTTCCGAAGTGAGGGACATTCAGATCAAGGGAGAAAGCGGGATCATGAAATGCTGCCCCCCTTGGTTTATGCCGGAATACAAGCCGAGCGAAAAAAAATTATTCTGGCCTAATGGCGCGGTAACGTCTTTTTTTTACGGCAGCGAGCCGGAACTTTCACGCGGGGCGCAAAGCGATCTGATATGGTTTGACGAATTGCACAAGTACCAATATCCGGCGGAAACATACGACAATTTAATGTTAGGCTTGCGCCTGGGAAAATGCCCCCTTGCCATTATCACCAGCACACCAAAGCCGACCAAACTATGCAGGGACTTGGAACAGAAACGGAACACGGACGGCACACCCGCCGCCATTGTAACCATTGGAAAAACGACCGACAACAAACAGAATTTACCGCCTATATTCTTTGACGCGATTATAAGCAGGTATCAGGGATCGCGCCTGGGCTTGCAGGAACTGGAAGCGGAAATATTAGACGACAACCCCAACGCCTTATTTAAGCGGGAAACACTGGAAAGGGATATAGTGGAGACCGCCCCGGAGGCACACCATATCAAAAGGGTTATTGTGTCCATTGACCCCGCGACATCGGCAAACAGGGACACCAGCAACCACACCGGCATTATAGCCATAGCAGAGGGCAACGCCCCGGAAGCGGTAAAAGCCGGGGAAGTGCAGAATACCGATAAAAAGCATTATTACATTTTGGAAGATGCAAGCGTTATAGGAACGCCGGAACAATGGGGATATGCCGCGAAAATGTTAGTTGAAAAACACGGGGCCGGGACTTGCGTATATGAGACCAACCAAGGCGGGGACATGATCAAAGCGGTACTACAGACCGCCGGGGTTGACTGCACCCTACACGGCATACGGGCAACCGCCGACAAAGAAAAACGCGCCATGAATTCAAGTTTGATAAGCGCACAAGGCAGGCTGCACATAGTGAGGCCGCCGCACTTGCCGGAAGCCCTGGACGATCTGGAAATGGAAATGACAAGCTGGATGCCGGGGGAGGACAGCCCCGACCGCATGGACGCGCTGGTACACGCTATAAATTACTGTGAGGAACAACCGGCCTATTATAAGCTGACCGATGCGGAGAGCCGTTTTTTCTTTGGTAGTTAATAACTAAAAACAGCCTATAAAAATTATATGTAAATTCAGTCCAATTTTCTTTTACTCTGTCATTCCGTATATTCTAAATATAGGTGTCTACACCATACCAACGCCTAGAAGGAGAGTATACTATGGCAACACTCAATTTTATTCGCGGCACTATCCGGGGCAGATTAGGCCAGTTTGTCGGTTCTTCTTGGAAGGGGAAGAGTTATATAAAAACCTTCACAAAGCCGGGTAACCCAAAGACGGCGGAACAAATGGCGGTAAGGACGGTATTTCAGAATGTTGGCCATATTGCAAAAGGCATTTATGACGCGATACTGAAACCGTACACATTCCCGAAGCCCCGGAGAATGACGGCCTACAATCGCATGATACAAGCCAATCAAGCAATGTTTGACGGCAAGGAATGGGACCCGGAAAAGCTGAAAATCTTTGAAGGGCCGCTGCACAATCCGGGAATAACCGGGGTTACTGTATCGGGCGATACCGCCGTAATTGCGTTTGACGCAAGCGGCGGCGATCCCAATGACAAAGCCCTGGGCATTGTGTTTGACGCGGCAAGCGGCGCGGTTGTTAATGGGCAGGTTATCAGAGACGCGGGGGGCGTAAGTGTTCCCCTGGGGACTATCGACACCGGGGCCGCAGACCTTCACGCTTACCTTGTCTTTTCCCGCGAGCCGGTTATAGGCACATCGGAGAAAGGGCAGGTATCCAATACCGCACATTACAAAGTCTAACCAGTTATAAGGCCCCGGACTCCGGGGCTTGGCTATTTCCAAAATGGAAACAACCACACACCGCGCAAAGACAAACACACCCAAAAAGAAACAGGGTACTTCGTACCCCGCACATCGCATAATTACCGGTTTACGCAAGGGCAAGCCATACGCCTATCGGCGCATCGTAAACCTTCACATTATGCGAAATGCGCCGTTATTCCCATTCCGTAACTGCCACACTTTCCGGCATGGCGGGGCATTGCGGGACTGCTACGCTTTACTACGCAGACCCGCCCCGGAGGGTGAGGGCTTTTCCGGCGACTGTTCCCCCGGCGTTACATTCCCCGGCGGCATAACTGGAAACAGCCGGAACGGTACGCGCTGCATTGCCCTGAAACCGCCCGTACTTCGTACAGACGGCATGAGCCGGAAGCGATACCCGCAAGGCGTTACATTTTCCCCAATGGCTGGTAACAAGCGGGACTGCTTGCGCAGACCCGCCCCCTACGGGGCTGATACCGATCATCTTGCTGACATCGGCAAAGTGATCAAGGTTAATTCCCTGTTACCCATTTGTAGGAATATAAACCCATACCCGCTATAAACCTATACACCATAAAGAATTACTAAAACATATAAAGTCTACCCGATTAACAGCCGTTTATTTAATTATGCTTGTTTATGCTTTATTTTGGCACAAAATAAGGGAATAACGGTTAAAAATCGCTTATTTTTCTTTATGTTGCTTTACTATTTGTTACCTATTTGTAGAAGGGCGCAAGCATGAACAGTAGGGGGCTTATGAGTGTAAAACTGCGGATAAAGAATAACCGAATATACCTTGATGTATACCACAACGGGCGGAGGAAATGGGAAGCGTTAAATATTTCGTTATCTGACGACAAAGATACAAACAGGGAAATCTTGCGCATCGCTGAAATTTGCAGGGCAAAAAGAGAGATGCAAATATTGACCGCTTCATGGGGAGTTGCCGATCCTGTCGGCGGCAGCATGAGCCTTTATTCATATCTTGAAAAATTGCAGAAAAGAGCCGGAACATCGGCAAAGCAGAATATAACAAAATCAAAAAAACACTTGAAGAATTTCCCCGGCGGCGAGGTTATACAGCTAAAACAAATAACTTCCGCATGGGTTCAAAAACTGCATGACTACTTAAAAAAAGACTGCGGCCTGAAACAATCATCATCACGGACTTATGAAGCCGAAATAAGGCAAGCCATAAGAACAGCGTACAAAGAAAACCTAATCCCGCTTGACCCGACCATAGGCGTAAAAACAATAAAGCCGAATGAGCCTAACAAAATATTTTTGAACATGGACGAGGTAAGAAAACTAGCAAACGCCAAAATTAGGGAGCAATGGGAAGTAATAAAACGGGCTTTTTTATTCGGCTGCAATACAGGCTTGAGAGTATCGGACTTGATCGCCCTGGAATGGGGAAACATCGAGCGCGAGCCGCTACAGGTAATAATAAGGCAGAAAAAAACCGAAAGCCTGGTATATATCCCGTTGAATGATACGGCCTGGAATCTTATCAATGACAACAAAGCGCATAACGCAAAAGACAAAATATTCCCATGCCTTACAAGCGGCTGCCATTACGCCATATTCAAAAAATGGGAAAAGGCGGCTGGCATTACAAAAAGAATCGGCTGGCATACGGCGCGGCACACTTTCGCCGTCATGTCATTGGAGAACGGAGTAGACATATACACCTTGTCAAAATTGCTAGGGCATAGAGACATAGCCACTACGCAGGTATACGCCAAAGCAACCGACAAAATGAAAAGGGCGGCAGTAAACGCATTGCCGGAACTATGGGTAAATTAGCATGGAAATATTACGCATAGAGGACGGGGCGATAATTTACAAAGAATTGGTACATATCAATTTGTTTTACGGTTTAGGCTTGTTTCAATTCAATGAATTGTTTGAAGCCGGAATCATAAAGTATGAGGGCGACTGCCTAAAATGGACGCTCTCAAAAACAAGTCTTATAGACTATGTGAAACACATTAGAGGGGAGGGAAAAAAATACTGGACACTGTTAGAAAAGATTTTTAATTACAAATCCGGCACATTAAAACGGCTTGCAAGCACTAACGGCAATATCTACAAACTGGAAAGCCCCGAAAAGAAATCGCGGGATTTTAGCAAAGTTATGGAAATTATAGGCGGGTAACATCATAGCTTTATCTTGCTTCAGACCAGTACCGGCGCAATGAGACAGGGCGCATATTAGC
>Ga0099364_10007253_pt1 | contig 15886 bp, 16 predicted proteins | sample TergutTh196P3_FD_73070 | JGI IMG/M metagenome (GOLD analysis project Ga0099364, IMG submission 73070) | Microcerotermes parvus P3 segment gut microbial communities from Pointe-Noire, Republic of the Congo - Th196 P3 | ecosystem: Host-associated > Arthropoda: Insects > Digestive system > Gut ...
TCCGGCTTTTGAAGCAAGGGATACCAATTTCCTGTCAGTGCGGGTATCAACAACAATGCCCAAATGATGCTCAACAAAGTAAAAACGAGGGTCGATGTTTCCGCATTCTTATGGCGTTTCCAAACCAATACTGTCAAGAACAGGAATGTACCGGTGAGCAACACTAGCGGCAGTGCGCCCATGATGTTGTCCACCTCACCAAGTTGACTCCAGTATTCTAAAACCCTTGTGATATGAATATATACTGCGGTTAAAACAACCGTTATAACACACCGAAAAGTATTTTTCATGATATTTTCACATGTTCTCTAAAAATGCTCGTCCCGCTAAGTCCGCAGCAGTTATGCTACAAATAAGAAGATAGAAAAGGTAAAAGGTGGGATTACACATAATTACAGTAATGATTGCGAATGCAAGTCCCAGTTTTCCTGTTTTTTTGCGCAAAAAGGGCACAACCAAAACAATGCCGCCGATAAGGAATCCAATGCCTGGGAGAATTGCCGCTATCGCAACGACAATTCCAGCAGCCGTGTCAGAAAGGTGTCCAAAATTTGAAGTAAAGATTGAAGCGAGGATCAAAATTGCCGGTCCCGCAAGCATAAAGGCGAAGCCGATGCTGGCAAGTTTGTTTTTTTTCGTAACAGAATCATCGAATATTTCCGGGAGTGTTTCAGGTATAGTTGTATCTGGGTTTTCCATGGTGTCTGTGTGTCTCGCAAGGCTAACTCGCAATCTTGTATGATAACCATTTGCCGTTTAGGGCAAATTTGGTAGCATAGTTGAAATGCTACTGAGGTTGTTTTGTTTGTTGTCAATGAGGTGAAAATGAGGCTAATTTTGAGCGAGCCTTCACGGAAAGACTATTGGCGTACTCACCCGCAAGCCTCGTTCGTCCGTCAAGACCAAACTGTACGCCGTTGGGCTTTCCGTCGGCAACGCCGCCGATGCCCTATTTCCGTCAATCGTCGCCAGTGCCGATTGCCACTTGCGATGTTGCCAGACACCCACCGGAAAACAATTGGCAAGTGGCGACTTTCGAGCATAGTGCGAGGAATTATACTCTTGGAAACACTGAAAGACAAGCCGGTCAGTCTCAAACTTCTCTACTACGACTGGGCAAAGACTGGGACTGAGCAAAGACTGGGACTGAGCAAAGACTGGGCAAAGGCGGCGACTGAAACACGGGAAACAGCATGTGTTCTCCGAAAAAGTGGTTAATTCCCGTGCTTTAGGTAGATTGCCTGTCCGTCGACAGTTTCAGATTTGGATCCCCTAGGTCGCCGCCGCGCCGCCGCAACCGCCCGGCGGTGGTTATTGCAAAAAGAAGGGTTTACGGTACAATCCCCACCATGCAAACAATTAGTATAGTCGATAACTGGGAATTTTTACAACTCCCTCCGGAAATTTCAACGGTTTTGGAGCAAGCGAAGTCCGTTTGTTTTCCCAAAAGCCGAGAAGATGTCATCCGGCTGGCACTAGGAAACACCGATGGAGACCGCTATGAGGTCATCTACGATGTTCCCGGAAAGGGTCCCTATACCGAAGCGACAGTCGTCCGATGTAAAAACGGACTCTCCGTCAACTACACCGAAGCGGTCATGCGCCGCCGAGACCCCGATTGTATGGTCATCGGTGATGACCAACCGACCGATAAACGTTCATACACAGACCGATTCGGTGTGCCGTTCAGCCCAGTGCGAACGGAGACATTTGAATGGTTGAAAACACAAGACCTCGCCGTAACAACTTTTATCATCGGCGGACACCCCCTCGAGAGCGGTAAAGGCGGGATATTGATCGCCCCGGCGAACGCCGGATTTTTCGTCGGTGCACTCGCCGACTTGCAGGGACTGCTCCCGCCGGATGCGCTCCCGGGTAATTTTCACGTCGAAACGGCGATTTTCCTTGCCCCGACGTTTCGCCACACGCACTACAACGGAAATCAAGTCGTCGTACACAACCGAACAGATGGAATTCACGAGATTTTTTCCTATAACCTTTATCCCGGTCCCAGCGCGAAGAAAGGGGTGTACGGTGTGTTGCTGAACATCGACGAAGATTCCACGATGGCGACGCTCCACGGTGCGACAGTACAAGTCGTTACCCCGTATGACAACATCACGACCATCATGCACGAAGGGGCAAGCGGTTCAGGAAAAAGCGAAATGCTCGAATATCCCCATCGGCAAGAAGACGGACGGCTCCGGCTCGGCAGGAACGTCGTTACCGGTGAGGAACGCCGCTTGACGCTAAACCAGGCTTGTTTACTGCAGCCGGTTACGGACGACATGGCAATGTCCCTCGACGACCCGAAAGCCGAAGGCTATCTGACCATTCAGGATGCGGAGCAGGCATGGTTTGTCCGGGTCGATCACATTACACGTTACGGCACCGATCCTCACATGGAAGCGATGACGATTCACCCCGACGAACCGCTTCTGTTTTTGAGCCTCGATGCTGTGCCGGGATCGACCTGTTTGATTTGGGAGCACACCCAAGATTCGCCGGGTGTGCCGTGTCCGAATCCCCGGGTCGTATTGCCGAGACGTTTGATACCGGAAGTTGTCAACAAGCCGGTGAACGTCATGATTCGGAACTTTGGAATCCGCACCCCGCCTTGTACTGCGGCACTTCCCACTTACGGCATCGTGGGTTATTTGCATTTCCTGCCGCCGGCGTTGGCGTGGATTTGGCGGCTTGTTGCTCCGCGCGGACATGCGAATCCGAGTATTACGGAAACGAAGGGACTGACCAGCGAAGGAGTCGGTTCATATTGGCCCTTTGCGACCGGCTGTATGGTCGATCATGCCAATCTGTTGCTGCGTCAGATGTGCAACACGCCGAAGGTGCGTTACACGTTGACTCCGAATCAACATGTCGGTGCGTGGAAAGTCAGTTTTATGCCGCAGTGGATTGCCCGGGAGTACCTCGGACGACGGGGAACGGCGGTGCTTCCTGCCGACAAACTCAAAGTGTCGCGTTGTTCTCTGCTCGGTTACACATTGAATACGATGCAGGTCGAGAGTGTTATGCTCCCGCCGGTGTTCCTTCGAGTAGAAGAGCAGCCCGAAGTCGGTATCGCCGGTTACGATGCCGGTGCGAAGATACTTGCTGACTTCTTTCATAGGGAACTGCAACAGTACATCAAGCCGAACCTTGATCCGCTGGGACGGCAGATTCTCGACTGCTGCTTTGCCAATGGGTCGGTCGAAGACTATGAGAACCTCCTGCGATTGAACTAGTTTTCTGGCAAGTTCGAACCGTCATTTCGCTGCGCTCCATTCTGGCTTTTGCAATACGAAACAATAGCCGGAATAAAACGCAGCGCAATGACGAAGCCAATCACACTTGTTGTGTCCAGAGCAATGGGCGAACTCGCTCAATTAGTCTATTTCCTTTTTATTTTTCAGATTTGCTACAACGGCGTAAAATCTCCTCCCTTGCGGCGGTCGGTTTTTCCGTGATTGGAACGACAATGGAACTCAACGAAATCACGTACGAAGAAGAGATAATGGTGTCCAGCAATCACTTCATTGAGGAGTTTGATTCAGATGCCGCAGATTATATTGAACATATTCTCACGGAAGCCATGCGTGTTTCTGCCAGCGATGTGTTCTTGACCTTTCGTGAAGATTATGTCGAAATTGCCATACGAACCATGGGATTCGTCCGTTCTTTAGGTAAAATCAACCGCGAACTCGGTGCCCGATTGATGTCCCATATCAAGGCAACCGCTGATATGGACGTGACGAGGTCCCTCTTTCCGCAAGACGGACGCACGAATATCCGTTTGAAAACCGGAGGCAATGTTGATCTCCGCCTTGCAACATTACCTACACTGCATGGTGAAGATTTAGCCATACGAATTCTCGACCGACGTCAGTTGCTCAGTATCGAAGAGATTGGGTTTCATCCGACCAATTTCAGCCGTCTGCATTCGATTATCAACCGCCCCTGCGGTCTCGTGTTGGTAACAGGACCGACGGGGATGGGAAAGACAACAACGCTTTACGCCATCCTCAAACATCTGAACGACGGGACACGGAAAATTCATACGATAGAAGACCCAATTGAATTTACACTAAACGGAATCCATCAGTCGCAAGTCAATGTACGGCGGGGCGTGGATTTTCCCGAATTGTTGCGAGGGATTTTGCGGCAGTCCCCCGACATCATTATGGTCGGTGAAATCAGGGACACCGTAACCGCTGACATTGTTGTTCGGGCGGCAAACAGCGGACAACTTGTTTTTGCAACATCTCACGCACGGACAACTGTCGAGGCTTGCGAAGCAATGATGGTGCTAGGAGTGCAGCCGCAATTTCTCGCGTCGGGACTGTTGGGGGTTATAACGCAGCGGTTAATACGAAAACTTTGTCCTTACTGTAAACTTTCACTCACACAAGATGAGGCATCTGATGATGTATGCAGCGGCAACAACGAACAGATATACATACCTTTCGGTTGTCCGCAATGTCGGCACACCGGTTACATCGGACGAATTGCTGTCGGCGAAGTGTTGCGTGTTACCCGGGAAGTCGAACGAATGATCCGATCCGGTGCGTCGATGTACCAAATTCACCAAAGAGCAGTCGAAGAAGGTATGATAGGTCTTCGGGCTGACGCACAGCAGAAATTGGATGAGGGAATGACGAGTCCTGACGAAATTCTTCGGGCAATTCCCGGTAATTTTGCAGAAACGTTTTGAGACGCAAATGGACGCAATCTGACGATTGCGGCTCAGTCGAACGATAGGGGCAGAAGCAGATGCCCTAAAGTCCCGTGTCCGAAAGTGCCGATGGTAACGGAACGAGGGATTGTTATGCCTACAAAACATCTTTTCATTCTAGTATTGACATCTGCCCTGTTGTCGGGTTGCAACCTTATGGATCGGCAAAAAACGCCGAACATTGCGGAAACACCGCCGTATTGGCAACCTCAAAGCGAACTGGCACGCCAGCACTTGGCGGATGTACGTGCATTCCATGAAAGGGAGTCTGCCCAAATGTCAGAAGATATTCGAGTCGCCCGAAATAGGGAAATGGACAGACTTCAGGCAGCCAGAAAAGAACTGGAAAAAGACCAACTCTGGCAGGAAGACTATGAAAAAACGCTAGAACGACGCGAAAAATGGACGAATTGGTTCAAAAGAACAGGAAAAACAGAAAAAGAGGAAAACCAAAGTGAATCTTCGATGGCGACCAGCCGTATAGGCGGTACAAACCAAAATGTGCGGTAATTTGTTACAACCCCTATAATTGTCCGAAAGAGTGTAATTCTATCCCCATTGTTCCCCAAACAACTGCTAAAACAGGATTGCGAATGACGATAGAGTCATGGGGGATTCTCTATCCCCAGTTGCCATCGGATTCCCAAAATGTTAAAATAGGGAAGATGGTTGATTCTCGTAACACTTTGAAGGAAGCACCGAAAAATGAGAGGCAATGCTTGGCAAATAACGGCGATTATCGCTATCATCTTGGTCGTTGTGTTGATAGTTCCGCTTGTAATTATGGGGCGGAATCACCAAACCTTGGCTACAAACGAAGCGGAGGCGAGGAATGAACAGCGGACTGCCGCTCAGAGAGCGTCGGCATTAGAAGGTGAAGTTCGGGCACTCAAGGTCTTGTTACGCGGTGCGGATACTCTCACACAGGACGCAATCCAAGGCGAGCATGCCGAACTCATCGCGAGAACTTTTCCCGGTGAAGTTCCCACGGCGCATCCTTATCACGATGCGATCGTTGCTTTGAATGAAGAGCGGGATCGGTTGAGGGAACTGGTTAACACTGAGCGGGGAAGGTATGCACAGTTGGAATCCGATTTCAATGATGTCCGAAGTCAACATGAAGGGGTTGTCACGAGTGTCAGAGAGGCTTTGAACAGGGCTGTTGCAGAACGCGAAGAAGCACAACGAGCCTTTAATCAGAGCATTGCAGACTATGAAGTACAGTTACGAGACGCACAGACTCAGCAAGATAGGACGCTCGCCAATGCCGCAAGAATGAGACACGAATTGACCGATAGAGCAAATCAATTTGAAATCGACAATAGAGAAATTCGAGAAACGAACATCAATCTGGCTTCGTTATTGGAAGATGTCCGCAACCCCAACGTTGAGCATCCTGCAGGTAGAATTATCTCGGTGGACCAACAAGCAGGGTTGGCTTATGTCAACATCGGCAGTGCAGACGGCTTATTGGTGAGAACAATGTTTAGTGTTTATCCTTCGACCGTCTTGGGACTGACGTTTCGTACCGGCTCTGTCGGCGAAGAGGCGATTTATTGCGATGTATGCCGACGAGATATTGCCCGAGATGTTTCCAAAGCGAGCATTGAGGTTACGCGGATACTTGGTCCGCACCGGGCTGAAGCCCGAATCCTTGATGACATTTTGACCGATCCGATTATGATCGGCGATGTGATCTATTCACCGATTTGGAAGCCGGGACAAAAAGTACGTTTCGCCTTGACCGCTGGTATGTACTTGCCCGGATCCGGCATCGATTCTGGCACCGAAGCAATCAAACGGTTGATCGAAATGAACGGCGGTATTGTCGATGCGTGGATCGAAGAAACAGTGCCGCTCGGAGAAGAACACTTGATGGGGTCCATCAGCGACTTGACGAATTTCATCGTTGTCAGTGAGCATGTGACTCGCATACTGGACCCCGAAGTTGCCCGGGAGCAGGAAGCGCTGCTGGCAAATGCAAGAAACAGAGCAATTAAAGTCATCAGTTTGGAAGAATTGTTAAGCCGAATGGCTTGGCGAAACGTAACACCGGTTTATGTATTCGGTGAACAAGAGTTTATGCCGGACATTATGCGTGTTGTGCCGACCCATCAGGGAGAAGTCCGTCCTTCTGGCGGAGCGGTTTCGCCGGCATTTACTCTGGACAATCCCAATGCCAGGGTGCGTGCGCAAGATGCGAACCCGCCTCGCACATCTCCGGGCATTGTTGCGCCGTTGTTTAATGGTGCGGCACCGCCTCCGCCCAATAGTAGCGGTCGAACGAGTGAACTTTTCCGTCCGCGAAGTCCTGTAGCGGGGCAAAATTAGAGACACAACGCAAGAGCGGGGGTTCAAGAAAATTATTGACGCGAGAAAATAGATCGACTGCCCCAACTTTCGACGAGCAAACAACAAAGCCGCCCACGTCCAGTCTTCGCCATTGAAAACCTGTGTGCAGCCCGGTGCCGCTGAGTTCTTCAAAATATGCCGATTTTCCTCTTGACGCATTTTTGGAAAAACAGTACCCTTGCTGCTATCCGTGCCGGGCAGAGTGGTATCTTCGCCCGGTACAGAAGGGACGAAAATGAGGAAGATAGTTTTTTGTACTGCGCTGTTCATCCCCCTCGTGGCGGCAGGATGTGCGAGTTCGCAAACACAGTTGCACCAATCGCTGCTGCTACAGGAAAACCGGCAGTTGGAGGATGCTCTGTTCGTGGCTCAAGCACAGGTTGCCGATTTAACACGAGAGAACAATGTATTGCGAACGAAACGAACAGGCGAGTTTTCAGGACGTTCACAAACCGAATCCTGGGGGGATGGCTTCGAAGTTGAACCCCTGATCGAAATGCCCAGAGTGATTCTGCCCAGCGACTCCGGCACAACGGAAATACCAGAGGCACTGCGCGGTTCGCAAATGTTCCCCATTTGGATGCCCCAACGATAACGAAACAACAAGAGGAGATGAACATGCAAAAACGTAATTCGGACAAACTACAATATGCCATGCGGTCACTGGAAGAGGCACTCAAGTATTCTCGATCCGGTGAGTTTCACGGTCTCGGCATCGAGTTCAAGAGTGTGCTCGTTTCGGCGGTAGTTCAAAATTTTGCCTTAACTTTTGCCGTTTGCCGCCAGATGATTTCCCAGCAATTAGCGGATTGTCTCGGCAAGGCGGCAGTGGCGGGGCTTACGCCGGAAGCACTTTTTCGACTCGCAGGCGAAGAAGGGGTGATTTCCAACGTGGAACGTTGGATTGAATATCTCGATAGCGAACATCTTTCTCCGACGAGCAACCTTGCGTTGCGGACGTTTGAGAAAGCCTCGGCATTTTTGGAGGATGCTGCCGAACTGATACACACCTGCGCAGTACGACCCGAAAACGAACGCCGCAGAGCAGCGTAAGGCTTTCGCCAATAAATCCGCGGGTGTCCGCAGTTTTACAGCCCCCTCTATGAACCAACGAATTTTAATCACATCGGGTCCGACGCGGGAGTATCTTGATCCGGTGCGTCATCTCACTAACGGCTCCAGTGGACGGATGGGGGCGGCACTGGCGGAAGCAGTGCTGGAACGAGGGGATACGCCAGTCGTTGTCAGCGGTCAGGTAACAGTTGTCTATCCGTCGGGAACAGAAGTGCATTGGGTCGAAACAACGGAGCAGATGTTGCAGCACTCTCTGGAACTCTTCCCGTGTTGTGTAGGTGCGATCGGGGCAGCAGCCCCGTGCGATTTCCGACCGGTATCCTTTTCAGAGCAGAAAATTTTCAAGCCAAAGGACGGCGGCTACATCACGTTGCAACTTTTAGAAACGCCGGATATTCTTGCCGAACTGGGAAAAATCAAACAATTCGACCAGTGGAGTGTTGCGTTTGCGTTAGAGACGGAAAACGGTACAGTCCGAGCCATGGAGAAACTGAAACAAAAGCATTGCGATTTCGTAGTTCTGAACGGCCCCAGTTCGATTGGCAAAGATGAAGCATCGTTCGGGGTTTTCGATGCTGTCGGCAAAAAACAGAAAGAGTTTTTCGGTTCTAAACGGGTTTTTGCCGTGGAATTATTGCGGATTATTTATGGGCAATGGACAAACCGTGCAAACCGAGACTGATCTCTTGGCGGCGCATTATTTGTGTAGTCATTGCGAACGATCTCTTGCACCTTTTTTTCTTTCCCTTTATGAAGGGCAAGGAAAGACTCACTTTTCACTATGCTACCAATTTTGTCCCGCAAGGGCATGAAATTGTCCCACTATGTCTCCGTGTGTCGTCTATCCTAGCGCACAGCCTTGTCCGAAATATCTTTGCGGTACCACGCACCGTCCCAGTGGATGCACTCGACCGCCGTGTAAGCCGCTAACTTCGCCTCGGAAACAGTCTCTCCCAATCCCGTTACGCCTAACACCCGACCGCCATTAGTGAGGATTTCGCCCGACTCACTCAACGCCGTACCCGCATGAAATACCTTTGTGTTCGGCACATTTGCAGCGTTGTCTAAACCCTGAATCGGAAAGCCTTTTTCATAATCGCCGGGATACCCTTCGCTCGCCATCACGACGCACACCGCCGACCGAGTGTCCCAGTCCAGCGAATCGAGTTGCTCTAACGTTCCGTCAATCGCCGCCTCGAAAACGTCTATCAAATCGGTTTTGAGACGCATCAAGAGCGGTTGGCACTCCGGGTCGCCGAATCGGACGTTGTATTCCAAAACTCTTGGTCCCTGTTTAGTCATCATCAAACCGGCGTACAACACTCCTTTGAACGGAGTGCCGCTGGTATTCAGGGCATGAACCGTCGGCACGAGGATATGCTCTTCGATTCGTTGGAGCGACTTGTCGTCCACCACCAGAGCGGGTGAGTACGCTCCCATTCCGCCAGTGTTGGGACCAGTATCGCCGTCGTGTGCCGCCTTGTGATCCTGTGCCGGTTGGAGCGTTACAATCGTTCTGCCGTCGGTAATTGCCAACACACTTACTTCTTGTCCTTGCAGCCGTTCTTCAAGTACGAGACTATCGCCAGCACTGCCGAATTCTCGATTTTTAGTGATCCGTTGAATTGCCTCGATGGCTTCGGAGCGGTTGTCGCAGACGAAAACTCCTTTGCCTGCAGCGAGACCGTCCGCTTTGACGACAATCGGCATGTCTCGGTCGGCGTTCAGAAAATCTATTGCATCGCTTCCTCGTGTGAAAGTATGATAATTGGCCGTCGGAACGTTCCCTTTTCGGAGGATTTCTTTGCAGAAAATCTTGCTTCCTTCGAGTTTTGCGGCGGCTTTATTGGGACCGAAAATCCGTAGTGATTCTGCTTCAAAGGCATCGACGATACCTGCACAGAGGGGTATTTCGGGACCGACGACGGTGAGAGCGATGTTGTTTTCTTGGGCGAATTGGACGAGAGCGGGAACGTTGTGTTCTTTGATGGGGACGTTTTCGATTTTGTCTCCTTCGAGTGCGGTTCCGGCGTTACCGGGCGCAACAAAGATGCGTTCGGATCGGAAACTTTGTGCTAATTTCCAGGCGAGGGCGTGTTCGCGTCCGCCGGAGCCCACTACGAGAATCTGCATGGTCTATGGTGTTGAATAACGAACAACGGAATATATCAGTTTTGCCTCGAATTGCAACATGCCGGAGAAAACTCCTACGTTTTTACTGTCCTGGTAGTAAAAATATCCGTCCTTTCGGCGCAGGCGGGAAGACAGAGGGCAGAGTCTTCCGGCTGGCTTCCCGTTTTCAGGGAATGACGAAGAGGAGGGTTAGAGGAAAGGTCTATTCATCGGGTAGCCTGCATTTGATCACGGTAAAGATACTCCGAATACCAATAGGGACCCACTGAATCTATATCGACGTCGAGAAATAACAATTCATCCAATCCCCGCGAAGTATGGATACTGCCGTGTGTATTCCGCAACAAAAACCAAACATTGGTCGGGTCCATTTGGTCTATCAAGGTGTTGTTGGTTGTCGTCACAAAAAATTGTGTGCCTCCCAATTCGCGAATGTGGTTTTGTACGAGATTAACGAACGCCAATATCTGCGATGCGCCCATAAAAGCGGCGGGTTCTTCGATTCCCAAAAGCGGGGTCGGAATAGGGTCCTCAAACAGTATTAGATGCGACAACAGACGTAGGCTTCCTTCGCCGAGTTGGGCAGGATGGATGGCGGCTTCGAGTCCGCTCAGTTTGAGCGTCAACTGAGCACGCCCCGCTTCGGAGATGCTGTAAATGATTTTGTCCACTCCCGGCAGTCTTCCGGCAATTACGTCCAGGATGCTTTCGAATTCAAAGGGGTGCTTTTCTTTGATCCGTTTCAAATCGTGTGCAAGATTGCCCCCCGGTGTACACTGGAATCGGGGCGGAGACAACATCGCTGCATTACTGGAGGCATAGCAGGAAACGAAAAACTGGTCCAGATAACGTTTGAACTGCGGAATGTCCAGCAGGTCTTCAAATTCGGCGAGCGCCGAAAGTCCGAGGTGCGTAGAGTCAGTCCGCTTAACAAGTTCGAGTTCACTTCCGCTTGCGCCCAGCCAGGGACGAAGAAGCCGAACATGTTTGTCTCCATTTTGAAAAAGTAAAATTGGTCGAGGCTGAATTTCGGGTTGTTGTTCACGGTAAATGATTGCTTCTGTTTCGACAAAAGGACGGCGCGTAGCGGGATCCATGTTGATGTTGAGGATGTAGGTCATCGTTTGCGGTTCGCCGCAGGGACGATAGACAATTCCGATGGAGATCGGACCGGTACCGCCAAAGTGATAAATTGACTCAAAGCCGCCGCGATGCTTAATGGCACCGCTGATACCGTGATTGATGCAGTCCGCAAGGAAAGCGAAAGCGTCAAGAATGGTGCTTTTGCCTGTGCCTGAATCGCCAGCAAAGACCGTAAGAGAACCCAATTCATAAGGTGCAAACGTCACGTCTCCAAAGTCCGTCACGATAGACTGCACAAAATTGGAGCCGATAGAAATCTGCTGACACGCTTTGTAATTTTTTATCCAGAATCCTTCAATGAGAGGATAATTCAGGGAGACATTCATTTCGCGGTTAAATTGGGCTTTTTTCTGTTACCTCAAAGTCACCCATGAGAAGCCTATTTTCGTAGAAAAGGAGCAACGTGTCAAGAGAGGCACTAGATGTGCAAGATTGCGTTTTTGCCCTGAAAGCCGGGAGCGTAACGGAGTGCACGTCCGGATCGACTCCGGAGTACCGGTTAACTTGTTGCGTTGTACTGTTCTAATACATATCGGCGGGCTTGTTCGATGTCCTTTTCGTCCACATGCTGAATGTGTTTGAGCCGCTTTCGCATTTCGTGTTCCTCCGTCGGTGTAAACTGTCGGGTAATCCGAGCGATCAATGCTGGTTCCGCTCCGATTAGGGATAACATTGCCGTTGTCAAATCGACCGAACGGAACAACGTTGCCAGTTTCAAATCGCTTAAGGTTTCAATGTCGTCGAATGATTCCAACGCAGTAGAATGTCTTGCCGACCGTTGGTGCAACCGATAGCGCATTTTGAGTGCTGTCTCGATTTCCTCGATGAATTGTTCGTCCGGCATTTCGTAATCATCGAGTCGGCGTTTGATTTCCCGTTGCAATTCTGTCGGCAAGGCAGCGAAAACCGGCTTCATTTTCGATTTCGGCAAGTGTGCCAATACTACAGCCATCGTTTGCGGATGCTCGTCAATGATTGCAGAGACAATATCGTTGACCGACCAGACTCGCATGAAATCGAAAGACCGCACGGGCGGAACAAATGCTTCCGCCCCATATTTGACGGCTGGACGTTTGAGCAACGCGTATGTTGCCGTTTTCGGCGTTGCGAATTGGTGTTCCCGCACCGCCCGAGACGGCGTCCAACCGGCGGAGTGCAAGAATTCCTCATCGAGTCGGCGCGATTCTGCTGGCGAAGCGTTGTCATGTCGAAGCGACATGATTTCACGTCGTATCAGGCGGGCGGACTCCGCATCGAGCCGACTCAAAAGTTGATCTGCTTCGGAGCATTCTAAACCGCTTAAAAATAGTGCCGCTTTTTGTAACCCATTCATTATGAGGGAGAGTATGCAGAAATATGCAGAACACGTCAAGAGGAAAACCCTCGAACAGTCTGTGCAACATGTGGCAATCGAAAAAGTCAAGCACAACAACGCCCTGACCATGATCGAAGTGCCAGTTACTAAACGAGCCCAGTTACTAAACGAGCAATGGTCATCGGCGGAGGAGTTGCTGGCATCCAAGATGCGCTGGACATCGCTTCGGCAGGACACGAAGTCGCACTCGTCAAAAAGGAAGCCTCCATCGGCGGAAAGATGGCGGGACTCTCCGAAATCCTTCCGACGCTCGACTGCTCGCAGTGTATTCTACTGTACACGGGCAAAGGCGATGACTGAAACACGAGAATTTTAACACTTTTTTCGACAACCCATGCAATTTCCCATGCAGTCAACGCCACGCCTCATTTGTGGACATTATAGTATCCACAAATGAGGTTGCAACCCCAAAAATGCCTTTTCATTGTCCGCAACGCCTCATCGTACCGGCGGTTGCTTGGCGAATCGGTGCTTTTTTGGAAAGCAATCCGCCTGTTTCATTGTTCACCGGTATCATGTTTTCAGTCAAGATGTTTATCGGTGAAGTACTGCCAATGCCCGCACAGCCGCCATCCATGTGAAAACCGGAATGACGGGAAACTGGATTCCGGCTTGCGCCGGAAAATAACTTGCCAGTTTCCGCCATTATACAACGGATAGTAGTGAAGTACGGCTTCAAACTTCCAATTTCCATGGGCTGCGGTATTCGTAGTGCAACAGTTGATTGGCGGCATCGTTGTGCACAAATTTTTCCGTTTCACTGTCCCAATCGAGCCGTTGGCGAACGGCAAGCGAAATGTTGGCGATCAGACTCATTGTTGTACTACGATGTCCAGCCTCCACATCGCAATTCGGTGTTTCACGGCTCTTCATGCAGTCGAGAAAATTTCGAGCATGAAATTTTTCTGTATCGGCAAGCGGTGTGCCGGGTCCCGATTTACTCTCCATCCGGGGACCTCGTTGCTGAAATTGCCCCCCAGATTCAGGGCGAACTTGCCAGCCGTGGTCATTGACGAATAGAGTTCCATCTGTCCCCCGAAGTTCGATCTCGCCAAGCGGACGGAACCGCTCATCCGTTGCCATACAAGGATTACCGCAGGCTTCATATTGAGCAAAAGAGAGTAGCCGCCCCTTTTTGAATTCAAATACCGCTTCCGCCGTGTCTGGGACCGTTCGGTCATCGTCTATCACATAGCGTCCTCCCATAGCACAGACAGAAATCGGTGCCGTTTCGCCGAGGAGCCAACTCATTGCATCAAGATAATGGACTCCCCAGTTACCCATCTGGGACGAATAGAGGTCCCACCAACGAAACTTGTACGGTGCAATCGTCGCCTGGAAGACTCGTTCCGGTCGCGGTCCGATCCAGAGATCCCAATCAAGTCCTTCCGGCGGTTCGCTAGGAGCCGCTTTGCCGAGTCCATTCGGAAACATATTGCTCGGTCGGAAGGAACGTCCCACCGTTACATGCCCGACGAGGTTATCGACACCTTGTTCTGCAAGTGCCATGTAGTGCGGCGCACTGCGTCTGTGTGTACCGACTTGAACGATGCGTTGATATTTCCTCGCCGCTTCGACCATTTTTCGACCCTCATAAACCGTTATGGAGAGCGGCTTTTCGACAAACACATCTTTGCCTGCCTTGCAGGCTTCGACAGATTGGATTGCATGCCAATGATCCGGCGTTGCCAACACGACACCGTCGAGGTCCTCTCTTTCGTAAAGTTTGCGAAAATCGTTCGCAGCAAACGGTTTGCCCTCGAACTGATTGAGAACCCGTGCCAACGTTGCTGCGTCAACGTCACAAAGAGCGGCAACCTCTACGTCGTCATGCTGTGTGAATGCACCGATTAGTTGACCTCCGCGATTCGCAACACCGATGAAACCGAGACGGATACGTTCATTGGCACCGATGATTTGCGCACCGGATGTTTCCGTTTGCAAAGCAGCCAAACCGAACGCCGTCGTTGCTACTCCGCTTTGTAAAAATGTTCGTCGTGAAATATTTTTTGTCATACAAATTTGTTTGGATAGGAACTGTTGACAATTCACTCCCTACCACAAAAGACTTGTTGCATAACCCCGATCTTGCTATGATTATAGGCTACGTAGTGGATTGTAGCAAATTTTCTTTTTCCCGTCAAGGAGGACTCATGACACGCATAGAGCAAAGGGGTGTGTCAAAACTTAGTAGGTATTCTGACTATCCTTTTTTGCCTCTTCTTCTGAAACTGCTTAAATCATAGAGCAAGCCTAGAAGACCTCTTGTTTTCTAGGCTTTTTTCTTAAAAAGACATGTTTAGTATGGTTCCCTCTTGTACAACATGGTGAGATATGGTATCATATTGTTTAGAAAAATTGTACAACATTCAAGCAACCCCTCAAAATAGTACCATACAGAACAATGGGATCATTGATTCGGGTTTGGAAATACAACGAAGCACATTGTCGGTGCTATGCGAAAAATTACCTCGGTACTCTCAGAATGCGAGATCGACTCTCTCGTCAAAATTCGCCGTGAGGCGATTGAACGCTGGGTTGCAAACGAACGCCAAAGAGGAGTCCGTTCTGGACAAACGATTAACCTCTATATCATGTCGCTGAAATCTTTCATACAGTATCTCACTGATGTCGAAATACTACCCAACCATTCCTTAAAATCGCTTCGGAAACTGAACCCGGAAATTGATCGGCGCAGAATGCGCCGTGCGCTGACCGAGGATGAAATCAGCCGTCTCTTAAAAGCGGCGGCATCGATGGTCTTTTCGTCCAGTTTCAAGACGGCGTTCTTGTTTTTCTTTCCGTCGAAGTCGTCCGGTTGGAATCCGCACTGCTCCATCAGAAACGCCGCCGCCATGATCATGTCGCCGTTGGGTCCGTCCCGCTAGCTTAATGTTCACGGCGTTGATCTTCACACGTGCCGTGGGAGATAGTTATATGGTACAATCATGGTGCGTATTGTGATTTCTCAAACAAATGAAAACCGACAGGCTATTAGACCTGTTCTCTAACCTGTTTTATGTTTTGAAGTGGTCTTTTGATCTTGCGTCATTTTACGTCAATGACTATTGTTCGTCAAA
>Ga0099364_10007254_pt1 | contig 15884 bp, 15 predicted proteins | sample TergutTh196P3_FD_73070 | JGI IMG/M metagenome (GOLD analysis project Ga0099364, IMG submission 73070) | Microcerotermes parvus P3 segment gut microbial communities from Pointe-Noire, Republic of the Congo - Th196 P3 | ecosystem: Host-associated > Arthropoda: Insects > Digestive system > Gut ...
CGCTTGGCCGACGGGAGCGTTTTAGAAAAAACCATTCAAACGGGCATCAACTCATCGGAATATTTTGCTTTTGCAGCCGCCTTTGACGGAACAAGGTACATCGACCTGAAATTCAACCAGTATATAGGCACCATCGAATGGTCGGGGTATCTCGTGAAAGTAGCTGCTGCAGAGAAGCAAATGGCTGAGGAAGCGGCGAAAAGGCAGGCGGCTGCTTCGGTTTTGTCCAGCGTTGGATCTGTCAATCCTTCGGATAGCGGCAATGGCGGTGGCGCTTATCCAACGACCAACAATGGTATAATTACAGTACAGGAGCTTGTTGCGGATACTCGAAAGAGCACTCATTTTTATATGTCGGCGTTATTGGATACGACCCGTATCGGACGCGATGTATCTAAACTTGTTGAGGAAGTGATCAATCATCTTACAGCGGTTGACGGAGCGCATGTGGAAGTGTCGCTTGAAGTTAATGTGAATGTGGAGGATGGCATGTCGAAGCAGACTGTGCGGACGGTATCTGAGAACTGCAATACGCTACGGGTGCGGAGTTTTGGGTTTGAATAAGAAGATGCGGAGGACGTCCGCGCACCCGGAAATAACTAATTTATTATGTTAAATCATTATCTTATAATCGTTTTTCGTAACTTGTTGAAATACAAGTCGCAGTCGTTGATTGCTATTTTCGGAATGGCATTTGGCTTGGCTTGCTTTGTGCCGGCTTTCTATTGGTTACGTTACGAGACAGGGTATGATAGGTTTTATCCCGATGCTGGGCAGATTTATCGTATCTATGCAGTTGAAAAACAATCAGGTAAGGTCAACGAACGGGTACCGGGTATTCTCGAAACAAAACTACACGAACATTATCCGGCAACTGAAAATTCTGCCGGTTTTTTTAGTGATTTCTATTGGAATTTCAGCATTGAAGGCGCACCACACATCCGATTGCGTATGCTGTTTGCCGACAGCGCGTTTTTTCGCATTTTCCCTCAGCATTTCATTGCAGGTGACGCCCGACCGCCAAATCAAGCCACGCATGATATCATACTAACCGAAAGTACAGCCATACGCTTGTTTGGCAGCGCAGAAAAAGCCATCGGGCAACCTGTAAAAAGTAAACAATTTACGGATTCTTATCCGCCATTCATTGTATCGGCAGTGGTAAAAGACCCTCCCCGTAATACAAATATTTCTTTCGAGGCAATCCAATTTCCGATATTACAAAATGAGATGACCGTTTATATGCCGGAAGAATCGCAATGGACATATTTCAACAAACAGATATATATCAAACTCAATGCACATACGGATGTAAAAACCCTTGCCGATCAATTGCATGATTTTACGACACGATTGAACTTCAACCCCAATATTGAAGTGCGGATGCTGCCTGTTGTCGACGTTCGCCATCGATTGGTCACGGGTTTGCCGTTTACGCTCGGATTCATCCGTATGCTTGTAGCTGCCGGACTGATGTTGCTGTTCAGTGCATTTTTCAATTTTCTAAATCTCTATATCGGCCTTTTCACCCATCGATTGCGCGAACTGCGACAACGCATGGTCAGTGGTGCAACAGGCGGACAACTCATCCGGCAACTGTTATTCGAGTTGACATGTACCTCCCTTTTCGCCGTATTGTTTGCATGGTGCTTTGTCACACTTGCCCGACCTGTTTTTTCAGACATGTTGGCTATTTCTATGAAAACATCCCAAGTGATGCCGCTATTTATCGTTTGTGGGTTGTCAGTGATAACAATCCTGCTGTTAGTCAGCGTTTTTCCTTTATGGCGGTTGAGCCGCTCCCGTTATATTAAGAAAGAGAAGCCGGAGCGGCGTTCAGTATCAAGACATGTAGCTATTTCACTTCAATTGGCTGTCAGTGTCGTGTTCATCATAGCCACTTCCGTAGTAACTATGCAATTACGTTACGTCAGCCATAAAGATTTGGGATTCGACTATCATGGCGTCATACAGTTATCAGGGTTGAATCCTCTTATGCGTGATAATCAGCGAACTGCCCTAATACATGAACTTGCCGCCATCCCGCAGATAGAAAACTTCACTACAACCGGTTTCTTTCCGCAACATGACACAAATAACTTAATTGTCGATGTAGAATGGCCCGAAAAACCGCTACACGAAAGACCTGCTTTTGAGAAAATCGAAGTCGACCATCTGTTTGCAGAAACATTCCGTTTGAAAATGATACAGGGGGAATGGTTGAATGAAGTGGAACGGCGGAAAATAGTCCTCAACGAAGAAGCGGTGCGTGTGATGGGGCTTAGCGATCCGGTAGGAAGCATCGTCCGTATGTATCCTGCATTAATCAGTAGCGCAGGTACTCCGATGCAGGAATATGAAGTTGTAGGCGTGGTGGCCGATTTTCATACGCTATCACTCCGTAGCCCCATCTATCCGGCAATCTTCAGGAATGATGGCTTCGATACCTACATGTACATCCGTGTGGTATCCGGCCAGGAACAGGAAGTGATGCAGAGGATTAGGGCTATTCTTCCCGGTATCGATGTGGCTCTGACAGACGCCCCCCTGACGCCATTGGACGAATTGTACGACCGACTAAACCGTGCCGAGCAGACTGGGCTGAAATTATTTGCCGTCTTGTCTTCGGTTTGCCTGTTGATATCGTTGTTCGGGATTTTTGCTATCGCAATAGCTTCTACCCGTCATCGTCGTAAAGAGATAGCGATCCGCAAGGTATCCGGCGCTGCCACTGTTGATATTATCCACATGTTTTTTCGCGAATTTGCAATGCTGGTCTTTATTGCCGGAATAATAGCGCTACCTGTGGCTTATGGATTGATGAACAAGTGGTTGCAGGGTTATGCCTACCATACGGGCATCCCTTGGTGGCTATTAGTTACAGTGATTGTTGTAATGGCAACGATTGTGCTTCTGACGGTGTTGAGGCAAGTATTGAAAGCTGCCAATCAAAATCCGGCAGAAACGATTAATAATGATTAATGATTAATGATTAATGATTAATGATTAATGATTAATGAACAATTCCTAATTCTTAATTCTTTATTAAAAAACTGCTTTTGCTAAGTCTTCGGGGGTGTCTATGCCGATGGTTTCTTGGTGGGTAATGGCGACTTTTATTTTATAGCCGTTTTCTAACCAGCGCAGTTGTTCGAGGCTTTCGGCTAACTCAAGCGACGATTGGGGTAAGGCGGTTATCTCTTTCAAAACATCCGGACGGTAGGCATACAGTCCGATATGCTTGTAATAGGTGTGGTTCTTTAGCCATTCGGCAGTGTCTTTGTAGCGTAAATAAGGGATGACGGAGCGGCTGAAGTAAATAGCTTCACTACGGGTATTAAGAACAACCTTGGGCGTATTGGGGTTTTGGAGGGTTTTTTCGAAATCTCCGTTTTTATCAAAAGGTTTGACTAAGGTAGCTATTTGCGTATCGGTTTCGGAAAAGCATTTTTTTAGCAATTCGATTTGTTCCGGTTGAATGAACGGCTCGTCTCCCTGTATGTTTATTACGACGTCATAATCTTCTCCGATTTTAAGAAACGCTTCCATACAACGGTCTGTCCCGCTGTGATGCTCGACGGATGTAAGAATGCCACGACCTCCGAAGTTTTGAACGGCTACAAGGATGCGCTCATCATCAGTCGCCACCACTAATGCGTCAACAGTAGAACGAACCTGCTCATAGACCCGTTGAATCATAGGTTTTCCGTCAATATCCACCAACGGTTTGCCGGGGAAGCGCGTCGAAGCATAGCGCGCAGGGATTATTCCAAGAAATCTCATACAAGAATATAATTATGAGTTATGATTCCGAATTTACGAATCAATTGTTCATTGTTCATTAATTAAGCTGCAAATGTAATCATTATTTTTTGTTTGACCATAGAAGCGATGATAATAGAAATTTTATGTACATTTGTTCATTCAATGGAGTAGAAAAATGAAAAAAGAGAATCCCATAGAGGACTTGATCAAGCAAGGGGAGGGGCAGCAGCTTGATTTTAAGTTTGAGGTGAGCGACAGTAAGAAGATTGCGCGCACACTGAGCGCTTTTGCGAATACCGACGGCGGGCGGTTGCTGATAGGCGTGAAAGATAACGGGAATATTGCAGGTGTGCGCAGTGAGGAAGAGTTTTATATGATTGAAGCGGCTTCGACGATGTACACCCGGCCTTCTGTGCCGTTTACGGCTACACGGTGGGAGATAAACGGGAAGACCGTGCTGGAAATATACATCGCGTCAAGCGATAACAAGCCGCATAGCGCTCCGTATAAAGATGATGAATATAAGGCCTATATCCGTGTGGCGGACGAAAATATTTTGGCCAATGAAGTCTTACTCCTTTCATGGCAAAAATACGGGCGCAAGAACGGACTGTTACTTCCGTTTTCGCGCCCTGTGAAACAATTAATGGGTTATCTTGAAAATCACCCCTATATTCATATCCGTCAGTTTTGCCGTATGGCACGCATCCGAAACGCTACTGCACAAGATATTCTAAGCGATTTGATTGCAGTAAATACCCTGAAATATATCATAGTAGATAAACAAATTGTTTATACGATGACCGCACGTAGTTTATTTTAATGGTTTAAAATGCAAAAGGCAGCATAAAGGGGTACGGATTTTATTCCGTTTTCAAATCCGAAGTTCTTTTTAGACAGACGGATACTGTATGGACAATTATAATTATCAACAAAAATACCAAGACTTTTAGACCGAACCCGTATGCCTGCCTTTACTTCGACAGGGATGATGTCGATGCCTTTCTGCATAACGAAATCAACCTCGCCGGTGTTATCATTTTTCCAATAGAATAGAGGTATCCGGTTTGTAGCAAATGTTTGTGCTACATAACTCTCGGCAATAGCTCCGATAAATGAGTTGTCGGTATCAAGCGGTGAAAGTATGGCTTGCGTTGCGATACCCGACTGCATGGTAAGCATACCCACATCCGACATATATAGTTTGAAATCGCTTAAATCGACATGAACTTTAATGGGCATAACACCCTGTGTGATTTTCTGGCATTTTAGAACGACCCCTGCATATTTAAGCCACTCGATTGATTCGCCAAAAATGGTGGCGCTTCCTCCTTTTCGAACAACACTAAATTGAAATTTATGGTTCTCTTTGGCCAACTGCGCGGGGATAGATTCGTAACATGCCCGTATTTTGATACTTGTGGCAGGTTCGGCATATTTGGCCATGTCGGCGATATACTCATTCAGGATTCTGTTTTGAACATCTGCTACTGCTACAAAGCTATTGGTATGGATAAACTCTCTGACAGCGGCAGGCATTCCGCCTACAATCAAATACTTGTTGTAGAAATCAATGGCTGAGGTATGAATATTCAAAGGTTCGTTCGATTCATAGTGTTCACGAATCGATTGGGCAAAATTATCTCTGTTTAAAGCCCATAAGAACTCTTCAAAATCCATCGGAAAAAGCGTTATCTCGTCTACTTTTCCAACAGGGAAAGCGTATTTTTTGCGGTTGACGGCTACACCTAATAAAGAACCGGCTGCTACAATGAAATAATCAGGAGCTTGTTCACAAAAATATTTCAGCGAAGTCAAGGCTTGTTCGCAAGCCTGAATCTCGTCGAAGATAACCAATGTCTTACCAGGAATAATTCGCTGTGAATGTACTGATTCCAAGTATTGTAAAATAGGAATGGGGGTGATACACTCCTCGAATTTTTCAACTAAAGCCTTGTCGGTTTCAAGATTAACAATCAGGTAATTTTCAAATTCCTTGCGACCGAACTCCTGCAGAATATAGCTTTTTCCTACCTGACGCGCTCCATTGACAATCAGCGGCATTCTACCGGATTTATTTTTCCAGTTTACTAATTCGTCATAAATTTTTCGTTTCATTGCTTGCATTTTTTGCTGCAAAAATACATTTATCTATGGAAAAATAAAAATATTTCTTATTTTTCCATAGATAAATGTATTTTACCGGTGTTTTTTTGGGTGGGTCGGTATCGTGTACAATACCTCGTGGAGACGTAACATGTTACGTCTCTACTTTATCACCTCAAATCGGGTATAGGGAACGAGCGCTTTCGGGATGCGGATACCGTCGGGGGTCTGGTTGTTTTCTAAGAGGGCAGCCACGATGCGTGGCAGGGCTAAGGCGCTTCCATTCAATGTATGGCATAACTGCGTTTTTTTATTGTCGTCGCGGTAACGGCATTTGAGCCGGTTGGCCTGATAGCTTTCGAAGTTGGAGACCGAACTGACTTCCAACCAGCGTTTTTGTGCGGCTGAATAGACTTCAAAGTCGAATGTGAGCGAGGAGGTAAAGCTCATATCACCGCCGCACAGGCGCAGGATACGCCATGGCAGTTCGAGTTTTTCGAGCAATAATTCCACATAATCAACCATTTCCTGCAATGACTGATAGGAGTGTTCGGGAGTATCTATTCGAACAATTTCTACCTTATCGAATTGGTGCAGGCGGTTCAGTCCGCGTACATCTTTGCCGTACGAGCCTGCTTCGCGACGAAAACAGGCCGAATAAGCGGTGTTTTTGACAGGTAATGATGCTTTGTCTAATATCATATCACGGTAGAGATTGGTGACCGGCACTTCGGCTGTCGGGATAAGGTACAGGTCATCCAACCCACAGTGATACATCTGTCCTTCTTTATCAGGTAGTTGGCCGGTTGCGTAACCGGAATCGGCATTTATCACATACGGAGGTTGCACTTCCAAATAGTCGGCCTCGCGCGCGCTGTCTAAAAAGAAATCAATCAGTGCGCGTTGCAGGCGTGCGCCGTAGCCGATATATACCGGAAAGCCGGCGCCTGTAATCTTGACGCCTAACTCGAAATCAATCAGGTTGTATTTTTTAGCCAGGTCCCAATGTGGAAGCGCGTCTTCGGATAGGGTAGGGAATGTTCCGCCCATTTTTTCGCATCGGTTATCTTCTGCGTTATATCCTTCCGGAACAGAACTGTGCGGCAGGTTTGGAATGAGTAGCAACAGTTCGTGAATCTTTTTCTCCGCATCCGTTTTCGCCTCGTCCAATGTTTTACTGCTCTCTTTAAATTCGGACACTTTTACTTTGGCTGCTTCTGCTTCTTCCTTTTTGCCCGCTTTCATCAGCGCGCCGATTTGCTTCGACAGACTGTTTATTTCCGCCAGATTTTTATCCAATCCGGTTTGCGCGCTTCGTCGCGTCGCGTCGAGTGCGATTATCTTGTCAATATATTCAGTTGCATTGAAGTGCTTGATTGCCAGACGGGTTATCACTTCATCCCGTTGTTCCGTAATTGTTTTAATCGTAAGCATTGTATGATAATTTTGAATTTCAGGACGCAAAAGTAGAAGAAATATCAGTAATTTCCAAGTGTGGGTGGTTAATCGTAAAAAACTGGGTATGCGTCCGCTCTCTAACTGAGAGCGGACGCATACCCGGTCTTATCTTTTTACCCTGCCACCGGAAATCCATGAACGGACAAAATAGGCTTCGGAAAGACTGCTGACCATGACACCGCTCGAAGCGCTTGCATGGACGAATCTGCCATTTTTTAAATAGATACCAACATGGTCGGGGACGCGGGGCTGACGCGAGCCGGCTGTCCTGAAAAAGACAAGGTCTCCTTCCCTAAGGCTATTTCGGTTGACTGCAACACAGTTCCGTTGAAGTATGTTTGCCGTATTGCGTTCTAATCTGACGCGGTAAACCTGTCGATAGATATTGCCTACAAATCCGGAACAGTCGACGCCGGTTTTTGTATTTCCGCCATACCGGTATTTCACTCCTAACCAACCGCTACAGGCGCTGTATAAATCCAAATTATCTGATTGCGTCAACTGTACGCCAAATTGTCGCGACAATCGGACGACGGTTTGGTTGTCGTAACGTGACGTTGGCGGCCTGGTAGACCTGGAAGGCCTTGTCGGCCTTGTCGAAGGAGGAGGTTCTATGAACACTCTGCATGAAGCGATACAAAGAATAGAGATACCTAATAATAATAAGTTTATAGCTTTTTTCATAGGTTAAAGAATTATGAATTATGAATAATGTCGTGATAGCGATGTTTAATTTCATAGGTTGAAAGGGTGAAAGGGGTGAAAGGAGTGCAAATGTACGGATTTTTTATCTATTTTCAATTCAAAAAATTATGCGGAACGGGATATTGGGAATCCGTTCCGCATAATTTTACATTTGTTCATGCTGTACTTGAGTATTTTTTCCGTCATTGCGAGAAAAATGTAACAACGGCATCCCTGCCGTTGCAATAGTCAAACATGCTGATATTGACGAGTTTCATATAACTCGTCATTGGTAGAGTCCGATGAAAAACTGCGTTTTTCAAACAAACGGAAAGATGATATATTGGGTACGCAGACGAGACGTCCGCGTACCCAATATATCATTGCGAGAAACGAAACTAGTTTCTCGCAATGACGCAGTATAACATTTTCTGAGTTTGTAAATTATTTATCTTCCGTTTCGGTAACAGTTGTTTCAACTTTTTCAACCGTCGATTCAACTGCCATTACTTCAGTTTCGACTGCCGCTTCCGCAGTTTCGACTTCCACTGTCGCTTCCTCCACTTCCGCTTCCGCAGTTTCGACTTCCGCCTCCACAGTTTCGGCTTCCGCTTCCGCAGTTTCGACTTCCGCCTCCACAGTTTCGGCTTCCGCTTCCACAGTTTCGACTTCCGATTTCATATCTGAAAAAGTCAGTTCAACTGTATCAATTTCCGTATCCCCGACTTCCCCTGCGATAACTTTCTCCGCGTCCACTTTGGCGGGTTCTGTCGCCAATCTTTTTACGGAGATATATGAGCGATTATTTTTTGATTTGCGGAAGACAACGATGCCGTCAATCAGAGCATAAATCGTATGGTCTTTGCCGATACCTGCGTTATCTCCCGGATGATGTGTTGTACCACGTTGACGAACGATAATATTTCCGGCTTTGGCGAACTCTCCGCCAAAGAGTTTTACTCCCAGACGTTTACTTTCCGATTCGCGACCGTTTTTCGAACTACCTACTCCTTTTTTGTGTGCCATTTTTCTATTCTTCTTTTAACGTTTGTATCACAATATCCTGAATAATCACTTCCGTAAATTGTTGACGGTGACCGTTCAACTTACGATGTCCTTTTCTTCTTTTTTTATGGAAGACCAGAACTTTATCTCCTTTTACAAGTGGTGATACGATTTCGCACACTACTTTTGCTCCCTCGACAGTCGGCGCTCCTACTGTGATGTCGCCTTCTGCATCTACTAATAATACTTTTTCAAATTCGATTGTTTGGCCGTTTTCCGAATTTTGGATGTGGTGCACAAACATTTTTTTGCCTTTTTCGACCTTAAATTGCTGGCCGTTCATTTCTACAATTGCATACATCTGTCTTATAATTAACAGGTTATATCCCGAAGGTGGGTGCCGATATGACGCCTCTTTTCTACCTGTGAGGAAAAATCAGGGCACAAAAGTAGTACTTTTTTTTATTCAAAACAAAAATATCGTGAAAAAATAAAAAACGCTGGTTATCACCTGACCGATAAAGCGAATCATCAATTGAATTCACATGCGAAAAAATCCCAATCAAATGATTGTTCGGAATAAATAGTAAGCAGCCTGAATCCCAATAAATGACCGTCAAAATTCCGACTGGTTGTTTCGCCGTTCAGAATAGTGGTCTGATTATGTCTATGTTGGAGGGTTCGGTGTGTATGGCCGGCTAACCAAAATAAGACTCCGTTTTCGTCACAAAGTCGAAGAATATCTTTCCGTATAGTTTTTGGCAGATTAAAATATTCGTCGTCTTCATCTATGGCCTCAACGAATGGCGGCACATGCGTCGCCATCACAACCGGTTGACCTTTCTTTTTTGCGTTTTGCAGCGCCTCTCGCAAAAAACGATCATGTTGAAGGCGAACTTCCGGAGGCGCTTCCCGCCACATTTGCGAATTTGCAGCTATTATACAATACCCCTTACAGGCTATCAACCTGAAATCCTCCCCATAACGTGAATGATAGCGTTGTAATCCGTCAACAGTGACGGGATCGGGTAAATCGTGATTACCGGGCGTCAGTAACACCGGCGCTTGTATCTGAGTTATGAGTTTCTGAAAGGTTGAGATTGCTTCGTCGTTCGTGACATCATCTACAAAGTCACCGGCAATAACCACCAAATCAGGCGCTAATTCGTTAATCTGCTGAATAGCTTTTTTCAAACGTGCAACATCGTCGTCATATCCGTTGATCCCAAAACCCAATTGGGGATCGCATAATTGTACTATTCTTAATACCGGCAATTCACACCGTACATGTCTCGGCAATATCCCCAGTAAAATAACGAGGAAAAGTATACCCAACTTATAATATCTCATAAATTATCAATTTAAAATTCAGGATACAAAGGTAAAATAAGCTTTCAAAATCACCAAGTTTTTATATCCTAAATTTGTTAGTTATTTATAAATCGTTATATTTGCACCGTTTTTTGAAAATCGTATCGGATAAAAATGAAAATTATAAGAAAAAAATGAGTAATACCAACACAGTGTCAACAGACATACTGATTATCGGCGGCGGGCCGGCGGGCCTGTCTACAGCTATTCGTCTTGCCGATTTATTGAAACAAAAAGGATTGGAACGCAGAATCTTGCTGATTGAAAAGGGGAATGTTATCGGGAGCCACCTGTTATCGGGAGCGGTGATATGCCCTAAAGTATTCAAAGAGTTACTGCCGGATGTCGAAATCCCCTTCAATGCGAAGGTGAGCAAAGACGCCTTGTACCTGATAAGTAAGAAGCGGAAAATAAAATCGCCTATCGCCCCGCCTTACATGGGTAACAAGGGTAATTATACGGCTTCATTAGGCGAAATATGTCGCTTTTTAGCAGACAAAGCCGCCGAAAAAGGCGTTGAGATTTATACCGGTTTTGCGATGAGCGAACTGTTGTACGATGAAGCAGGAAATGTTATCGGCGCCAAAGCGATAGATACCGGCGTCGACCATCACGGCGAACCATTGGAAAACTTTCAACCCGGCAGCCTCGTGGAGGCCAAACTGACGATTCTTGCCGAAGGAACACGCGGCAGTCTGACTAAAAAATGGATAGAAAAATTCGACTTGCAGAAAGGCAAGAATCCACAGATTTATTCGCTGGGATGCAAGGAACTATGGAGCGTACCCGAAGGACGTATAAAACCGGGGGAGATATACCACACCATGGGATACCCGGCGATGCAGAACCGGGTCTTCGGAGGAGGATTCATTTACGGTTTGAACGATAATAAAGTAGCGGTAGGTTTGGTGCTTGGACTTGATTATGCCGACCCGACATTAGACATTCACAAGGCTTTTCAGATGTGGAAAACACATCCGTTCGTAGCAAAAATCCTGACAGACGGGAAATTGATTGAGTACGGCGCTAAAACTCTGCCCGAAGGTGGCTGGTATTCGCTGCCGAAACTTTATACCGACAATACACTCGTAGTTGGCGACAGCGCCGGATTTCTGACGATGCCTGCACTTAAAGGCATTCACTTAGCCATACGCTCCGGTATGCTGGCCGCCGAAACGGCTTTGAACGCTTTAGAAAAAAACGATTTTTCGGAACAGACATTGCAACAGTACGAGGCATTGGTAAGAAAAAGCCCTATCTATAAAGAGATGTATCGCGTGCGCAATTTCCGTCAAGGGTTTATAAAAGGGATGGTCGTTGGAGCCTTCAACTTCGGGACGCAGCTTGTCACGCTCGGCGCCGGATTTTTCGGCAAACTGAAAACCCACCCCGACAGCCAAACTACAAAAACGCTCAAAACCGTGCGAAAACCGACATTCAAAGACAAAACGGCAAGTTTTGAATTTGACAAGATACTGACCTTCGACAAGGCTACCGATGTGTATTTTTCAGGAGCGCTGCACGACGAAAAACAGGTCCCGCATCTGCAAGTCAACAATCCCGAAACATACAACGCGATTAACATCAAAGAATACGACGCCCCGTGCCAATACTACTGCTCTGCCGAGGTATATGAACTCCATACCGATAAGACGGGACATCAGGAGTTGCGTATCCACTTCGAGAACTGCCTGCACTGCAAGACCTGCGACATCAAAGAACCCGCCGAAGGCATCACATGGAATGTGCCCAACGGCGGCAACGGGCCTGATTATAAATATATGTGATTTGAATTATGAACTATGGCAAAAATAACGGTAAAGGGAGCTGAAATAGTATATTACAAAAAGGAACAGGATGATTATATCTCGTTGACCGATATTGCAAAAGTCCGCGACAACAATAATCCTTCGCAGATAATAAGTTTGTGGTTAAGAACCTACAACACAATTGAATATATTGGCTTGTGGGAAATGCTGAACAATCCGGATTTTAACCCCCACATTTATGAGGGGTTTAAAAACGAGTCAGCAAAACCGCATTTTTGGATGTCGCCACAAAAATGGATTACTGAAACAAACGCTATTGGAATAAATTCAAAATCAGGTCGTTATGGTGGTGGAACATTTGCTCATTCTGATATGGCGTGAAACCAATCCCGACCTGAAAGGGAATATTCGCGATTATGCTACAATCAACGAATTGATTTGCTTGTCGAACATGGAGAATGTAAATGCAGTCTTTATAAATGAAGGACTATCGCAACAAGAAAGATTGATAAAATTGAATCAGATTGCCATTCAGCAAATGAAGGTTTTATCAGAAGTGGAGCGTAGAAAAATATTGAAGTAATTTATATAAATATGAACATAATAACCCTTATTAAACAGGTACCGCTTCCCAGCGAGATGCGCATGGGCGACGATGGATTAATGGAGCGGACAAAAGCGAAATCAATCATTAACATTGATTGTCAGTTTGGATTGGAAGCCGGACTGCAACTGAAAAAGAAATACCCCGACGCCCGTATGATAGCCTGCTCTATGGGGCCTTTGTCCTTTGAGAAGGCTTTGAAGACGGCTATCTCCATGGGATATGACGAGGCGTATCTGCTTTCCGACCGGAAATTGGGCGGGAGCGATACGTATGCTACCGGGTTGGCTATCTCTACCTTGCTGAAGCATTTGGGCTTTACAAAAGATGCCAAAGAACCGTTTATTGTTTTTGCCGGCAGGCAGACGAGCGACGGCGATACGGCGCATGTGCCATCGCAGGTAGCTGAAAACTTAGGCATCCCGCAGGCCACCTTCGTCGAAAGGGTGCAGGCTGACGATGACGGAAACATCATCGCCAAACGAATTATTGAAGGCGGCCATCAGATGATGAAACTGCCGATGCCATGCGTCATTTCGCTCACCCCGACAGGCGTCGCACCGCGTAAACCGTCGTTAGTAGGAGCCGTCAAAGCGCGAAATGCGCAAGTTAAAGTGTTTGGAGTGGCCGACATCAACTTGGCTACCGATAAGATCGGGTTATCGGGTTCGCCAACCATCGTTTCGGCTGTTAAGGATATTGTGAGCGACCGTCCGCCGGTGATGATGGCCGAAGGACATGGGGAGAAACAGTTGGTAAACGATTTTATCACCAAGTTCAACACAGGCGGAAATATGCTGCAAAAGACGGAAGCAAAAGAAAAAGATGTCAAAGAACTGCCCGATTTCCCGTTTGTAGATATACGTGACGGCGCAAAAGGTATTTTGACATGGGCGGAGATCGTCAATGGCCGCATCGCCCGCCCGTCGCTCGAATTGTTTACACCGGCGCGTAATCTGGCTAATCAGTTAGGCGAAGACACAAAGATTACGACCCTTCTGATAGGTAAAAATGTAGAACCGCTGGCGCAAACGCTATTCGAACATGGCGCTGATGAAGTGATTTTAGTGGAAGACGAGCGGTTGGAAGAATATCTTGTTTTGCCTTTTGCCGATATTTTTGCGCAGGTTATTAAAGAAATAAAACCGGAAATAGCGCTCTTTGCGGCCACTACTTCGGGACGCGAATTAGCGCCGCGAATATGTGTCAAGACAGGTAGCGGCGTTACGGCCGACTGTACCGGATTGGAAATAGGCAACCATGTAGATAAAAAGAAGAAACAAATAATCTATCCTATATTATACTCACGTCGACCGACTTACGGGGAGAGCAAATTGGCGACGATCCTCGGATTTGAGTTTCCGCAAGTCTCTACGGCGCGTGCAGGCACTTTCGAGATGCCTCACGAACAAAAGGGACGTACCGGAAAACTCTCCACGTTCAAGCCGCAATTGAAAGAGGAGCATTTTGTCGTAGAGATACTCGATACCGTTCGCGGAGCAGGCGGGCTACAGGGATTGTTTGAGGCCGACATCATTGTCTCAGGAGGACGCGGCACGGTAGGCGACGAATTGGCGTTGGTAAAAGAATTAGCCGAGGCCCTCAAGTCGCAGGGCATCAAAGCGGAATGGGCTTCCAGCCGTGTGGTGGTAGATGAAGGTGTTTCGGAGTATGCCCGTCAGATAGGACAGACAGGTAAGACCGTCCGACCAAAAGTGTACGTGGCAATTGGCATTTCGGGCGCTATCCAGCACATAGCCGGTATCAAGGAATCGGGTAAGATAGTAGCCATCGACCACAATGTCAAAGCCTCAATCTTCCGCCATGCCGATTTCGGCATCGCAGGCAAATATGAAGACATCGTACCGGAATTGATAGAACGAGTCAAAGGCGGCTTTACCTTCGGGATTGAAGCTGTAACGAAATGACGGCGCTCACCATGACACAAAACACGACGTTAAGAACGCTCTAAACTCTATGCGAAATGTCCTGAATGATTAGCCCGGAAAGTGTAAAGCCGAAAATGGCGGTAATATGTACTATGGCGCCATTAATCCGGACTTTACGTTCATCCCATATTGAATGATAGGGCTGGGTAATATCGAATTTAGAAAAGCCTTTATTTTCAAGCGCTTCATCACTGTATACACATTGGAATTTTTTGGCTGGCATGACGCCTTTTTTGAAGCGGCGGCGCAATGCTGCAGCGAGCGGGCAACCTCGTATTTCCCAAAATTCAGCTGTTCGGATGCGTGAGGCGTCAATTTTTAACGCTGCGCCCATGCTCGAAAAAAGAGTTGCATTTGTACGGGTGGCATTTGCGATAAGGTTAGTTTTGTGTTCAAGACTATCAATTGCATCCACGATATAATCGTAAGTATCAAGATTGAAAAGGTCGTTGGTCTCGAATGTATAGGCCGCTTGAATAGCTGTAATTTCGGCGTATGGGTTGATAGAAAGAAGACGAATTTTCAGTGCATCCGTTTTAGCCTGTCCGATGGTTTCGGTCGTTGCCGGCAACTGGCGGTTGATATTAGTGGGACTGATATAGTCCGAATCCACGATAGTCAGATGACCTATTCCCGAACGAATCAGGCTTTCGGCGCACCAGCTTCCGACGCCTCCAAGCCCGAACAGGATGACGCGCGTTTTGCTGATTTTATTCATCGCCTTCGCACCGAGTAGCAGTTCGTTACGACTAAAAATATCTTTTTCCTGAACCATTAAAAAACCATGTTTAACGATACAAAATTACAAAAAGAAAAAAATAATCAAAAAAAACTTGTTACTTTCAAAAATAGTTGTACTTTTGCAGCCGGAATTTTTACGGGATGTAGCACAGTTGGCTAGCGCGCCACGTTCGGGACGTGGAGGTCGGACGTTCGAGTCGTCTCATCCCGACAGATTTTTGTACCGAATAAATCGGAGCGCCGAAAGTATGCTCTTTGCGCGATTTTTCAATCCAGAACTGTAATGGCTTAGTTGCATCACATTTATTCCGGAAGCCTTTGAAAGGGCTGTTTTCATTACTGTCCCGTCCAGGTGTTTTAATAAGGCTTCAATATCAAACTCATAAACTAATTCGTAATCGCCCTGTAGTATTTCCGGTACCTGTTTTTTAC
>Ga0099364_10007255_pt1 | contig 15884 bp, 16 predicted proteins | sample TergutTh196P3_FD_73070 | JGI IMG/M metagenome (GOLD analysis project Ga0099364, IMG submission 73070) | Microcerotermes parvus P3 segment gut microbial communities from Pointe-Noire, Republic of the Congo - Th196 P3 | ecosystem: Host-associated > Arthropoda: Insects > Digestive system > Gut ...
TTGGAATCTATATAATTCTGAAAATTATAATCATATCTGTCGAGATGATCGGGAGTAATATTCATCAACACTGCAACATCGGCTTTGAAATCGTACATTCCGTCAAGCTGAAAACTGCTGAGTTCAATCACGTAAAAGTCGAATGAATTATCGGCAACAGCCATTGCAAAACTGTTGCCAACGTTGCCGGTAAGAGCCGCATTCATTCCCGCTTTTTTAAGCATGTGGTAGATAAGATTTGTAACCGTTGTTTTTCCGTTGCTGCCGGTTATACATATTTTTTTGCCTTTGGCGTAACGTCCGGCAAACTCTATCTCGGAAACAATTTTGATGTTTTTTTCCCTTATTAACGTCAGAATCTGAGCGTTTTCGGGAATGCCCGGACTTTTAATTACCTCATCTGCCGATAGTATCAACGCTTCGGTGTGCCTGCCTTCCTCATATTTTATTCCGGCTTCCGAAAGCATTGCGCGGTATCTCTCTTTTATCGCTCCCGTGTCGGATACAAAAACGTCAAATCCATGCTTCAACGCAAGAATCGCCGCTCCTGTTCCGCTTTCGCCCGCTCCGAGTATTACTATCCGTTTCTTTTTCATTATATTGAGTTTTTTCTATTTCTTACTTAATTTTTATTATCAATCTCTCATAAATTCCCCCAGTTCTCTTCTTATAAACTCTTCAAACACCTTTTTATCAGGCAAATTGACCAAGTATTTGGACACAAACAGATGATTGTCCATGCCCGAAGTAGCGTATTTTGCCAGCGTTTCGCTCTTGTCGCCGCAGAGAATCAGACCGATAGGCAGGTTGTCGCCCTCCGACAGTTCGTTTTCTTTATAATAATTGAGATAGACATTCATTTGTCCGGCATCGGCATGGTCGAACTTGCCGATTTTCAGGTCAATAAGAATGTGAGATTTCAGTATGCGATGATAAAAAACCAAATCAATGCGATAATGGGTGTTGTCGAATGTAATCCGTTTCTGTCGGGCTTCAAAACAAAATCCGGTACCAAGTTCAATCATGAATTGCTGTAAGTGGTTCAGAATGGCTTGTTCCAATTCCGTCTCGCTGTATGCCGTCCGTTCTTCAATTCCGAGAAATTCCCAAATTAACGGATCGCGGAATACTTCCAGATTTTGCAACGGTTTTTGATTCTTGAATTTTCGGATAATTGCCTCTTTGTCTTTCGACAAGCCTGTTCTGACATACAAAGCAGTATCTATTGCGCGTTCCAATTCGCGAACGCTCCAATTGTTTTTGATTGACTCCACTTCATAGAAAAGACGTTCCAATGGGTCTTCTTTCCTTATAATTTCCAAAAAGTGAGAAAAACTCAATCGGGATAACAACGTTTTGGAAGGGATTGGATATTCTTCCTCTAATTCGGGGGTCAGTGCCCCCCGAATTGTATCTTCCATATTATCTGCTGTTTGTAATTCGACAGACAGTGTCTGTCGAATTGGTATCGGAAGGTTTTTTTCCAATTCGGCGGACAGTGTCCGCCAAATTAACATCTCTTGAGAGGTTGCAGATTTAATATCTACAAAATCAGCTTGTTGTAATTTGGCGGACACTGACCGCCAAATTTGAGGATATGAAACATAAAAAAGCCTGCAATTTCGTAATGCACGACTATTCAGTCCTTTAATTCCTTTGATTTTAACGTTTTTTGCCATCTCTTCGAGCAGGCGACTGCCATACTTTGCTCTGTCTTCGCCATTCTGTTCAAACTCAACAATATAACAGCCAATAAGCCAATTACGGATAGTCAAATTCAGATTAATTGCCTTTTGAGCGTTTTGTTGCAATAAACAGTGTGTTTGATAAACATTGTCTATCAATCCCTCAAAACTGTTTTGTTTAACTATCTCTTCCATTTTGTTATTCAACTATTTTATCTAATCTTCAGAGTTACAATACTAATCACGGCAAGCATTATAGCCACAATCCAAAAGCGGGTAACAATTTTCGGCTCGGGATACCCTTTTTTCTGATAGTGGTGATGCAGAGGTGCCATAAGGAAAATTCGCCTTCCCGCTCCATACTTTTTCTTGGTGTGCTTAAACCAAGCCACCTGCATAACCACCGACAGATTCTCGACAAGAAATATGCCGCACAACACCGGAATCAACAGCTCTTTCCTTATTATGACGGCAAAAACGGCGATGATGCCGCCCAGAGCCAAACTGCCCGTATCGCCCATAAAAACCTGAGCGGGATATGAGTTGTACCACAGAAAACCGATTGTGGCGCCTATAACCGCGCTGGCAAAAATAACAAGCTCTTCGGCGCCCGGTATGTACATTATATTAAGGTAGTTGGCATAAATCACGTTACTCGACACGTATGTCAATATACCCAGAGCCGCAACGGCTATTGCCGATGTGCCGGTTGCAAGACCGTCAAGACCATCGGTAAGATTAACGCCGTTTGACACTGCCGTAACAATAAAAATCACAACCGCCACAAAAACAATCCATTTGAACGGCTGACGGTAGTCTTTCGGAATAAAAGCCACAAGCCATTCGTAGTCAAACTCATTGTTTTTTACAAACGGTATGGTTGTTTTGGTTGATGTTCTCTCCAAAACAACCTCGCTATGAGCCTCATTGCGGGCTTGACCCTCAATCACGGGAGATGCCGAAACAAGTTCGGCGCTGAAATAGACCGTTAAGCCGACAATCAATCCAAGCCCCACCTGTCCCACAATTTTGAATTTTCCGGCAAGCCCCTCCTTCGACTTTTTGAATATCTTTATATAATCGTCCAAAAAACCCATCGCTCCAAGCCAAACGGTTGTGAGAAGCATCAACAGAACGTAAATATTGTCGAGTTTCGCAAAAAGAAGCGTGGGAACAATGATTGAAGCCAAAATTATTATTCCGCCCATTGTAGGCGTTCCGTTTTTTTGATACTGCCCATCAAGTCCCAAATCGCGAACCGTTTCGCCAATCTGCATTCGCTGCAGACGAAGAATAATTTTTTTCCCTATCAACAGCGAAATTATGAGCGAAGTTATTACAGCCATTGCCGCCCTGAACGATATATACTGGAACACTCCGGCTCCCGGAATATTAAGCGTATTAAGATATTTAAACAGGTCTATCAGCATTTTTTAATTTTTTTTAGAGACATGTATTTTTGTCTTTATGTTTCTCATCGTTTAAACTAACCTATTATATTAAATCTCCAGTGTTATTTGTGTACTGAATAATCTCAAAATTATGTATCGCTCTTACAGGAGTGATAAAATAAATTCGCCCATTCTCAAAAAACCGATAAATATATCTCAACTTATCAATCAGTTCTATTTTTATAGGTTCTTGGATTCCGTCATATAAGATTGAGATACAATTTTTCGATATAGGAATTACTTCAATTATTCTTCGAGGATAAGGTCCTTCCATATACTCAATGGTAAATATGGTAAAAATACTGTCTTCGATATGGAAAGAAGAGTGCCAATCCCATTTATCATCAAGGTAATAGTCCCCATTGTGTTCCCTTAAGTAAACCCAATAACCGTTAAAATCTTTGATTGCGGGGTCTATCTGCTTTGATTGTATTGAATCAAGTCTTGGTTTTAAATATCTTTCATAAAGTTCAGGATACCATTCAGAAGTCATATAGAGGTTATATCTTGAGTTAAGTGTAGAGTCTGCAAAATTGAAATGAGCGTTACTATAGCGATTATGTACAATAAAATGATATTCTCGATACATTGTAATATCAAAGTATTTTAGGTATTCCTCTGGAATTTGGTGGTGATTTGTTTTAATAACAGTAATTGAATCAGACGGGCTAAAATTTAAACCGTATAATTCTCCTCCTATTTGATAACGCACCGTATCCTCAACAGTATAATTGTCAGCAAAAGTCTGACAGTACAATGTATCTCCTGTGGAAGAAAGTGTACTTACCGCAACCTGTTTGCCCCTTGTCCGTCCACAACTTCCCACGATTACGGCAAAAGTACTTATGATGATTATTGTTTTTCTCATTGCAAGTTTATTTTTAAAATTTATTTTCATTATTTTACTTCTTTTTTAATGGTGTGTTTAATTTTTATAGCCGAAAGCAAGTTTATTTCAAAACTTGTTTCAGTGCCTGTGGTTTGCAATTCCTTTGTAACCATATCCGACAGTATTTCGCTGCTTTTCTGTATTACGTCAGCCTGTTTTTCTGTGTCGTCTGGCGATTTAACAAGTTCGACAACCATGTTTGACAGTTCGCGCATTTTTGCGAATGCCTCTACTATGGCAATGGTTGTGTCGGTTGCTTTTTCGCTCTTCAAAATTGTTGCGAGCATATACAAACCTTTTTCGGTGAAGGCGTTTGGTGATTTGTTTTTACCGCCCCAACTTGAAGTCGAAATTTTCGACTTCAAGTTTTGCCACTCCTCTTTATCCAACGAGATAATATATCCTGCAGGAAATTTATGAGGATTATTGTTTACCGCTTCATTTACACGCTTTGTTTCCACGCTGTAAAGCCATGCCACATCGCTATCCAATAACACATTTTTGTTTCGGATTGTAATGATTTTATCCTGCACATCATTGAGCGTTATTTCGCCCCTGTCTGTTTTCTGAATTTCTGTAATCATATTTTATTAACCATTAACCATTTATCATTAACCATTAATTAGTTTCCTCAACTCTTCCTTATCGTCAAAATGATATTTTACTCCTTTTATTTCCTGATAAGTTTCATGTCCTTTGCCGGCAATCAAAACCACATCTCCTTTATTTGCAAGCATAACAGCCGTTTTTATAGCCTCTCTCCTGTCGGCTATCCTTACGGTTTTCCGCTTCATATCGGCAGTTATGCCTGTTTCCATATCGTCAAGTATCGCCTCGGGATTTTCATTGCGCGGATTATCGGAGGTAAGTATCACCCTGTCGCTTCCCTGCGCCGCTATTAACGCCATTTTCGGTCTTTTGGCTTTATCGCGGTCGCCGCCCGCTCCAACCACGGTTATGAGATTTACGCTTCCCTGCCTCAGTTTGTTAATCGTTTCGATTACATTGTTAAGAGCATCGGGCGTATGCGCATAATCAACAATGCCGGAGATGCCCGAATCGGATCCTACCAACTCAAGCCTGCCGGCAACAGGGTTAAGGTTGCTTAAAATCGTAAGAGCCTCATTTTTATCGGCTCCCAGCAACACCGCCGAGCCGTAAACCGCCAACAGATTAGATGCGTTGAAATCGCCCGCAAACTTAACCCACACCTCTTCTCCGTCAATCTTGAGGCACATGCCCGAAAATCCGCACTCTAAAATCGAGCATCTGAAATCAGCCATCGCCCTCGTTGAAAATGTGTGGTGCGCCGCCTTGCAGTTTTGAAGCATCACGCGCCCGTTTCTGTCGTCAACGTTCACAAGAGCAAACGCGGAAGGGGTGAGCGAATCGAAAAAACTTTTTTTGACGGCAAGATAATTGTCGAACGTCTTATGATAATCGAGGTGGTCATGCGTAAGATTTGTAAATACGGCTCCGGCAAACTGCAATCCTGCAATCCGCTTCTGGTCAACCGAATGCGAACTCACCTCCATAAAAGCATAGTCGCAGCCTTCCGCCACCATGTCGGCAAGCATCTTGTTCAGAAGCAGCGGGTCGGGAGTTGTGTGAGTCGCCTCATATTCTTTTCCGTTTATGTAGTTGCAAACCGTTGAAAAAAGTCCGCATTTGTAGCCCAGCTTTATAAACATGTTGTAGAGCAGCGTGGCGATAGTTGTTTTGCCGTTGGTTCCCGTTACGCCTACAAGTTTCAGGTTTTGAGAGGGATTGCCGTAAAAATTTGAGGCGGCTTGTCCGAGCGCCTTTGCCGAATCGCCGGTTTTTATCCAGCACACTTCCGGTGCAGCATTTTCGGGAACTCTTTCGCACAAAACAGCCGCGGCTCCGCCAGCAATAGCCTGATTAATAAATGAATGACCGTCAACATTTAACCCTTTCACCGCAACAAACATCGAGCCGCCGACAACTTTTCTCGAATCAAACTCAACCGATCCGATAACAGCAGACGTATCGCCGGTAACAGCAGCGGAAATACCGTTTAATATTGTTTCTATGTTGTTTTTACTCATCGTTGTTGTTTTTTTGCGTTAACTGTTTCACTGCTCTGTCGAAATCGCTTTCCAACTGCCGCATTTCGCGTTGCCGGTAAATTTCCAATTCCTGTTCGGCTTTTTCTACTGCCTGTTTGTGCGAAATTTTACCTCTATCGCCGAGAATATCTTTGTTCAACATTTGGAGTTGTTGGTCTAAAAATCTTTGCCAATCATTCATTGTCATTGCTTTTTGCTCCAATGCCTGCAACTCTGCATAGCCGAGAAAACCCTCAGTCAGCAGATTGAGTTTTTGCAGTTCGAGTTCCGAGAGATAATTTTTAGCAATACGCACATCTTCTTTTGTGATGTAATTTCCTTTAAAGTTGCTCATTCCAAGCATCACTTTTTCATTATCAACACGATTATATACTACTTCGGCAGCCGTTTGCCGATGAACCGCATAGTGCATTTTGTTTTGCACGGTGGCGAAAAACTCCACAGTTTGCACACTGCGAGGGTCATAATCTACGCTTGTAGCGTAAATATCGGTAACTTGTTGCCACAGGTTTCTTTCGGAAGAACGAATATCGCGAATCCGTTGTAAAAGTTCGCGAAAATAACGTCCTCCGCCGTTTTTCAGCCGCTCATCATCGAGGGTAAAACCTTTGACAATATATTCTCTAAGGCGTTCGGTTGCCCATTGGCGAAATTTTGTCGCCACTTTTGAATTGATACGGTAACCGAGCGAAATAATCATATCGAGGTTGTGGTGTTCCGTATTGTAGTTTTTCCCGTCAGCGGCAGTTGTAAAGAAAAATTTTACAACTGAATTTCGGTCTAACTCGCCATCTTCGATAATATTTTTTATATGCTGACCGATATTTTGTTTCGTTGTATCAAAAATCTCAGCCAACTGTTTTTGCGTTAGCCAAACAGTTTCTTCTTCCAAGCGTACAGATACTTTGGCAATATGATTATCTGTTTCGTAAATAACAAAATTAGGCTGTCTTTTTAATATCTCGTTATTTTTCATTCTACTTTCTCTCATCTTCTATTTCACTAACCATTAACCACTAACCACTATAAAATCACATATTCATCTGAAGTGTTACCAATGTTCCTTCCGAAAATCTTGCTCCATGTTCGGGAGACTGCCTCAGTACCTTGCCTCTGCCATTGCATCTTACTCTAAGTCCGCAACTTTCAAGCAGATAAACGGCGTCACGCATACTCATTCCTCTCACATCGGGAACAAGACCGCCATTAATATTCACAGGGGCAAGCGTAACAGTATCACGGCTTTCCCTTGTAGTTACCCACTGCTCTTTGGAACTCTCTCTGACACGAACGCCAATGCCGCTTAAAACCTCATTTATATCGTTTCTGAATCCGTTTCCGGCGTTAATAGCCAAAAGCCTTACATCGTCCCTGTTTTCAGCCTCATAATCCTTATAAAATCTTGTCGCAAAAACCCTGTCGGAAATCTCTTTAAACACGGTTCCCGCAACTATGTTTCCGTAATACACGCCGTTAGAGGGCGCATTGACAACCACAATACATGAATAAAGCGGGTTTTCGGCAGGAAAATAACCGACAAAAGAGGCTTGATACGACACGCCCCCATCGCGATACCCTCTGTTGTTTCTCGCAATTTGCGCGGTGCCGGTCTTGCCCGCTATTTTATAGTTGGAATTTTTCAGATTTGCGGCGGTTCCGTTCTCAACAACGCCCTCCATCATTCCTCTCGCCTTTTTTATCGTAGCCTGCGAAGCTACTGAGTTCATAATAACCTCAGGCTCAAACCGTTTTATCACAACTCCGTTTCTTGCAATCGCCGTTACGAAGCGGGGTTTTACCATTTTCCCATCGTTTGCCACCGCATTGTAGAAGGTAAGTATCTGAAGCGGCGTTAGTTGCACCTCATAGCCATACGACATCATAGGCAAAGAGACGCCCGACCAAAGCCTGTCGCCCGGGTATCTTATCAAAGGGTCGCCTTCGCCCTGAAGTTGCAGATTGAGAGGCTTATTAAGCCCCATTGCGTATAATCTGTCAACAAAAGCCTTCGGGTTGTCTTTATAGCCGTCATTAATAATTTTTGAGGTTCCGACATTCGAAGAGAGTTCAAAAACCTCCTTAACGCTTATTTTTCCATGCCCTCCCTCTTTGGCGTCACGTATTATTCTATCGTAATATCTGATGCTTCCCGCGCCGGTATCTACAATATCGCCCGTATCTATTATTCCGTCTTCAAGAGCCGCCATCAACACCGGAAGTTTAAAGGTAGAGCCGGGCTCTGAGCTTTCGCCTATGGCGTAATTATAGGTTTCATGATAGCGTCCGTCCCTGCCCAGTTCGAGATTGGCAATGGCTTTAATATCTCCCGTTTTTACCTCCATTAAAATAGCGTAACCGCGATGCGCGTTGTGCCTTCGTAACTGAGTGGCAAGAGCAGTGGAGGCAACGTCCTGCAAATCAATGTTTATTGTGGTAATAACATCGTTTCCGTCTTTCGAACCTATCGAGTTGGGGTCGTCAACGGTTATCCAGTCGCTTCCCGCGAGCCTCTGTTTTACTACTGTTCCGTTTTTGCCGGCAAGCTCCCTGTCGAAAGCCCCCTCAATTCCAACCCTGTTTCCATCTTCGCCAAGAGTTAAATATCCTATTGTTCTTGCTGCCAGCTCGTTATTGGGACGTATCCTTCTGCTCTCAACCTCAACAAGAAATCCGCCCCTGTATCTTCCCTCTCTGAAAATGGGCAGCTCTTTAAGTTTTGTAAGAGTTTCATAATCAACACTTCGTTTTACCAAAAAATATCTGTCGCCCCTGTTTCTTGCATTCGTCATTACTGTTTCCCACCCTGCCGCCGACCGCTCGCCGAGAATACGCGACAAACCTTCGCAAAGTCCTTTTATTCCTTTCGACCATATTTCAGACGGCATTCCCGTGCTGCGGGTATCCATATAAATAGTATAATACGGCACTGTGCTGGCAAGCAATCTGCCATCGTCCGTAAGAATGTCGCCGCGCGTTGCAGGCTCCTCAAATGTTCTGAACACATACTTCTCGCTCATTTCCGCCCATTTATCGCGCTGAACAAACTGCAAAACAACAACGCGACCGATAATAACCATCGCAAGCAATGCGAAAATCACATAAACCACGCCGCTGCGCCACACTATTTCATCTCTCACTGCCATTCGGTTACTTTCTGTTTACTACAATTCTATATGGAGGAGTTTTAAGTTCCTCAAGTTCAAGTCCTTTTTCATTAATCATTCTATACACCTGCGACTGCCTGCTTATAAACATCAGTTCGGCAGAAGTTGACAACGCCTCAGCCCTCAAGTCTTTAACTTCGCTTTGCAGTCGGGCTGATTCGCGGGTTATTCGCTCGGCATTATATCTGTTGGCAATATAAAGAGCCGCCAAGACCGCCAAAAACACAACATATCCCAAGTTATTGAGAATGAGTTTTTCCGAAACCATCGAGCCGCTCAGAAGTTCTTTAAAAAAAGAGCCTTTCTTCGGTTGTGTAATATTTTGATCTTTCGCCTCTTCCATGAATTTCAAGATTAATTGTCAATCGGTTTTACAGGCGTCCATAATTCATAATCGCCATTTTTATTAAAAAATTCAAAATAAACTCCATGGCTTTCATCGGGCATAAATCCTTTCGCGGGTATTCCTTTGTAGAAAAATTCTGTCCACGCCTCATTTCCCGCCATCTCTTTCGGCACGGCTGCAACAGCAAAATGTCCGGCAGGAACTTCCATGCAAACCATATCGCCTTGAAGCCTGTCGGTTTCAATACCCAGTAGATAACTATATCGTTGATGAGTTTCATCGGTGTACCGCATCACTCCGTACAGGCACGATTTGCTTTCACTATTTTCCTTCAATTCGCGTTCATACTTATTCCAAAGGTCGCCCAAATCTCGGTTGTTGTTTTCAAGAGTGGTTTCTACAACGTATCCGCATACATTGAATTTTTCTCTATTTTCAAATCGTATTTTCATATTATATTTTTTTTACTGCTTTGTCGGTTTTAAGTTATGTGTCATGTGATGTGGTTTCGCTTAAAGTGAAATATTTTTTTCTAATGGTTATGAGATAGAAAAGTAAAATAAAGGTTGGCGTCTGAAGAAGAAGGTAGATTGCTAAACTAACCTCCAATATTGTTCTTAACATAGGAAACAGACAAAAAGGAAGAAAAATTACTGGCATAAACCATCTTTCATATTTATAATTACTAATGGTTAGATATTTAGTTTCATCTGTGTTAATGTTAATAGAAATGTTTGGGCTACTAAACCAGCCAATTTTTGTAGTCACAGTATGCTGTCCGGCAGTTGTTGGAAATTCTTTCGTTTTGCCGCTGGCTACTGTTCCAACGAACTGTCCGTCAATAAAGATTTTAAAATATCTTACCATATAATCCCATTCGCTTGCTTTTTTAATTTTAATTGTTGCCATAATCTTTTATATTTTTTCTGCTATTCTCAATCGAGCGCTCCGCGCCCTGTTATTTCTTAATATCTCTTCCTCGCAGGGAACAATTCCCTTTTTGGTTATCAAACGGAAAGGCGTTTCTACGATGCCGTAAAAATTTTTATTCTCAACTCCGTCAAAATTTCCCGTTTTCATAAAATTCTTAACCGCCCTGTCTTCAAGCGAGTGATACGTTATTACCGCCAGTCGTCCGCCCGATTTCAGCAATTGCAGAGCCTGTTCGAGCATCTCTTTCAGATAGTCAATTTCATGGTTTACGGCAATTCTGAGCGCCTGAAACAGCCTTGCATAGAATTTATGCTCCTGCCTGAACGGAACAAAACCGTCCACCGCCTTAACAAGATGATTTACAGTGGTTAGCGGGGACGACAACCTTGCCGTTGTTATGCTTTTCGCTATCTTTCGCGAATTGGTAAACTCGCCGAAATTGTAGAAAACATCGGCAAGCGAATTTTCGTCAAGAGTGTTTAGCAAAACGGCAGCCGTAACTCCGCCCTGTTTGCTCATGCGCATATCGAGCGGCGAATCGCTTCTAAACGTAAACCCCCGTTGCGGCTCGTCAAACTGATGAAACGACACTCCAAGGTCGGCAATAAGTCCGTCAATTTTGTCAATTCCGTTAAACAGCAAGTTGTTTTTCAGAAACCTGAAGTTTTGGTTAAGAAAAAGAAAACGCGCATCGTCAGGCATGTTTCCGCAGGCATCTTCGTCCTGGTCGAAAGCAATAAGCCGCCCCTTTTCCAGCCGCTTCAGAATCTCCGCTGAATGACCTCCGCCGCCGAACGTTACGTCAACATACGTTCCGTCAGGGCTTATATTCAGCCCGTCAACACTCTCTTTAAGCAACGCGGGAACATGATACGCCATAGCTTCTAATTTAATTCGTTAGAGTTTCCGCCCAGCAGTTTTTCAGCCAAATCGGCAAAGTCATCTGCGGGCATTCCGATTTTCTCATACGCCTCAGCCGCCCATATTTCAATGCGACCGTCCTGTCCCGCCAAAACAACATCTCTTGAAGCCCCTATCAAATCCATGAGCCTTTTCGGAACAAGAAAACGGTTGTTGTTATCGAGCGAAAGTTCGGCTGTGCCTTTAAAAAAGTTCCTCAGAAACATATTGTGTTCCCTGTTATACGGATTCAGCCGCTTCCTTATTTTCTCCAACTGACAGTTCCAATCTTCAGCAGAATAGAGGATTAGGCAGTTTTCAAACACATCTTTCCGCACCACAAAACGATCCTCCTCGCCGGAAGGCATCTGCTTCTTAAACGCCGCCGGAAGAATTATCCTTCCCTTAACGTCAACCTTGCATGAATAATCGCCTATAAATGTGGACATATCAAGTTTTTATTTAAAACCGCTAAATTAAATACTTTTTATCCACTTTCCTCCACTTTAACCCACTTTTTTACATTTTTGTTAATAACTTTTTTAAAATGCTCTTTTTTTGCATAAGTCAAAAACTTTTCATATACTTGCAAAACGGCAGTTGCACTGTGACTGACGGCGCGTGAGCTATGGGGTTTTTTTGAAAAAAAACCTTTTACGCTAAGGCATAATCTCAATATTGTCAATAAGCCTTATATTGCCTGCTTTGACGGCAATACAGCCGAAATATTTTTTGTTTTTACTCATTTCTTGTCTGTTTTTTATGGGAATGAGTTGTTCATCGTCAACAATTTCAAAATAAATAAGTTCGAAGTCTTTAAACTTTTCTATTTCGTTTTTTACATACAATGCTGTTTCAGTAATGTCGTTATCTTTAAGCATTAATGCGGCGGCGCTGATGGTTTTGTATATGACGCTTGCATTTTTCCTTATTTCAGGCTCAAGAAGCGTATTGCGGCTGCTCATTGCAAGTCCATCGTCTTCTCTTATAGTAGGACTTGCAATTATTTTTACTTTATCATTAGTTTGTCTTACAAGCTCTTTAATAACAGCAACTTGCTGAAAATCTTTTAATCCGAAAACAGCTATATCGGGTTCAACTATTTCAAAAAGGCGGCTTACAATTTGCCCAACCCCGTTAAAGTGTCCGGGTCTGTGACTCGCCTCCATAACATTGTCTAAATTTCCGAAATTAAAAACCCGCTTATCTTCTTCAGGATACATCTCTTCAACCGCCGGAGTGAAAACTATATCATTTTCTCCGAGAACTTTTCCCAGCAATTCAAGGTCTTTATCAAGGGTGCGGGGATAATTTTTCAGGTCGTTTTTATCATTGAACTGGGTAGGATTTACAAAAATGCTTACAACCGTCATAGGACATTCTCTAACCGCCCTTTCAACCAGCGATATATGACCTTCGTGCAGCGCACCCATTGTAGGAACAAACGCTACCGGCGCAAGACGGCTATCCTTAATAGATTTTTTTAATTCGTTAATTTTGCTTGTAACTATCATTGCATATAATTTTTTGCAAACCTAAATAAAAGATTCCGAAAAAGGGCAACTTGGTGCGCCAAACAACCGTTTTACTCAACATAATACCTCCATGGCACCGATTTCCAATAATCGCCGGCATAATCTATTCCAATTCGATGACCTGTTTTAAAAATTGGCTTTAAGCCTCTGTCTTCCAACCATATTCTATCTGAAGCAGTAAGGTCTTCGCCGTTAAACGAGCCGTCAATTAAAAGCGATTTGGTTAGCCTGCCCGGACCTGAAATATCGGCAACTCCTCTTATCAATGCAGCCTGAGGATTATCTTTTGAGCCTGTAACAATATTCATCATCCAATACATACCATAGATGAGATACATATATAATATGCCTCCCTCTTCAAACATTACAGAAGTGCGGCGGGTTTTCCCCCTTGACGCATGACAGGCTTTATCTTCCTGCCCCCTGTAAGCCTCTACATCAGTAATTTGCCGCCTGATAAAAGTTCCATCGCCAAGCCGCAATACAATCTCTTTGCCAAGCAGGTCGGGAGCTACTTCAAGAACGTCTCTTAAATAAAAATCGCGAGAAATTTTATTTCCTTGCATCTTCAATAAGGCGTTTTATTTTCATATTTTTCCCATATCCTGAATACTTCTTCTCCTTCCGAGTCTGCAATATGTTTAAAGACAATTCTTCTTTGCCCGGGATCAAGAATAATTTCATCGTAAATCTCTTTATCGCTAAACCCTGCCTGTTCGGCGTTATGCCTGTCGCATGAATAAACTACCCGCAATATTCCCGCCCAATAAATCGCTCCAAGACACATCGGACAAGGCTCGCACGAGCAATATAACGTGCAGCCCTCCAAATTATGAGTATTTAAAGCCTCTGCCGCCTTTCTGATTGCAACCACTTCGGCATGAGCCGTAGGATCCGAGTCGAGCGTTACCCTGTTTACTGCTTCGGCAAGTATCGTTCCGTTTTTTGTTATTACAGCTCCAAACGGACCGCAGCCCTTCTTTATTCCTTTTTTCGCGATTGTTATTGCTTTAAGCAACAATATTTTATCTTCGTCCATGCCTTGTTAGAATATTATCAAAAAACATTTGTAAAAATAAATGTTTTTTTGTTTTATCTCTCATCTAATTTTGTAAATTGCAACTTAAAATATATGTCTGTAAAACAAAGATAAAATGGAAATAACAAGTTTAATATCAGGATTTTTGGCAGGAGTTATAATTGCTTACATCGTTTTTTATTTATTCAACAAATCGAAAACCGTACTAAAGAAGCATTTTGATCATATTACAGAAGCATACAACGAGAGTGTCATTAAATCAACAACATTAGACGCTCAACTTAAAAACGGTGAAATCAAAATTGACGAACTATCACTGCAATTGGCAAAAGAACGCGCGAGTAACGCTAAACAACAAAATGAAATAAACATTCATCTGCAAAAAATAGCAGAAATTACGGCTAACAATAGATTTTTAAACGAAAAACTGACAACTCAAAAAACAGAGGTTGAAGAACTCCAAAAAACCGCACATCTGCAATTTGAGAAAATAGCAAACAAGTTGTTCGAAGAAAAATCTTCAAAATTTACTGAAACTAATAAATCAAACCTCGAAACGCTGTTAAGTCCTTTAAAAGAAGACATTAACAAATTCAAAACAAAGGTGGAAGAAACATACGACAAGGAGTCGAAACAGCGGTTTTCGCTTGAAGAAAGAATAAAAGACCTATTTGAGCATACTAACAAAATTAGCGCCGAAGCAAACAATTTGGCAGCGGCATTAAAAGGAAAGCCTCAAAAAAGAGGATACTGGGGCGAAATGATTTTGGAAAGAATATTAGAAGAATCTGGACTGACAAAAGACAGAGAATACTTTATTCAACAATCCATCAAAGACGAAGAGGGAAATATTATAAGACCGGACGTTATGATAAAAATGCCTGATGAAAGAACAATCATAATTGATTCAAAGGTTTCACTCAACGCTTACGACAAATATGTTGCCGCCGAAGATGCAGAAGAGCAAAAGGTATTTCTTGCCGAACACTTAAAAGCAACGCGTGAGCATATAAACCAGCTTAGTTCAAAACAATACGACAACATTCACAATACTCTGGATTGTACAATGATGTTTATGCCTATTGAACCGGCATTTCTTCTTGCTATTCAAAGCGGCGAAGATTTATGGTATTATGCTTACTCTAAACGAATTTTAATGGTTAGCCCTACAACTTTAATTGCCGTCCTGAAGTTATTCTCAGACTTGTGGAGGCGCGAATGGCAAAACAAAAACGCATTGCAAATTGTCAAAGCAGGCGAAGCCTTATATGATAAGTTTGTAGGTTTTACTCAAACATTTGAAGAAATCGGCAAAAGCATAAGTACAAGTCAGGATAAATACGATAAAGCATTGGGACAACTGAATACCGGTAGAGGAAATCTTGTTATGCAAGCCGACAGATTGCATAAATTAGGGCTAAAATCAGACAAAAAAATCTCTCCCTATTTACTTACATCGGGTATTGACGACACAGAAATTGAAAATGAAGAGGAACTATAATCACAATATTCAAACTTAAAGCCTAATATCTATATACAAATAATTTAGTGGGTATGGAAGACAAATCTAAGATTTTTTATGGTTGTGTAATTTGTCATACACCCGTTTAATCAGGTCATTGCATTTTTATAAAATCTTTTCGTACCTTGCGCTGCATTGTTTTTTTTTAATGTGTTGCAAGTTCATAACAGATGAATATATTAGATAAAATATTGGAAACCAAGCGGACTGAAATTGCCAATTGTGTCAGAAAAGAGAGTTATGAGGAAATATTTCAGCGGGCAAAGTCAGTTTTGCGACCGGTTATTTCATTCTCCGAAGCGATAAAAACCTCTCGACCTGCAATTATTG
>Ga0099364_10007256_pt1 | contig 15883 bp, 16 predicted proteins | sample TergutTh196P3_FD_73070 | JGI IMG/M metagenome (GOLD analysis project Ga0099364, IMG submission 73070) | Microcerotermes parvus P3 segment gut microbial communities from Pointe-Noire, Republic of the Congo - Th196 P3 | ecosystem: Host-associated > Arthropoda: Insects > Digestive system > Gut ...
AGTGTTTTTCGAGTTGTGCGATGCGTTCTTTGAGGCGAGCGTTGTCTTCGAGTGCGGCTTTGAGTAGTCGTTCGAGTTCGGCGATTCGTTTGTCTTTGGCATCCATGAGCGACATGATAATCTTTTACCAAATAATTAGAAAGACCAAATCAAAAAAAGGCGTGAACGGTTACGACGGCATAAATACTGGTGGTTTTGCATTACCAACATTGACGGCAATGTGCAAACAACATTTAGCGTTGCTTATGATGGTAAATGTCTGTACAGTCCAATGTTCAAGAGAGATGTAACAATTCGAGAATTCAAAAAACATTTCAAGGGAACGAAATGGAGGTATCATTACTTTTCTAATTACGTGTATTGACAATCGACATTTCCAAAATTGAAAGTATCCAAAGCCGGGCGCTGCAAATACTTGAAATGAGTATGATTACAGATCCGCCTGTTGTTGCTCATCGCTTAGCAAGGTTGTTTGACTTCGACATTGTGGGTATGACATTTGGTCTGAAACACGCCCGATATGTTGCCGGTTTTATCGATATAGATCGCAAAGAAATAGTAATCAACGCTAAAGACGATCCAGTGCAGCAAAATTTTACAATTGCTCACGGATTAGGACATTACGTGCTTGAACACCATAAAGACCCCAGCTTTGAAACAAAGTACTCTGTTATTTTGAGAGATGCTTGCTTTGTCGGTCAAACGCCAGTGGAATTGGAGGTAAATTTATTTGCAGATAATTTGTTGGTTCCCTCGATGTTTTTGCAGAAGTATCTCAACAAGTACCCTTACGCCACCGATCAAGAACTCTCCACTATTTTTGGCGTTCCGCCAGAAGTGATTCGCCGCAGGAGGTTATACGTTTGAGAGTAGGTCAGAGAAAGACGCAGAAATAATCGAGGCTGTGCGGGAAGATCTAGCGCACATCCAAAATAATTACAATATTTTGCTCAAAAATACTGGATTAGGTTAGTTCAGCTTCCCATTCCTTAATTGCTGAATCGTTTCGTGCAAGTTTTCCCATTTTTCCTGTAATCCGTATATACTCACGCATCAAAGCAATTGATTCAGTGGAGTTTGGGTCTGCTAGTTGATCTACTTGCTGCAAGATTGTTTTACCCTGTAAATATAAAGCGTCGAATTGTTCTTTAGGTGTCATGCTGTTTATTTTAATCGTATAAATCAATCACCATTATAACCTAAAACCCATTAAATCCTATCCGATTTCCCGAGCAACCGCTTCGGCTTTTGAGTAGTCCAGTTTAGCATACGTCTCTGTCATGGAGGTGTTTGCAAAATTATAGCATAGCCCGCCAATGTCGCTGGATTAAATCCTAACGGCATTCCACATATCGGGCAGAGATAAAAATCCTTTGTTGGAGATTTTTCCGGGCGTTCAGTTACATGTATTCGAACCTTTTGACCGTCGGATACATCCATTAACTTGAAATGAAGTTTACATTCAAAACAATATTTGCTAGGCTCCTTAGTAGGCATTACACTCATCTACAACTCCATTATGACTAAAAAACTCAACATGCAAAATTTACCTCAGTTCATCAGCGATATTCTTCTTAACAAAGAATCTCTGATAGGTACCCTGGGCTACACCGTCGGTAATGATTATTGGCGGTATTTTCACGATGTGAATATAATAGCTAATCGCTCGCAGTTAACTGATACGTTTTTTGAATCAGACGAATATTCTTTTCTTTTCAGTGAGCGTAATATTCCGTACTGGAACGTCAAGGTAAGTAATGACGTGTTTGAGTCTAGCAGAGATCTGAGTGACTTAATTGGCGAGGGACTTCTGCATCCTGATGCCGCAATAGTATCACTTCAAGATATCGTTCGTTTCACGGACTATATCAAGTTCACAGTGAATATGCTGATTCCCGCTGGCGCACTGAAAAGTAAGGACACGCCAGACACTTCCATGATACACTGAATTAATAGATAGTCAACCCCTACCCAATTTCCCTTGCAACTGCTTCCGCTTTTGAATAGTCAAGTTTAGCATACGTCTCTGTCATAGAGGCATTTGCATGCCCCAACAGATTTTCCTCAGGACTCCGTTATAGGGCGAAAACGTTGGCGATGTTTTCTTGCGAAATCACGTAGCATTAAATCGTCGTCAATGGCGATTTGATTTCTCAATAGTGGAGGAAGTGAATAGATCAACGTTAGAATTTTTTCATCAATGCGTTTCAGTTTTCCTTTCTCCAAATAACCTGGGTCGGAATAACTACGCGTGTCTCGAAAATTTACACCATGATCCTTGCCGATTTCTTGTACTAAATTAGCCACACTGATAGCTGAATTTTTCACTATCTCGGTAAAAACTTTGGCTCTATTCCGATTCCGGGTTGGTGGGTGGTGATGGTGCTCAATCAGGCAAAGTTGGGGCGAAATTACGATGAAAACTCACGAAGATGCACAAAACAGTCGATTTGTTTTCGGTGTTTGGGTAAAATAGGTGATTTATGGTGCCGTCTTTGTGGAATAATAATCCACCAACCCGGAACCGGAATAGAGCCAAAACTTTTTCTTCTGGTCCTGTAAATCGCACTTGAAATAAAAGGCATCGTTTTGCTAACCACACATCTTCGTCTTCCTTTGTTTCAAACTGCTTACTATGCTTTAAATAAGCGTGATAATCATGTGGGTAAGGTGAAATGGGACCACGCAACCATTGCCCGGTAGCGGTTACGGGTGTAGCGTTGTCGCAATGTATGGCTGAAGTCCAGTCAAGCAAAAGAAGCAGCGAAAAAAGACGTACATTTGAAATAACGACATCATCTCTGCTGCCGTAGATTTTATGAAATAGGAGCTCAATAACATCGGCGTTTCTTTCGTAAAGCTTTATTGGCTTATTCGAAAAACATTTTTCCGTTGTCTTGTTCTCTGCCAAAGAACGTGGCGTTAAAGTTGCTTGACACATGGCTTTAAACTCCTATAATGTGGGGACTGTCTAAATCAATCACCATTATAACCTAAAACCCATTAAATCCTATCCGATTTCCCGAGCAACCGCTTCGGCTTTTGAGTAGTCAAGTTTAGCATACGTCTCTGTCATAGAGGCATTTGCATGTCCTAAAATCGCCTGAGCCGCGTCTAATCCGAATTTATTCCTGACCTCCGTACCGCCGGCGTGTCTCAGTTGATTGGGACTCCATCTAGGAACTCCGGCTTTACGGCAACCCGCTGCGATAGCCCCGGCGTAACGCCGATGCGGATCCTTCGCGCCATTCCTCGAAAACACAAACTCCTCGGACGCTTCGTCCTTACCGTCAAAGTATTTTGTCAGTATCTGCTGAGTCCTCGGTCCGATGGGCAATTCACGCACTTTACCCAGTTTTTTGGTCTTATGTTCAAACGGCGTGTATTTCCAGATTTCACCTGACCGGTCAACATCACAGATTCGCATATTATGAATATCCTGCGGACGACCGCTGATGAACCGCTGCACCATGATCATATCCCTATACAGCTCCGAGACAATATGTTCCAAAGTCTTCTCAACCACATCATCGGCGACGGGCTGAACCTCAGCGTGTTCGACGGCGGCACTTCGGCCTTTGGCGAGTTCCTTCACCAGCTTCAACGCACAGGCGTTCTCCGCGGGGATAATTTCCTCTTCGGCAGCCCAGTAAAACATCTGCTTGATGTAGCCAATGTAGCCGTTGATGGTAGTACGGGAAAGTTTTCGTTCGATGTACTGCCGGCGGATAGTTTTCAGGGCAGTAGGAGTGAACTGTGCTGCGGGTAGCTTGCCGTATAGTTCCTTAAGTCCTTGGAGGATATTGGGGATTTGTTTGGCTTTGTCTCGGCTGTAATTTCGCTCTGTTTTGATATAGGCGAGGAATCGGGTGACGAGGGTTTCGATGAGTATTTCTTCGGTCCGGTAAAAGGCTTGCCGTCCATTGGCGATAAATTCGCCGATGATTCGGTCGTATTCTCTTCGGCTGGCTTCGGAGTTATATTTTCCAAGGTAGTACATTTTGCCGCCGATGCGGACGAAAGCCCTGTTGGTCGCCTTATGGCGGCAGTATTTGGGAAGTTGTTTTCGTTTGTAGGTCATAAATTTCCTGAAAATAAAAGTGTCAATGACACTTTTTATCACGAGTTCAATTCGGAAACAAATAAAAACATTTGTTCCTAACCTCTTGTGAATTTACGACTTATGTCAAGTTGTCTAAAAAGTAGCTTGACCTGGGTCAGTCTTGCAGTCGGACTGAAATCCCCTTGCGTCTTTCTCTTACAGACGTACGGGATATTTCAGTCATCCTTTGATTGTCCAGACGTGATCGGTAAGTCCCGCCGACATCGCAGGTGTACACCCTCCCTTCCGACTACAACGATTTTTATCCGTGCCATTCTGACACTCAATAAATGAAGTATTCACCCCGCGGCTACACGCCAACTCCTTCAATGCCGACTCTACTTGGTCTTCCGTACCAAACACCGTTCGTATTCAATCTTTTTCACCTTGCCTTTCACTCGCTTTTTATGCACCGTCGCATAGACCAAGTTTGTCGGAACACAATAACCCGCACGCTTCGGACGACCACGCTTGAGCGTGCGTTTCGATTCTTGCCGGCACCAAACGCCTCTATACTGTAACCGGCATGAAATTGGACTTTGCGCCCCTTGCGCATCCTTTGCGTCCTCTGCGGTTAAATCCTCTTTTTAACCGCAAAGGATGCAAAGAAGACGCAAAGTGCGCAAAGAAAAAAACGTCCCATTTGTCACCGTGTAAGGTATAGTCGCCGGAGTACCGGCTAAATTACACCCAGCCGCGAAGTTTGCACGCCGCCGCCACTCTTGCAATCGACACACAATACGCCGCATCACGTACCGGTGTCTTTTCCTGCAACGCACGCTCAAATATCTCCTTGCACGCCTGCGTCATTTTTTGATCCAAACTCGACCGCACCGTGTCCAAGTCCCAATAGTAATTGTAACAGTTCTGCACCTGCTCAAAATAGGAAACCGTAACGCCCCCCGCGTTGGCAAGAAAGTCCGGCAAAACCACCACGCCCAGCCCTGACAAAATGTTGTCCGCTTCGGGAGTCGTCGGTCCATTCGCCAGTTCAAGAATCATCCTCGTCTTGAGCCGACCCGCATTTTTGTCCGTAATGACTCCTTCGAGTGCCGCCGGTATCAATAGATCGCACTCTTGCAGCAACAATTCTTCACGCGGAATCTCTTCGGAGCCGGGAGTACCCACCAACGTGTTATTCTTTTCGTAATGGTCGAACAATGCGTCGATGTCGATTCCACTAGGACACCTGATCGCCCCATTGACATCACTCACCGCCACGAGTCTCATGCCGAACATCTCTTTGCCGATTTTTGCGGCAAAGGAACCGACGTTGCCGAACCCCTGTATTGCCATCGTTTTGCTGCTATTGAGCGGCATGTTGAACGCCTTCGCCGCTTCGCGAGCGACATACCAACCGCCTCGGGCTGTTGCTTCGGCGCGACCGGCACTTCCGCCCATTCCGAGCGGTTTGCCCGTGATGACACCGGGCAAGCGGCGGTGTGCCATTGTTTCGTATTCGTCCATCATCCATGCCATGACTTGGGCATTGGTGCCGACATCCGGTGCGGGGACATCGAGCCAGGGGTCGATATTATGTCCGATGGCTCTGGCGTATCCTCGTGCGACTCGTTCCCGTTCCGCATCGGACATTGTCATGGGATCGCAGACCACGCCTCCTTTTCCGCCGCCGAGGGGGAGATCGACTGCCGCCGTTTTCCATGTCATCCAGCAGGCGAGGGCGCGTACGGTATCGACGGTTTCTTCGGGATGCCAACGGATGCCTCCCTTTGCGGGACCGCGTGCCGTGTTGTATTGAATTCGATAGCCGCGAAAGACTTGTGTCGTACCGTTATCCATTTTGACGGGAAACGTCACGGAGAGTTCATGCTGCGGTTCGCGGAGCAGGGCGTGCGTTGCCGCATCGAGTTTGAGAGCGGCGGCGGCGGTGTCGATTTGTTGTTGAGCAACGGCAAAGGGATTGTAGCCGGGCTGGGTCATGGAGTTTATTCCTCTGCGGGTAAAGAATCCGAGTTCCTAAAATGTAACAAATGGCAGTTTTTTTGTACAGGGGGGCGGGCAAACCGGGGTAGGGAATGTCCAAGTTTAGTGGGGTGGGTAAACGTTTTTTTGTTACTACGTTATACTCTTTGCGTACTTTGCGAAACCCTTTGCGTACTTTGCGGTTAGTTCTTTTTTTTACCGCAAAGGGCGCAAGAGACGCAAAGTCCAATTTCATAGCGTTTTCAGTATAAGTATCAAAAAATGGGATTTGACAATCGTAATCTTTCTTTGTGTTCCTTGTGTACCCTGGCGGCTAAATCTCTTTGTTTTAACCACAAAGACCACAAAGAACATTTTTGTATGATTCAAAACGGCGTATCCCAACTTCTGACGATTACAAGGTCTAGAACTCCCGGCGGCTTGGCTCCGTTTTCTTCTTTTTACGGCCGAACTCCTTCCGCCACTTCGTCGGCACTTTGGTAAAATGGGGATTGCGCTGCATATCCCGCCATGCTTTGATACATTCGTAACGCCGTTGATGTTCCCCCATCAAATGTACGCCCAGCGGATCGGAAAAGCCGCTCAACAGGGAGGGCATCGGAGAGAAAAACATCGGAGTCGAGAAGATTGGAGTCGAGGGCATTGGAGTCATAGCAAGATATCGCGTATCGAGTAATAAATAATTGCCCGATACTCTACCATAGGCCGCGTCAGGAACCGTCAGTTTTTTTTCTGACAAGTGTTCTACTGTAAACGGCATGAAATTGGACTTTGCGTCCCTTGCATCCTTTGCGGTTACTCTTTTTTACCGCAAAGGATGCAAAGCCCTGTTAATTATTAAATACGCAAAGGACGCAAAAGATTTTCTGTTTTTAGAGGTTCCCTAATAAATCATTGCCCGATACTCTACCATGAGGCGCGTCAGGAACCATCAGTTTTTTTCTGACAACTGTTCAAACGTGAGTCAGGAAGGGGGTGATCCGATAGTTGAGCCGGTACTCCCCCGCTTTCCAGTCCGGTAACAGGTTTTCCGGCGAAAAAACAGGAGGACTTTGGAAAATTTATCAAAGTCGGCAAGACGGGTGTGCCGAAAAAGGTAGATAGTTGGTAGAAGGCGGATAGTCCCCGCACGGAAAGCCGGTTTATCATTTAACAAATCAATTTGGGGGAGAAAAACCCATGAGGTCCAGCATTTTAACTGTGGTTCTGCTTTCGGTGGTTCTGCTTTCGGTATTGGCAACAGGTTGCCAAGGCCCCGGCCTGAATAACGGTTTCTATCAATCCCCCTATCATGGAAATGGTGTTGACGGCCCCGGCCCCGGTGTAATGGGCCCAATGTCCCAGATGGGTACCCCTATGGCACCTATGGGAGGGATGCCGCCGATGGGAGCACCGGGAGCACCAATGGGGGCCATGACGCAGATGGGTGGAGCCTCACACACGGGCATGATGTCGCCCGACCGATATCAACCCGTCTCGCTGTCAGCAAATGATCTCATGTCCTCGCCGGGGTCAATGCAAAGGGCACCCACGGGCATGCCTACGTCACAAGTCAATTTTCTCGGTGTCGAATCACTCGTCATCCGGTACGATGTCCGACAGCCCGGTTCCTTTGATTCTGCTCCGCTTATTTGTCCGGCAACCCACGATTTTGGCCAAGGATGGACTTATCGCTTGAAGTTGTCGAACATTCCCGGCCATCCCGGTAAAGAGTTGTTCCCGACCCTCGAAATAGCCCCAACCGCCGCCCGCACTCAGGCGTTTTTGGCGCACAGTTCTGTGCCCGTTGAATTCACCGACAACGATTTCGATCAGGTTTTTGCCGGCAACTTTGTTACCAAGGTCATTTATTTGCCGAACCACGAGTTTCAAGGGATTGCGATGTCCGGCGTAGGTACACTCGTTCACACGCAACTTCAGGCGGGAATCGACCCAATTGTCGAAGCAAGCAAACGGGGAGCGATTCTTGCCGTGATTCGGATGGGGAACAAAGATTTGGGCAGCGTGCCGCAGCAGGCGCAATGGTCGGGAAGTCCCGCTCAGATGGGCGGCATGCACCCGATGGGGGGTGGCATCCCGCAGAATCCGATTGCCGGTGTCAATATCCCGCATTACGGTGTGCCGATGACCAAGACGACGACGGGCGTTCCGGGCCCGCCGCAGTTGCCGCAGGATGTGTACTACGGGCCGAACCGTAACATGGTCGTTCGTACAGAGCCGATACCCGCTCCGCCGGGATTGCGAACCTACGCCATGCCGGGGCAGCCGATTCCGAACCCCTACGTTGCGCCGCCGATGGCAGGGCCTATGTAGTAGTGCCCGGTATGTTAAATTTGGGAATAAAAACAGAAGCCGGAATGAAACGGAGTGGATGACGGAAACTGGTGTATACTGGAAACGGGTAGAAAACGGACGTTTTTTGCTTTGCGTCCTTTGCGGTTAAATCCTTTTTTAACCGCAAAGGACACAAAGGATTCGCAATGTACACAATGTACAATGCTATGTCTGTTGTCAGTGTACGTCGTCCGCTCTTTGTGGTTCATTCTTTTTCACCACAAAGTGCACAAAGAACAGACAGAACGGCATAATATTTTCTGGCGGAAACCTAAACGTTTAGAGACGCAACCGCACAAGTCCTTACTTCACATCCCACCACCAGACACCGTCGGGCAGGTTCAGGGTGATCTGCTTTTGCTGTTCCGCTATCTTGCCGTCTTCATCCGCTTTGGTATGTTCATCACTCAACGCAAGTTCCGCATCAATCTCGATCCCGCCGCCGACCGGTGCAACGGTGATTCGCCCCCCACGCACAGCGAACGTTCGGGTATTCACAACAGGTTCGACCTCCTTGGCGGCAACGAAAGTTTCCAACGGATACTTTTCCTCACTGCCGAAAAACTCCATCGACCAACCGGACTGACCGTAGAAATCCTCCCGCTGAATGTGAGCGGCACAAATCAACATGTCAATCCAATTACGGAGTTGAGCAAAAACCAACGCCTGCCTCGCAATTTGCGGATAGTGTTGCGTGAAACTCTGGGTAAATGCCGCACTGCCCCGGTCTAATGCGCCCGCAACCACCGCCCGCTCACCCAGTTCGGAGACTAGTTCATTTTCGGCAACCAGTTTCACACCGTCGCCGACCAGTTGCATGCCTGTACGGTCTGCTGTCAATATCACCGACTCATAATCCGGCACGAAATACCAACGAAACAGTGCATTGGCGGTGTTCGGCTCCGTATTGGCGATGAAGGTTTGCAAGCCCTGTACCCGAAGGGGGTCGAGTCCAAGTCCGATACGCTTCATACGATAATCGGCAGCGACCATCATTTGGGCGGCATGCGCTGTGTCGGGAATTCCCTCAACCGTAACCATTTGCTGTCCCAGACTCTGGCGGACACCAAGGGCGAACTGTTGCGGATTCGCCCCCCGGAACTGCGTCTGAAACTGTTGCAGTCGAGCACTCCCCTCTTCGGTCGGGTCAATGGAGCAAATGACCATCGGTCCTTCCTTGCCGGGAGCGTAAGCCCGAAGAGCCGTAACCAAGTGCTGTAATTCGCAGACGGGCAACAATGATTCCCTACCGATCATCGCTCCTTCGTATCCCGGAAACCAGCCTTCGGCGGGGCCAGCAATCACGATGTCTTTGGAATCAGGAAAGTAGAAAACATGCGTGATCCGCTGGATACCGGCGAGATATTTCATCTCTTCGGTAATCGTTTCGCCCGATTCCATCGCTTTTTCCAGCCGGTTCAGACTAACACAGCGCATCGGACTCTTGGCGGAAACATCGGCGGAAAGCGAGTACCCTGCCCTAGCGGCATTCAGTTGTACGTTGGTGAGGTTGCCGAAATCCTGCACGGCATGGCGCACAACGACACCGTTGGAGTCAATGAGAATTCCGCCCGCCTGTGCAAACAGGGGCGCAGTATCCACGAGCAACAGGGCTATTGCACAAAGAATTGACCAGCATAAAACGAGGGGGGAACGTCTGTGTTTCATTGTTCAAAAAGGGTTAACCCTCTCGCTTGCGAGGGGGAGTGCGTGCGTCCCGCAGACGGGACGGCTAACAACCATGTTTTTCGAGTTTCTCCCGAAGCGCATCGGGCTGGAAGGGTTTCACGAGGTAATCGGTAACGCCTGCTTGGATTGCTTCGAGGATTCGGGACTTTTCGGCTTCGGTTGTTACCATAATTACTGGTATTGCTTTGTCTTGGGCGCGGATGGCTTTGAGTAGTTCCAAGCCGTTCATACCGGGCATATTCCAGTCGGTCAGCACTAAATCGAATTTACCGGGCGCAAAAAGAGAAATTGCCTCCTGTCCATCGGCGGCTTCGGCGACATCTTTCACGCCTACGGCTTGAAGAGACCGCAGAATAATCTTACGCATCGTACTAGAATCATCGGCAACGAGCACACGTGTCATTGTAAACCCTCAAAAAACGGCTAAAATATAATACAAATGGTCGGGGACATACTACCAAAAAGCCCTTCGCGTGTCAAGTCTGTCAACTCAAGACTTGTTCGAGTTCCCGGCGGACTTGACTTTCGATGGTCCCCTTCATAAGAACGGCAGCGACGGGGAGAGAAACCACAATCTGTACGGCGGACTCCTGTGATTCGACCTTACCCGTCAGGGAAAACCCTAAAATCTTAAAGGAAAATTCCAGCGAATCGGGAGTTGTCCAGTTCTCTTTGAGGTCGGTAACGGTATAGGTATTTTGGTCTTGAATTTCTGTCCGTTTCTTTTTCAACCTCTCCGTGGCTTCCGCCTGAGTGAGTTGGTGAGCGACGGTAATGTTCAATGTCGGCATAAGACAAAAAAGGGATGGAACGAAGTAGGCAACTCCAAACTTGCCGTATTCTACCAAAAGAAGGGCATTATTACAAGGGGACTTGAACGCGGCTTTCACGGACGGGTGTGTAAAAATTTAGTGGGTCAACGTTTTTTTTGTTATTGCGTTCTCTTCTTTGCGCCCTTTGCGGTTAAAAAAGAAGATTTAACCGCAAAGGGCGCAAAGGGTTGCACAAGGGACGCAAAGAAAAGGCAAACCACCCACTAAATTTTTACACGCCCCGATGAAAGTCCCCTGCCCCCCTATCCCTCCCAGAGGCGTCAAATATATGCTACAATGTCCCTAATCGTCCTCCCTGTTTTTCTGGTAACTTAAAACCGGCAATTGAATAAAACACAAACAAATGAACAACCTCAAAATCGGAGCCAAACTTTTTCTCTCCTTCGGAGCCGTCGTCCTGTTATTACTCACCATGACAGGATTCGTACTGTACAGTTATTCGAACATCTCACAGTCCTCAGACGACGTGCAAGGAATGTTCGGAAGTTCAACACGCGCAGCAGACTGTGTCATCCGTGCCAACGAAGCAAGACGGAATTTTCTGCGATACCTGCTCAGCCCCAGCGAAAATTACAACAGAGGATTCGATGACGAAATGAACCGCGTCAAAGAGACCATCAGTGAAGTCGCCGAACAATCCCCCATTCCCGAAAACCAAACAGAAGCCAGAGCCCTGCTGCCGCTCTTGACAAGGATCGAAAACGCAAAAAAAAGATTTGTCGATGCAGGGGCACCCATCGTAACCGTCCGCGCCGAATGTAATGCCATTTCCACCCGAGTACGCCAGAACCTCGAAAAAGCCGCCGAAGACCTCGCCGAACATGCCGAACAACAAGAAAGCACGGAGGCCGCTCACGACCTCATCGTCCTGGAAGGTAAAGTCTTCAATGCCATCGCCCTCGTCCATCAAATTTTACGTGCACGGGATGTCTTCGTCTTTTCCTCCGATGAGGCTCTGCACAGCGAATACAAGCCGTTACTCGTGAATGGACTGCGAAACCTGAAAGACCAACTGGACGAAGTGGGGAACTGCCCCACACTGCCGCAGGGAGCCATCGCCGCATTAGTCCGCACCGTCATTACCGACCGTAATACTTGGGAAACCATTGCCAACCGTTATGTCACACTGGTGGAAGAACGGCGTGCCATGGAGGAACCGATTTTGACCGACCTTCGGGCGGTCATGGCGGGAGTCACTAAAATACAGGATAACGTCACGAAGGTTGCCGAAAGTACAGGAGCCGACCAGCACCGAGTCATCGACAATGCCCGATGGCTCAGTGTGAGTATCGCCGTCGCCGTCGTGATTATTTCGGTGCTGCTGGGATGGCGATTGACCGTCTCCGTGGCGGGCGGTGTTAAAATTGCCGTCGGTGCCATGAAAATGATTGCCGACGAAGGAGATGTCGCCATCGAAATTCCCGAAAAAGACTTGGCACGCGGCGATGAAGTGGGACAACTCGCCCATGCCGTACAGGGCATATTGAAACAATTCCAAAATGTAGAGCACCTCGCCAACGAACTTGCCGACGGCAATTACGATGCCGAAACGAAGGTTCGCAGCGACAAGGACACGATGAACATCTATCTCAACAAGATGCTCGATCAAGTGAATGAGGCGATGCGGGAAATTAATGAGAGCGTCAAACAGGTCGCCACCGGTTCTGGTGAGGTTTCCAGTGCGGCACAGTCTCTGTCGAGCGGGGCGCAGGAGTCCGCTGCCAGTTTGGAGCAGATTACCGCATCGATGAGTGAAATCAGCAGTCAAGTGAAAACCAATGCGGAAAATGCCGCTCAAGCACGCGACCTGGCACAGAATGCCAACAAGTCCGCTGCCGAAGGGCAAAAAGCGATGATGGATATGACCGGTGCGATGAGTCAAATCACGCAAAACTCCCATGAGATTCAACGGGTGATCAAGGTGATTGATGACATTGCTTTCCAGACGAATTTGTTGGCGTTGAATGCGGCGGTCGAGGCTGCACGGGCGGGACAGCATGGAAAGGGCTTTGCGGTGGTTGCCGAAGAGGTGCGGAATTTGGCTTCCCGAAGTGCGAAGGCGGCCAAGGAAACATCGGATTTGATTGCCAAGAGCGGTCAGGAAATTGAAAAGGGCGGGGAGGTTTCTGCTCGTACGGCGGAGGTTTTGAATTCGATTGTCGAAGAGATTAAGAAGACGACTGATCTTGTGGCGGGCATTGCCGTTGCCAGTAATGAGCAGGCGCATGGGGTCAACCAGATCACCATTGGTTTGCAGCAGATTGACCAGGTGACGCAGCAGAACACGGCGGCGGCGGAGGAGTCGGCGAGTGCGGCGAATGAGATGAGTGCGATGGCGGGCACGTTGCAGCGGTTGCTTGCCCGGTTCAAACTTCGCGGGCAGTCGGGTATCGGCCGTTCGGGCGGCGGCCGTTCGTTGTCGATGGAGTCTGCTCCGGTGCGTCCTGCGGCATCGTCTGCGAAGGCATCGACACCGTCGGTATCTGCTTCGGCACCTGTTTCATCGCCGTCTCCGTTACCGAAACCGGCGGTGAAGGCACCGTCATCGGTTCCGAAGCCGGTTTCATCGGGTTTGAAATCGGATCCCTCTGAGCCGGTTTCGGGTCATGGCTGGGGCGGCGGCGGCACGGCAGACATCCGCATTGACCTTGATGCCAAGGACTTCGGCAAGTATTAGAGGGGGGGTACAACGTTCACAGAGCCCCTGGCGTAAGTCGGGGACGAACAATAAAAAAGAGTCGGGGATGGAGTGTCATAAAATCTTTTTTGCCATGCAGTTCCCGGACGTTCGCGCGTGCGAACCGGAGATTACGGCGGAGTACCGCCTATATCTCCGGCTCTTTTTTTGGGAGTCCCTAACTGACTGACGTTACGGGCTCTGTGGACGTTTTTTCTTTGTGTACTGTGCGTTGGGTACATTGCGTTGACGAGCTCCCTCTAAAACGCACACTGCGGCAGGTCGCGGTAATGGGGAGGGACTTCCTTGGGAGGCAGAAGTTCGCCCGTCCAATCTTGATACTGCTCCCGCTCATCGTCGGATGCGTAAAAACGAAGCCATATCTCATCATCGCCGCAAGAACAATCCCAATGAATAAACCCATTCCGATGACGAAGATTCTTCTCGCGGGAAGGCAAAATCGACCGATAAATCAGCGAATACAGTTCCCTATCGGAAAGGTGATCGGCAAAGTCGAGAATCAATTTTTTCTCAAAAAGTTTGGCGACGACCCATTCGAGTGCCTGTAAAAGTTGCTCCTCATTCAACTGTTCGGGCGGGGGCAACGAGAGTTCGGGAATGAACCATCTCGCAATCGGCTCGGCAGGAGAAATTTCCCAGTCGAGCATTCCGGCGAGAAAATCGTTTTCCTGACGGAGCGACCGATGGATCAGCCTGTTACGGCTGAGGGACTCATCGGCATACGGTTCCAGTTCCGTCCGCAACTCGGCATTCCGCAACAATTCTTCGATTTCAGCGCAAGCACTATTCGGCATGATTGGATGGAATTACATAAAAACGACTAACGAAGTGGAACCCCGACAGTCCAGCATAAATCATACAAGACAATACGTATCCGTGCAACACTTTTTTACATTATTTTGGCAAGTTTGAACAATTTTTTTTGCCGTGCAACCCCATTACCGCTACATCCGGCACAAGCGGAACCGCATCGGAAGGGAAGGGACAAATCAGCGGGGTGTGTACCTTACACGAGGACAAATGGGACGCTTTTTTCTTTGCGAACTTTGCGGTTAAAAAAAGGAGTCACCGCAAAGGACGCACAAGGGGTGCAAAGTCCAATTTCATACCGTTTTCAGTATAACATTCAGTTGCCGGCGGTCAAAATAGAACGGTTTGCCCGAAGTGTTGTTCGGAGCGAGTTAATTTTTTCAAAAATCTCTTTCGGCTTGTCGATACCCGAAATAACCAATTTGTCATCCGTTTTGTCTGAAGCACAAAAAAGGGTGATCGTTCCTACACCGCCGTTAAAGATTCGGTCAAAGAGCGTTTGAACGAGTTGTGCGTCGTCGATGAGCACGAGTTCCATTGAATCACTGACTTGCGTGAGAAGTCCATGAAAACTGTACAAATGCCTGTCGGACAACTGGTACCGCAATGTGTAGACCCGGTAAAAATAGAGCGTATAGTGGTATCCCCAAAGCAAGAGCAACGCACCGGCCATAACGCACCAAGCCGCGAGATAGTGCGTGCCGAGTCTTTCAGTCAACGTTGCATAAAGGCCGCCGCCGACTAAGAGCAGCGAGATAAGCACGAACAGCAGTGCCTGTGCCCGCATCGCCTTACCGGAGTAGGACCATCTGACATTTACCGCGGACGATTCTCCATTGTTTTGTGCTGTGTTGTTTTGTGCTGTGTTAGACATTCGTTCGTTTTCTGGTTCGTTTGTTCGGCTGCCGATTGCCACCCGCCACACCTGCGCCCATTGTACCATAAACGGCGGACATCGAGTCGGGCATGCTGGAACGACTGTTAGAAAATTAGAAAAAGAAGAGCCGGGGACGGAGTGCCCGGACGTTAACGTGTGCAAACCGAGGACTACGGCCAAAAAGATATTAGGGGCTTCGTCCCCGGCTCTTTGGGGGAGTCCCTAACTGACGTTACGGGCTCTGTGAACGCGGATATGTGAACACGTTTCTTTCTTTGCGCACTTTGCGTACTTTGCGGTTAAATCTCTTTTAACCGCAAAGTACGCAAGGAACGCAAAGGAAACACCCATTTATCTACAATCGACTATTATAAAAAATTGAAAATTGAACTCGGAAAACTGAAAAACACAATTAGGGTTTTAGAGCAAGTTTTTCAGCATTCGTCGTTCTTACTCTTTAACGTTCCGAATATGTAACTCTCCGGCAGGAATGCTTATTCGGTGGTTGACGTAACCGACACCGTCGGGCAGTTGAAAGGGGGCCGTAACCTTCGCCGTTTTTGGTAAAGTGGCGATCAGCGAGTAAACGGCGCTAA
>Ga0099364_10007257_pt1 | contig 15879 bp, 14 predicted proteins | sample TergutTh196P3_FD_73070 | JGI IMG/M metagenome (GOLD analysis project Ga0099364, IMG submission 73070) | Microcerotermes parvus P3 segment gut microbial communities from Pointe-Noire, Republic of the Congo - Th196 P3 | ecosystem: Host-associated > Arthropoda: Insects > Digestive system > Gut ...
CAGATTATTTTTTGATAATCTCGGTACAGGAAAATGAGAGGGACATCACCATGAGGGGTGAACTTTTTGTTGCACGTACGGGAGCAAGGGCAGCTGTCTTTGATGTGTTCAGAACAGGCAATGACAGGCTGCGGAATGCAAGCCGGGGTATAGTAGACCAGCTCTCTTCCGCCCTGCCCTTCCGGGGTGAATTAATACAGCGCCGCCAGGATCAGGGGATTATCGATAAGGGTCGTGCAGACGGTGTCAGTAACGGCGATGAATTTCTGGTAATCCAGAGAGGCAGGACGGGAATATTACATGAGGGGATAGGCATTGTTTATGAGCCGGGAGATATAGTAGGAACCTTTACAGTGGAGAGAGCAGACGAAGAAATTGCACTGGGGCGTTTAACCAGAAATGGATTTTTTGACAGAATCAGTGTGGGAGATGATTTATTCCTGATCCCTGCCATGGAGTTAAATATGCCCCCAGGCAGCATTCCACCGGCGGTAGATCCGGAACTAAGAGCTTTGCTTAGAGCATTAAGATAGGTCTGGAAATTAATTTCTCATTAATTCAAGTGATGCCTGAATCCACTCCCTGGACTCTGCAGGAAATAAATCCTGAGTTAAAAGAAATTCAAAGAGCCCGTTTCTGGGCTGGTTAAGAAAATAATAGCACTGTCCCAGGTAGAACCTTGCCCTTGCTGCTGCCTCAGGACTGCGGGGTAAAGCAAGGAATCCATTCAGCTCTTCTCTGGCTCTTTCCCAGTTCTCTGTAACAAAGGAGCCTGTCACGATAGTTGACAGTGCAAAATTCTCACCTCCAGCGGGATACCGCTGCATATCGGCTGCGAATACCAAAGGAGCCATTACAGCGGGTGCAGGTCTCATACCAATATCTCTCAGTACCCTTCCAGCCTGGGAATTTAAACCAATTATTTCATCCTCCGGAACAACGGAACCCTGAGTGATGGAAAAAGAACCAAGTTCCGGCAGGGGCATGATTCTCATTGGAGCAAGAGGTGCATTCAATACAGGCCGTCCTTCCCTGCTCACAGATACAGTTACAGGGAATTCAGTGGAATTAATGCCTGGAATTATTGATACTGTCCCCCTAATGAGATCATCTTCGTTAATAACTGCATAATAATAGGGAATACCCGGAACAGGAAAATCCAAAAACGGAGCCTGTATTCCATTTTCAATAATAACAGATCTGAGAAGATCAGTAGTATGAGTGATGGGTCTAATGCTCCTGTAAAGAACCGCTCTGGAAACATTCCTTTGATTAAAATTGATAATTACCCTGTCTAAAAATGACTCTGCAGTCAATAAAGAAATTCCATCAGGATCAAGTAAAATTGGAGTGATCTCAGGGATTTGTGCAACAGGAACAGGTAAACCCAAAGCTACATGAACACTGGTAAAGTTTTCATTTTCTATAATCTGATCAAAGATCCTGCCCTCTTCATTGCTGGCAGCTACATAGTAATAAAAGTAACCTTCGTACTCCAAATCATCGATAAAAGACTGTACACCATATGGTACAATTACAGGGACAATTCCTGATGATATGGAAATGGGAGCTGCAGTAACCTCCTGTACAGGAAAAGTCCAGCGGTATATATAAACATATCCCCTTGCAAGAGAGCTGTCCTGCCAGGTCAGCCTGACCAAATTATTTCTGACTTCCCCCTGCAAACCGGACACATGGGGAACGATCCCCGTCGTCGCATCCTGTGCCGGAAGGTTTAAAACAAAAGAAAACAATAAAATGAAAAAAATCCGGAAAACTTTTTTCCTCATACCTTATTATAATACTAATTATAAGCCCTGTAAAATCGGCCAGACTCTTTTTAATTCGGCAGGGACATTAATCTTCTGCGGGCAGGTTTGCAGGCATACACCGCATTCTGTACATGATGAGGGGTCAATTTTTCTGGGAGGACCAAACCAGCCGCCGCCGCCCTGAGCCAGTCTTTTTTTAACAGATTCTCCAAGTCCCCATATTTTATGCTGGAGGTAGAATGTGAATATCCTCCCTATGGCAATATTCTCCGGGCAGCCATGGCAGTAATTGCAGTTTGTGCAGTAGAGGTCGTTTAGCTCTTTCAGGGATTCACTCCTGTCTATTAAGGCCTGTCTTTCTTCCGGGGCGATATCTCCTGCCTTATTTGCATAACTCACATTTTCTTCAAGCTGTTCAATATTGGACATCCCGGAAAGCACCATATCAACAGCAGGGTGACTCCAGGCGAAACGAAGGCTCATTTCTGCCGGCGATGATGCATTGGAACCCATCTGCTCCAGAAAGGTTTTACCGCCATCTGTAAGTACACCTCCCATAAGGGGACCCATCACCATGGTTCCCAATCCCTTGGACTTGGCATAATAGAAGATCTCTTCGTTTCGCCTGTCCACAAGGTTATACTGACCAAGCATGGTGGAAAATGCCCCCGAGTCAATTATCTCTTTCATCTTATCTACATCGCTATGGAAGGAGAATGAAAGCCTTTTCATTAGACCCTGGGAAATTGCCTTATGTGCCTCATCCAGGAGTTTAAGGGGGACAATTTTGTCTGTCCAGGTTTTATAGGAGAGGGCCGGAAAATGGTAGAAATCGAGATAATCGAGCTGCATTAGATCCAGGGAGCGCTTTAGGTAGTCTATGAAGCCTTCCGGTTTATCAAACAAATCCAGCCTGATCTTTGACGAGAGGTGAACCTTATCGCGGACAGAGCCGAGTGCTGCACCCACTGCCCTTTGGCTGTCGTAATTACAGTAAAACCAATGAGTATCAAAGAAGTTTATCCCCAGTTCCAGAGCCCTTCGCATTAAAGGCCCCGCCAGCTCATCATTTACAACTGCTTTACCATCTTTTTCTGTCATTGGCAGCCGCATACAGCCAAAGCCAAGTATGGGAACTTCAATTCCCGTGTTTCCAAATTTTCTATAAACCATTTTCTGCCTCCTAATTATAAAATTACCAGCCAAGACCGAGAATCGAACTCGGGACCTGCACATTACGAGTGTGCCGCGCTGCCAACTGAGCCATCTTGGCGTATACATGGTATAATAGTATAACTTAGATAGTTTTTCATAGAGGTTTAGAATGTCAGATATAGAAAATCCATATAAAAGTCCTGCTGCACCCCTGTCTGAGGTACAGCCTCAGATTTATCAGGGTAATTTAACAGAAAATATGCTGATCTACCTGAAAAATGCAGCACCCTGGATCAGGTTTATTGGGATTCTGGGATTCATTTTTTCCGGTTTAATTGCAGTCTGGGGATTAGTTTCTTTTACATTGGTTCCGCTGTTCGGACAGGTAATGGAATCTATTACAGGCGGAAATTCAACAGGAATCTTCAGCGGGTTTTTCAGCATTGTATATGGGGGAGCATCGGGAATTTTGATTCTGGGCAGTGCTGCAGTGGTTTTTGTTCCTTCACTTTTTTTATACAGAAGCGGAGATAAACTCAGGGCTTATATGAGGACAGGAACAGAAGGGGATCTGGAAGAAGCATTTAAAAACAATAAATCATTCTGGAAGTTCTGCGGAATAGTAAGCATTGTTTACCTGGCATTCATTCCAGTAGTCATAATAATAAGTGTAATAGCAGCTGTAATTTGGGCAGCAGCAATATAAATGAATACAAAAGAAGAAAGAGCTGCAGATACAATTCTGGAAACAGAAACACCGGAGGGGATTGCCTATTCCATTTACCCGGCAGGCATACCTGTAAGAGCTGCAGCCTGGCTTATTGATGTGATTTTCCAGGGGATTTTTTTCATAGCAGTTTTAATAATTGCAGGGGTTTTTGGCAGAATACTGGGTATTTGGTTCATCATGTTAATAACATTTTTATTTACATGGTTTTACCACACTGCCTTTGAAATTTTTTGCCGGGGGCAGAGTCCGGGAAAAAAAATAATGGGGCTTAGGGTTGTAATGGCAGACGGGTCTTCAGTGGGATACGGTGCTTCCTTTCTCCGTAACCTCATGCGCTTTGCAGATACATTCTTTTTCCTTTATTTAGCTGCATTTATCTGCATGATCATAAGCCCTGAGTTCAGGCGTATCGGAGACTGGATAGGCGGTACTTTAGTAGTTTATGTATCACCTTCATCAGGTAGGTTTACATCTCCGTATTTCAGGCAGTCTTCCATGCCCTGGCTGGCAGATTTTCCTGCCATTCCTGCACCTGTAAAGCTGAATTACGAAGAAAAGCAGCTCATACTTTCTTTTGCCAGACGGTTCCCGCTCTTGGGCAGGGCAAGAGCTGACGAAATAGCAAAATCATGGCATGGAAGCATCAGCATCCAGGAAGAGACAGAGCCTTCAGCATATCTAATGGGTATTGCGAGAAGTATAGGCGGCCTATGACACAGCAGAATTTCATTAATAAAAGAGAGAATTACTGGAAGGAACTCGAGGAAATGGTTAAAGGGGGCGGCAGAATAATAAGGAATAATCCCTCACTCTTTGCCTCCCTATGCAGAGAACTCTCTCAGGATCTTAACACTGCAAAGGCCAACGGCTACGATCCATCTGTGATAGACAGGCTTAATATATTGGTTCACGAAAGCAATGAACTTTTCTTTACAAAACATCCCCTGTCATTAAAGCAATTAAAGAATTTTTTTATATCGGAATTTCCAGGTACAGTACGCACTCATTGGAGATCTCTAGTGTTATCATTTCTGGTTTTTTACGGATTAATTTTATTTTTTATGATGTTATGCATAAGAAACCCTAATTTTGTCTATGAAATAATGGGAAGGGACTCAGTCCGCCATCTTGAAGAAATGTACAACCCGGAAAGCGGTTATTACCTTACACCCAGAGATGCGGGTACTGACGCAAATATGTTTGGTTTTTATATACACAATAATATATCCATAGCTTTCCGTACCTTTGCAGGGGGAATATTTGCCGGGCTTGGCAGCATAATCATACTTGCGTTTAACGGAGCTTTTCTGGGTACCGCTCTGGGGCATATTATGAACACGGGATACGGAGGCACCTTCTTCCCCTTTGTTATAGGCCACAGCAGTTTTGAGCTGACTGCCATTGTATTTGCTGCACAGGGCGGCTTGATTCTGGGCTTTAGGCTGTTTTTTACACGCGGACTCTCCAGAGTGGCTTCACTTAAAACAGCAGGCGAAACTGCATTGCCTCTGATTTTAGGTGCTGCAATTATGCTTTTTATTGCAGCAGGAATCGAAGCATTTTGGTCATCCAGGCATGAATTTCCATTTATGCTTCGTTATGCCGCAGGAGCTATGGGCTGGATTCTGGTGATATTTTATTTTGTTTTTACAGGAAAAGAAAAGAAATGAACAGTTTCACTCAGATTTTACCGCAAAGTATGATTCATCTCCGCCGGCGGAGCGTCTGGGAAGCTGCTGATGCTGGAATACTGGTCTGGAAAAAATGTTTTTATCTTAATCTGATTTATTTTGCCATTCCATTCTGTATATCTGCAGGGATAATTTATTTTATTGCCGGAAAAAATATTTGGGTTTCTATCATCATATTATGGTGGTTAAAACCTTTTTTTGACAGGTCTATACTGCATATAATATCAGGAAAATTTTTTGACGGCAATTCCACAAAAAAAAAGATAAATTTATTAAAGGGATTTAAAGAAACAATTTTTAAAGACCTGATAGCTGATTTGACATGGAGGCGTTTTAATCCCTACAGGGGTGTCAGAATGCCTCTCATCATACTGGAAAAACTAAGTGTAAAACAATATAAATTACGAAAAAATGCTCTTATACCCAGCGGTTTTAACTTCTGTTTTTTATTAAGTATTTTCGGTATTTTAACAGAAATATTTTTACTTTTAGGTGAGATTATTTTTACAATGCTGTCTCTTCAGCTGCTTTTTCAGTCCAGTAATTATCTCATGTTTATTGATACTGAACATGTGCTGACATTTATATTTATTGCATTTTGCTTTAATTATATACTCGCAGAAAGTCTTTATGTCTGCATGGGATTTACATTGTACATTAACTGCCGGGTAGAAGCAGAAGGCTGGGATCTGGAACTGCAGTTTAACAAGCTGAACAGTATTCATAAAAAGAGTAATCAAACTGGTATAAATAAAGCAAAGATATTATTTTTGGTTTTTTCTTTTTTTATTATAACATTAACCTCCCCGGTGGTTTTACAAGCGGACGAATTAACATCTCCTTCTCCGGAACAGATGGAAATGCTGAAAGAAATTCTTTCATCAGATGATTTTGGCAGTATAAGGGAAGGATGGAGTATACGCATAAGGCCGCAGGCTGATCTGGATCAGGAAATAAATATTGACGAAAGCTGGATAGACTTTATACAAAGAATACTGAATAACTTTTTACGGGCCTTTGTTATCCTAATAATTACTGTTATTTTAATTTTAATTTTTTATTGGTATATAAAATCTCATCCAAAAAGTAAAAATAAAAAATTATTTCCCAAGATGCTAAATACTGTAAATAATTCTGTAAAACATGATTCAAAATCACTTTTTTCCAAAGCTTTGGAATGTAATGAACAAAATAAGTTTTATGAAGCATGGACAGCTTGCTATTTGGGATATTTAACAGCATATAATGAATATTACTCATTATCCTTTCCATTGGATTCTACTGAATATGAATGTCTTAACCTCGTAAAAGAAACTCTGCCAATGGAAGAAGAAAATTTCCGGATATTTATTGATGACTGGGTAAATATTGCATATGGAGGAAAAATCCCCGCTGGAGAAAATATTGTAAAAGCTGTCAATTTAGGACTCAGCATAGGTGAAAAAAGGGGAGATGTAATTGAACCGTAATCATTTAATTGGATTCAGCGTAGTTTTACTCGTTTTGCTTCTTGCAATAATATTTTTATGGCAGATCCTGGAAATCCATCCAAGTTACAGGGTTCATCAGCCTTCACTGGAAGCAAGAAATAACAGCTATCTTGCGCTTGACCGTTGGCTGGAGCAAAATGGATTTTCAGTCAGGATAAATAATTACGGTTCACTTTCTTCAATATCTTCAGCAAGAGAAAATAAAATTTTTCTTCAGTCATCATTGGTTTTCTGGACGCTGGATCTTAACGAATATCTGAAAAATAGGGTATACGAGGGAGCTTATCTCGTAATATCAATCGATCCGCGTCAGGAGATCGTATTACAATCCCTGCTTGATGACTTTGGAATTAATACAGAGGAAATCATTTCCGGTAATTTTATTAAAGCTCAAATTGGAGAAGGATATATAATTGTCACAGGCGAATCGGATTTCTTAATGAGCAATAATATAGAAAATAATCATAATGCTGCTTTAGCCTGGAATATATTTTTTGCACCCTTTTTGGAAAATGTAAACTACAGCAATAACAAATCAGAAAACGGCTGGTTTTTTGTCCGTAGAATAACACAGTTACCGGAACAGGGATTAATAGGAAATCTGTTCAGCGAAGGTAACTTTACAATTCTCCTTCTATCTGCGGCAGTACTTTTAATAATTGGATTTTGGGCAATAATACCTATGTTTGGTTTTGTGAAAAAAGAAAAAATAAAACCCGGGAGACCTTTAAAAGACCGTTTTCTCTCGGAAGGACTTTTCTACAAAAAACACAGGGGACTTAATTTTTACAGAGATCTGTATTTAAGGGAAATCAAAAGAAAAGCTTTGAATATAAACAATGAAGAACTGGAAAGGATTAGTCTTTATGACACAAACAATAAAAAGGAATACATGAAAATGATCCTTAACATAAAATCAATTTTGGAGTAGTTATGACAGAAACAATGGATACAAAGGCAGCAATAGAATCACTTGAAAAAATAAAAATAGAGATTGCCAGGGTTTTTATTGGGCAGAAACTGCTTGTAGAACATTCAATCATAAGCCTTCTGGCAGAGGGTCATCTTCTTGTAGAAGGGGTTCCCGGCCTCGGGAAAACCCTTCTTGTAAGGGCTCTGGCAAAGACAATAGGAGGTGAATCCAGGCGCATTCAGTTTACACCGGATCTAATGCCCAGCGATATCACAGGCAATATAATGCTTGATGTACAGGCAGGAAAATTTATCACACGAAAGGGTCCTGTATTTACAAATATTCTTATAGCTGATGAAATTAACAGAGCTCCTGCAAAAACCCAGGCGGCACTTTTTGAAGCCATGCAGGAATTCCAGGTAAGCCTGGACGGAACAGAATATCCCCTTCCTAAACCGTTTATGGTTCTTGCAACACAAAATCCCTTTGAGCATGAAGGCACTTACCCTCTGCCGGATGCACAAAAAGACCGCTTTTTAATGAAATTATTGATAAATTATCCCAATGAAGAAGAAGAAAAAGAAATGGCAGAAAAAATTCTCTCCAAAAGAAGCGGAGCAGAACTATCACTGGAAGAAGTAAACCAGGCTGTATCCACAGAAGAATTTATTGCAATAAAAAATCTAGTCTCACAGGTGAGAATAGATCCTGCCATCATTGATTATGCAGTGAGATTAACTTCCGCTACACGAAGCAGTGCTCTGAGCAGTAATATAGAAACCGGAGCAGGTCCCAGAGGCACATTGGCACTGATTCGTTGCGCAAGAGGAAAAGCTCTTTTGGAAAACAGAGATTTCATAATTCCGGACGATATAAAAGCCATGGCTGTCCCGGTATTGATGCACCGAATTAATTTATCAGCAGAAAGCAGCCTGGAAGGATTAAACGAAGTTATGGCAGTGGAAAATTTGGTGTCGCAGGTGCCGGTACCTTTTATGGATGATGAAAAAGACGGAATAATGGGGGAGAACAGTTAGTTGAAACCGGCACCGCTGTTTATTTTTTTTACTCTTTTCTGGTTCTTACTGGGTGCAGGAGGTTTCTTTTCTGATCAAATTTCCCTGATCTGGTTTTTAACAGGTATAATTTTACTTCCTGTAATAATTATTGACGGTCTTGTTCTTTATTTTCTAACAGACAGACTTTCTGTAAAAAGGGAAATTCCATCATCTCTTGCGCAGGGCGAAGCTGTAAAAGTAAAATTAAAAATAATGGAAAATGAAGATAGTAAATTTCTGCCGGTAAAATTTTTGATCTGGGACATTCATCCTGATTCAATGGGAACAGAAGCATTCCCTGCTTCTTTTAGTAAGCATAAAAATAAAACAAATTTTCCAATTGACTTCGAATATTCAATTAATCCTATAGAAAGAGGCGACTGGCAGTTTACCGGCACTGAGCTTCTTTTAAGATCTTTTTTGGGTTTTTGGCACTTAAAAGTATTTCACGATTTCAAAAGTCAGGGACGTACATATCCCAACTTCAAAAAAATAAAAGCAAAAGCCGGATTTGATCTAAAGGGTCTGTTGGAAAAATCAGGGCATAAAAATATACGCATGAGAGGCCAGGGAATGGAGTTTTCCAGCCTCAGGGATTATCAGGACGGTGATTCCATCAGGGCAGCTGACTGGCGTGCAACAAGCCGAAAGCAGAAGTTGATCATACGGGAATACCAGGAAGAAAAAGATCAACAGCTGCTATTTTTACTGGACACAGGGTATAGACTGCACAGACAGGATGGCAGCAAAAACCAGTTCGACAAGGCTCTGGAAGCCGTACTTTTACTCTCCTGGTTTAGTTTAAAACACGGTGACAGTGTCGGCGCTGCGAGTTTTGGCTCTGAGAATTCCGGTTCCGGAAATATCTGGTTAAATCCCCGTAAAGGTCTAAGTATGTTTCCTGTTTTAATGAACAGCTTGTACAATCTAAGCAGTTCTGCATCACCCTCATCTCCTCTTTCAGTTTTGGAAGAAGCACTCACCAGACTCAAAAGGCGTACATTTATAATTCTTGTCAGTAATTTTCAGAAAGAAGACGGTGATTCCATGTCATGGATATTAAAGCATGTAAATAAACGCCACCTTATGCTGTTTGTAAATTTAAATGAAGAAGAAGCAGAAACTATTGCTGCCAGGAAACCCGGTGACTTTGATGAAGCACTTGAGACATCAGCCGCATTCTCATACCTTGCCTCACGCAGACAGCTATACAAAACCTGGGAACATTCAGGTATACTAACCATGGAGACTTCTTCAGAAAAACTCTCAGGTTCTCTCATAAATCGTTATCTGCAAGTTAAACGCTCAGGAAAATTGTAATTATTAATTGAAGAAGGAGGATTTTATGAAAGTATTTATTGTATACTGCCATCCAAGTGAAAATTCTTTTACAAATGAAATCAAGAACTGTTTTATTGCAGGACTGGAACACTCAGGCCACTCCTATATTTTATCTGACCTTTATAAAATGAAATTCAAAACAGACATCAGCGAAGAGGAATATATAAGAGAGGCATTTTATAAACGTGATACCCCCCTGCCTGAAGATGTATTACTGGAACATGAAAAAATAAACTCCTCAGATGCAATAGCATTTATCTATCCTGTTTTTTGGACAGATGCACCTGCGAAATTAAAAGGCTGGTTTGACAGGGTTTGGACTTACGGCTTTGCATACGGAGAAAACCGCAGCATGAAGCAGCTGGAAAAAGGCCTCGTTATTGTTTCTGCTGGGAACACCTTAAAACACTTTGAAGAAACGGGGCTTGGGGAAGCAATGAGAAAAACCATGCTCCGCGACCGTTTTTTTGACAGGGTTAAAACCAGCGAAATGATAATACTGGATGCTACAAGCAGGGAACTCCCTGAAAGGGATCTTAACAGGGAAGATCACTTAAAAAAAGCGTTTGAAGTGGGTGCAGAAATAGCGAATAATGTTTAAGAAGCTGCCGTAATTACTTCTTTTATTCCGGAGGACATGGCAGAAAGAATAAAAAAACATGAAACAGATCCGGCATCCAGTACACCTCTGGAACGCTCCCCCAGACGGCTGGATCTGCCGAATTTAGAAATCAAGTCTTTTGTAGCATTCATACCAATCTCAGCAGCAGTCTTCATTTCGTCTAATGCCAGTGAAAATGTCTTTCCTTCGTTTATGGAATTATGAAGCGATCCTGCTGCAGGAAGCAGAGTATCCATCAGGGTTTTATCTCCGGTTTTTGCTTCAACTATACCATCCAGGGATGATATACCGGCATCCATCATCGCAGCAAAGGAGACAAGATCAATTTTCTCCATGCTGCCTGCTTCAGCCATGCCCATAAAAAAAGAGCCGTAAATGGGTCCCATTGAACCGCCGATTTTTGTAAAAAGCAAATTCCCCAGTTCATCAAGCCCGGCAGAAAAACCGATGTCCCTGTCATTTATTTGATCTTCAAACATCGTAAAACCCTTGTTCATATTTGTGCCATGATCTCCATCCCCTATAAGACCGTCAAGCTCGCTTAAGTAATCCTTGTTTTCTTTAATTGCAGCAATTATTTTTAACAAGACAGATTTACCTGAACTATTTGCCATGCTTTCCATTATTTTTTATTCAAAGCTCCCTAAAACTGCTTTAATCCTGCACTATTACAGGGCATATCCATCAGTTTTTTTAATTCCTCATCCAGCTTCATAAGGGTCATGCTTGCACCCATCATTTCCAGCGAAGTAAAATAATTTCCGGCATAACTCTTATATATTTTAATTCCTTTGGCAGAAAGGATTTTTTCGATTTCATCATATAAAACATATAACTCCATAACAGGAGTTGCGCCTAATCCGGATACCAGAAGCACAAGCTCATCACCGGAAACAAAGGGGTAATCGGGAAGTACTGTGTCTGTCATGCGCCTGGCAATTTCCGCCGCAGTTTCCAGTGCGGTAACTTCGATGCCAGGCTCCCCATGGTGACCTATTCCCACTTCCATGGTTCCTGCCTTTATTTCAAAGTTTGGATGACCTACGGCAGGAAGCGTACAGGGTGCAAGACCTATGCCCATACTCCGGCTGTTATCAATAGCCTTTTGTGCGGCGGAAATAACTTCATCCAGGCTTCCTCCGGCGGCTGCCCTGGCTCCCCCGGCTTTCCACATAAGAATTTCGCCTGCGACGCCGCGGCGCTTATCCCTTTGATCTTTTGGTGCAGACGGCACATCATCGTTTGCAACTACAGTTTTTACCTCTATGCCTTCTTTTTCTGCCATTTTTACAGCCAGTTTAACATTCATATTGTCGCCGGAATAATTACCGTAAAGGCAGGCAACACCCTTGCCTCCGTCTGCTGCCCTGAAGGCGTCCAGAAATGCAGCCGCCGAAGGGGAAGTAAATATCTCGCCTACAGCAACAGCGTCGCAGAGCCCTTCTCCGATATATCCAATAAAAGCAGGCTTATGCCCGGAGCCGCCTCCTGTAACTATACCAACTTTTCCGGGAGGAATATTTTTTCGCTTTATCACCCTGGGGTTGTCTGTTACAGTAACAATATCAGAATGAACCTTAACAAATCCCCTTAACATTTCATCAACTATATCATCGGGATTATTTATTATGCGCTGCATTGTTTCCTCCGTTAAATGCTATTACTTAACTGTATATCCGCCGTCAACGAGGAGATTATGCCCTGTGATCATGGAGGCGGAACCGGAACAAAGAAAGGCAATAATGCCGGCAATTTCATCCGGCTCTGCAAAGCGTCCGGCAGGAATTTCTTTCTTAAAGGCATCTCCCACTGGACCGTCCCAGGCCTTATGACCCAGTTCTGTTAAAACTACAGTGGGCGAAACGCAGTTTACCCTTATTCCGTACTTTCCCCATTCCAAAGCAAGCACCTTGGTCATGGCAATAATTCCGCCCTTGCTTGCACAATATGCCGCATGCCTGTCCAGGGCAATTACCCCAGCCTGGGACGCCATATTCACAATGGAGCCGGGCAGTTTATTTTCTATTAGATATACGCCAAAAACCTGTGCCATCATAAAGCTGGCAGTAAGATTAATACTGATAGTGTTCTCCCAGGTTTCCTCGCTTAAAATCTCGGCCTTTTCCAGGTCTACAATTCCTGCACTGTTTAACAGTATGTCAATTTTCCCAAAGTTCTTAACGCCATGGTCAATTATACTTTTACGAAAATCCCTGTCACAGATATCTCCGGAGATTCCAATATTTTTTTGTCCGAGCTCCTTTGCCATTTTATCAGTGTCCGGGTTTAGATCTGCAAGTATCAGGTTCACTCCTTTTTTTGAAAAAAACTCCGCAGTAGCATAACCTATGCCGGAAGCACCTCCAGTAATAATGGCAGTTTTTCCATCCAGTGAATAATTATGATCAAGCTGTATATAGGGAATCATATCTCCTCCTATGGCAATGCTCTACAGCAATATGCTCTATGGTAAAGCAAGCGCCAGAACTTCATCAAAGCGTTCCACTGGGTGAAATTCTACGCCTTTTTTTACATTGTCAGGTATCTCATCAAGGTCGCGTATATTCTGTTTGGGAATGATGATATGCTTTGCCTTATTTCGCTGGGCAGCAATGGTTTTTTCCTTAAGACCGCCGATGGGAAGCACTTGGCCGGTTAAGCTTAATTCACCTGTCATTGCCAGGTTATTTGTTATCACCTTATTCCGTACCAGAGACAGCAATGCAGTTGCCATGGTGATCCCGGCGGAAGGGCCGTCCTTTGGAGTAGCTCCTTCGGGAATGTGAAGGTGAATATGGTTCTTCTCAAACCAGGCTGCATCAATTCCATAATTTTCAACTGCAAGTTTCTGAACCAGAGTCATGGCAATAATTGCACTTTCCTTCATGGTATCGCCCATCTTGCCTGTGAGGGTAAGACCTTCCTTGCCGGGTACAGAAGTGGCTTCTATTACAAGGGTATCTCCTCCCATGCTGGTATAGGCAAGACCCACAGACATACCCGGCCTGTCGGCTTTTTTTATATCACCTTCGGGAAAAATAGGTTTACCAAGGTGCTTTTCTATTGCAGTTTTATCTATTGAATATTTGGAATCTCTGCCGTTTACTTCTTCTTTTTTTCCTTTTGTCTCAGCCGGCACTAGTTCCTCTGCATCTACAATTTCACGCGCAAGCTTTCTGTGAATTTTATCCAGGTTTTTTTCAAAGTTACGCACCCCGGCTTCCCGCGCATAACCGTTAGCAATAAATAAAAGGGACTCTTTATTATACTTAACCTGGTTTTTCTTTAAGCCGTTTTTAACAAGGCTCTTGGGAACCAGATAGCGTTTTGCAATTTCCAGTTTTTCTGAATCAATATAACCGGGCAATTGGATTATTTCCATTCTGTCAATCAAGGGACTTGGAATTGTATCCAGGGTATTTGCCGTTACAATGAAAAACACATTTGATACATCAAAGGGAATGTCCAGATAATGATCCCTGAAATTTGTATTCTGCTCCGGATCCAGAACTTCCAGCAATGCGCTTGCAGGATCACCCTGAAAACTCTGTCCCATTTTATCGATCTCATCGATCATAAAAACAGGAGCTTTTGTTTTTACAATCTTTAAACCTTGAATAATTTTCCCCGGAAGCGCACCAATATAGGTACGGCGGTGTCCCTTTATTTCCGCCTCATCCCTCATGCCGCCTACAGAGAAGCGAAAAAATGCCTTCCCCAAAGAACGTGCTATGGAACGGCCGACCGATGTTTTTCCCACACCGGGGGGACCGACAAGGCAGATTATTGAACCCTTGGTATCCTGCCTGAGCTTTCTTACAGCCAGGAATTCCACTATGCGGCTCTTTACATCTTTCAGCCCGTAATGATCATCTTCCAGTACATCTCTGGCTTTCTTTAATTCCAGGTTTTCCGGCTCCGGATCTCCCCAGGGCAGATTTGAAATTACATCCAGATAATTTCTGCTTACAATAAATTCCGCCGAATTGGGATCCATTAGGCTGAACTTTTCAAGCTCCTGATCCACAGTCTCCTTAATTTCACCTTCAAAATTAAATGTATCGAGCTTATCTTTAAACCTCTGGTATTCTGAACTCTTTGAATCGGTGGTCATTCCCAGCTCGGTCTTAATAGCCTTTAATTCTTCTTTTAAAAAATAATCTCGCTGAGACTTCTCTATTTTTTCGTTTATCTCTCTCTGGATCTTTTTTTGGATTCTTAAAAGTTCCTGTTCCTTCTTAATAAAAACCAGAACCTGTTCCATTCTTTTTCTTACATTCAAAATCTCCAGAATTTTCTGCTGCTCAGTTTTATCGATATTCAGTATGCTGGCAATGAAGTCGGCAATTTTCCCGGGATGATCGATATTGATCATATTAAGCCGCATTTCTTCGGAGAAGAGCGGGTTATTCTCCGATATTTGCTTCATCTCGCTTATTAAAGCCCTGGTTAATGCCTTTACTTCAGATGTATTGTCATCCTGATCTTCCATATACTCTACAGCCGCAATTATCGGCTCTGCTTCACTAAGGGTTTTTTTAACCTTAAAACGCTTAATTGTAGAAATAAAAACATTTACTCCGCCGTCAGGAAGATTAATTTTTTTTACAATCTTTGCAGCAGTCCCCACCTGATAGAGATCTTTGATCGTAGGTGTATCTGTCTCATGCTGCATCATCACAAGACCTATTAATGCATCGCCTGTAACAGCCTGCTCTACTACTTTAACATCGACAGGGTTTCCAATCATAATTGGAGTAAAAATTCCGGGGAAAATTGGTCTTCCCATAAGAGCCACCAGGGGAAGCTTATTCGGAAGAAGCTGATCTATCGGAACTACACTTTGATCTGACATTTTTCTATTCCCTATATATTCTATACCCGGTCTTTAAATCTACCTGGGTTTTTAATGGTTCACCCTTTACATAAAGACGGGCATTACTTAAAAAAACATTATCCCTGTATTTTGCAGTTTCCTTAAGGCTGTTACCCCCTGCAATATGAGGGGTAATTAAGGCAGTTTTAATTTTCCAGAGTCTGTGCCCGGGAGGGAGAGGTTCTGGTTCCGTAACATCCAGGGCAGCTCCCACCAGATCACCTGATTCCA
>Ga0099364_10007258_pt1 | contig 15879 bp, 10 predicted proteins | sample TergutTh196P3_FD_73070 | JGI IMG/M metagenome (GOLD analysis project Ga0099364, IMG submission 73070) | Microcerotermes parvus P3 segment gut microbial communities from Pointe-Noire, Republic of the Congo - Th196 P3 | ecosystem: Host-associated > Arthropoda: Insects > Digestive system > Gut ...
CATGCCGCGCAGAACGATCCCCGCTGCAGTCTGCGACACACCGAGAATACTCTCCGCTTGCTTACGGTTAATAGAACCGTTCTCAAGAACAAACCGAATGACATTCTCCTCAGGCGTCAGCTTGGCGTTGCTCAGGGGGGCAGCATTCAAGCTGGGAAGCGTCAATTTGAACACATTAGGCGTTATTTCAAATCTTGGCTGCGACAAAGAAGTCTTATACGCATCATACATCCCCAAAACACCTGTGCCATGAGACTCGACAAGCTGCAGCCGGTAAAACACGGCGGCCAAATCGGGATTGCGGCTGGCGGAATACCCGCTTTTAATATCTACAGCCTCTATCCCGCCGACAGCGCCGCCGGGGGAAATGAACTCAATGCGGTCGGAAAAGATTTTGATCAATATGCTGCCCGAAATAGCATACTCGCGATGAATAACGGCGTTTATCATAGCCTCGCGCAGAGCCGTCGGGGGATAATGGCTGAAATCAACGCGCGGTAGGCTTTCAGATATGGAACCCGTATCAACGCCCAAACCAAAATAAGCAAAAACATCCTTGATCTGCTTGAAAACAGAACCTCCGAACTCGTGCCGCCCCTCTATCGACACCTGAGTCGTATCCCTGAACAAAGCGGCCTTGATGGAATGAGAGCACTGATCCGACATCAGCAAAGCGAGATTAGTGAAAACCCTGTCGGCGTCAAATAAACCAAGCTCCGCCATCAGCGAGATACCAAAAACATCTTTCCGCTGCGAAAACTCAGCCCTCGCCGACTCAAATGTCAGCTTCTGCTCCATTGAACGCTGTTTTTCAAATGAAACAACCGGTTTTGACTGTTTCGACTGCACAGTATCATTCTCAATAGCCGCCATAGCTCTCACATCCTCAGTTGTAAACTAACACTACTACATTAAGTGCCGGCGAGGATGGCTATTTCTGTTCACGCAAAGCGCAACCAAGGACGGTGGAGCGTTCGCGAGTTGGCGCATGGACGCGCCTTCGAGCGATTGCGTGAACAGAAATAGCCGTCCGAGCGCAAGGCCCTGAACAGATTCAATTTTTACTTACCAATTAGCCAGCCGTCCAGACATACTCCTGTACCCTCGTCTATTTTACGACCGAAAGATTCCGGATATTTAGTTTTCCATTCAGCCATCTCTTTGTCCGCCACTTTAGCGACTTGTACTAAAAATCCGGAGACGACCATTCCTGTGGAGTATTTTGATGTTATAGCGTGCGGTGTAATAAGGTTTATCGCACCTCCCCGATCCAGCGTTTCCGCGTCAATTGGGTCAAAGCGCGAACCGTGGTCTACATATACTACCCCGGGTATAAGCCGCTGCGTCACATATGCGCCGCAAAGCACTGTACCGCGCTCATTGTATACCTTGATGATGTCGCCATGCTCGACTCCCCGCTCTTTCGCGGTTGATGGATGCATCCATGCGGGTTCATACTGATACCCGTCCTTTGCGCGAATCTTCATCGTCTCAATCTCACGGTTCCATGTAATATCGTCCAGATTCGCGTGGAAGCGCCATCTTCCGTGATTTGACATACAAAGCAGCGGATAATCCTTCGTTCGCGCACTTGACAGCCTCTCATCGTGAAGTTCGCTCTTTTCTACCCATTTTGGATATGGAGGGCGTTCGGGATCGTCCGGGAAGTGCTTCTGTATTGCAGTTGAAGTAAATTCGAGCTTACCTGTCGGCGTTGTTAGAGGATTGTTTTCAGGGTCTTCCGCAAATAGGCGCAGACCGGGCGGAACTTCTCTTAGCGTCCGATCGACAGGCAGGAGGAAAATGTCGTTTTTGTGGAACTCGTCGTTACGGTCGAGGTGCGCTACTCCGCTGCCGCGCCAGAAAAGCTCTATTACGCGCTCAATAGCTTTATCATTTCCGGTGTAGGCCATAAATACGTCTTCGCTTATTTTCCTGGCTACCGCTGCAACGCAATCAAAGTCGCTAAGGGATTCCCCGACCGGCGGACATGCGGGGTATTCTCGGAAGACGGACGTTATTATGCCGCTGTTCGGATCGTCGCAGATATCGTCAATCTCGTATTTTGTAGCGACAGGCAGTATGATATCGGACAGATAACAGTCGTTTTCCAACCACGGGTGCTGCGCAACGATACATTCTATTTCTTCGGAGCGCATGGCTTTGACGAAATTGAATCCATCGTTCCAGCATGTCACCATACATGGCGAGTCAGTCCATATCATGTGCAAACGTGAACATCCGGGCTTCGGAAAAACATGCTTTGTCCACTGTTCTTCCGCCGGACCGCAGAACGACCACAACCCCCACCATTCGATGCTGTCTTTCAGTATGGCGTCGTGTATCATACATTTGGGTATAGACTGCTGCGGAGGCGTGTCGGTGAGTTTCATCATCTCGCCAAGCTCCTGCAGCGAGTTTTTGAAATCATCGGGATCGTAGAGGTTGTTGCCCGCGTCTGCCGGCATCGTGAACGGCACGGCTGCTTTTCTGCCGCTCATCCGTAGCCCTGTTCCGATTGCTTCGTCCAAACCCGAGCCCGGAGGGCGGACTATCTCCGCGCGATGCGGTACTTTAGCCGGTACTTCACCTTGATGCGGCATTGCGTAGACCGGTGTGTGGAGGTTCCACTCAAGCCATTTCGCCATGTGTACACCGGGTTTCCCCAGTCCCTGCATCCCCAGCAGTATTGACTGCAGGCGCGCCGGTTCCGTTGAAAACGGTCCGCGGATAGTGGGACCGCCGTTGCCTGTCGTGATGCTTGTTATATTGCGTGCCCAATCGCGTGCGAGAGCCTTTATTGTCCATTCCGGCACGTTGCACTTTTCACTAGCCCACTGAGGAGTTTTCGGAACGCCATCCTCCTTGCCGAGTACATAGTCAAAAAACGCCTCTGCGCCGACAGTATTGGTTTTGACATAATCCTTGTCATATGTGTCCTCGGTCAGCCAGATATAAGCTATCGCAAGGAAAAAAGCCGCGTCGGTGTTCGGGAGTATCGGTATCCATTTGTCTGCCATATAGCACCCGGAAAAGTTTAGCGCAGGGTCAATATAAACGTATTTAAGGCCAATGCTTTTAAGCCACTGGCTAAGCCTGCTCGCCATGTAGCCGTCGAAGCCTACCGAGGTAGTTTCCGGATCGGCTGCCCAAAAAAGCAGCAGTTCAGAGTGCTCAGCGATATCCGGCCATACATTCCCGGACGGCTGCATTTGACCGACCGGTTCGCCTCCCCACACGTTCTTTGAACCCCACGAATAGCCCTCCCAGCTGTCCATGTTGCGCATCTGGATAGTATATCCGCCGAGCATTGACAAAAGCCTGTTGGCGCATCCGTGGCTTGGGGCAACATGCTTGCCCTCACCGTGCATGTCTGCCTGCGATAAAACAGCAGACATCCCATATTTCTCCCTCACCCGCAGCAGTTCGTCAGCGACCAGCTGTGCCGCTTCATCCCATGATATGCGAACATAACCGGATTTGCCCCGGTTTTGCGTGTTGCGCTCGCCTTTTGGATCCCAGTCAACGCGCTTGAGCGGGTATCTCACCCGGTTTTCAGAGTACACACGCTTCTTATATGTCATGTAGTAGACACCGGGCAGGGATCGGCTCGGCGGCGTGAGTGTTTTTCCGCGCGCTTTTATTGTCCAAGGGCTCTTGCTCTCCCAGTCGGCATAATCTTCATAGTACGCAGGCCTTACCCTCGTTACTGTTCCGTCTTTTCCGGATTCAACAACCGACGGCGGCCCGCTCAGCGGACCCATCAGGCTTGACGCTTTAAAGACCTTCTTGTCAGCCTTGATATCAATAGGTTTTGTTGTCATTTTTTCACTTTCCTTTATGTAAAACATTAATCACTAATCGTCCAGCAGCCATCCTTCCAGACACACCCCTGCTGCATAGTCAACTTTCCGTGCGAACGCGTCGGGGTAGTCTCTTTTCCATGATTCCATCTCCTCATCCGTAACTTTTGCTACCTCAGTAAGGAAGCCTGATGTAGCCATGCCGGTGCAGTTTTTTGACGTCATGGCAGTCGGTGTAATCAAATTTATGGCGCCGCCCCGGTCAACTTCTCCAGGGATAATCGAATCGACACGCGCCCCGTGGTCTACATAGCAGACCTTCGGCATTAACCGTTCCGTCACATAGGCGCCGCAGAGAACTATGCCGCGCTCATTGAATACTTTCACGATATCGCCGTGCTTAATTCCCCGCTTTTCAGCCTCAACAGGATTGATCCAGCACGGTTCATACTGATAACCGTCCTTTGCGCGTACTTTCATCGTTTCGACTTCGCGGTTCCATATAATATCGTCACACTGTGCGTGCATACGCCATCTGCCGTGGTTTGTCATGCATAGGAGCGGATAATCCTTAGCGCGGTTCGACGAAAGACGCTCGTCATGGGACTCGCTCTTTTCAACCCATTTTGGAATCGGCGGGCGCTCCGGATCTTCAGGCATGTATTTTTCTATGGCTGTGGATGAGAACTCAAGCAGCCCGGTCGGCGTTGTGAGCGGGTTGCTTTTCGGGTCTTCATAAAACTTGCGGAGGCCTGCCGGCAAATCCTGCGCATCTTTTTTGCATGGAACTACGAAAATCTTTCGCTCGCAAAACTCCTCCCAAGACATTTTCTCTTCACAGCCTGTAGCTTTATAGAAGAATCGAACGCGCTCCTGCTCAGACAAATTGCCGGTATAGGCTTTATAATAATCCTCGCCCAACTTCCTTGCTACTTCTGCGCAGACGTCAAAATCGGACAGGGATTCGCCTACAGGTTCGCAGCATGGACCTTCAAGATATATCGAAGTGAACGATCCGCTCGATAAGTCATTCCCAAGGTCGTGCATTTCGTGTTTCGTAACGACCGGGAAAACCAGGTCAGCAAAGCAGCAGTCATTTTCCATCCACGGATGCTGCGCGACAATGCACTCGATATCCGGACTCTGCATCGCTTTTATAGTCAGGTTGCCGTCGTTCCAGCAGGTGGTCTGGCATGGTGCATCTGTCCATATCATATGAACTCGCGACAGACCGGGGCGCGGATATACAATTTTCTCGAACTGGTATTCTGCTGTTGAGTGCCTGAAATTATCCTTTCCGGCTATCTGGCTTGAGGAGAAACACTGCATTCCATACCATTCAGCCTTACCGTCCAGTATTGCTTTATGGATGAGCGTGCGCGGGATAAACTGCTGCGGCGCGGGGAGCTGTTTGAAAAGCTCTTTCAGCTCAGGAGCGCGTGCGGCTTGCGCGTCATTTAATAAGAAGCGTTTCATGTTTATTTTGGGGTCAACATCGCCGTCTACCGGGCGAAGCGGGTCGCCGATATGCGGTACGGCAGGCACAAACTCTCCTTGATACGGCAGAGGGAAGTCCACGTTCCAAAGATTAAATTCTATCATCTTAGCCTGATGGACGCCCGGGCTGCCCAAAGCACGCATAGCAAGCAACATAGCTTCGAGCCGTCCCGGTTCTGATGCGTATGGTCCCCTTATAAAGCTGCCGCCGTTTGAGTGGATTATGCTTGTGATTTTCTTCGCCCAGTCGCGTGCGAGGGCTTTTATTGTCCATTCGGGAATACCGCACTTATCCGTAGCCCATTCGGGAGTTTTTGGCACGCCATCCTCCCGGCCAAGTACATATTCTTCGAATTTCTCAAAGCCATAGGAGTGCGTCGCTACATATTCCTTTTCGTATGTGCCCTCGGTGATCCATATATAGGCTATCGCAAGCTGAAGCGCTGCGTCGGTATTAGGAAGTACCGGTATCCATTTATCGGCATGGACTGCCGCGCCATAGTTGAGATCGGGGCATATATAGATGCTTTTCAGTCCAATCTGTGTAAACCAATAACATAAGCGGCTCGGTAACTGGCTGACTACACCAAGCGGCGTAGTTTCGGGGTCACAGCCCCAAAACAAAAGTAAATCGGCGTTTTCTGCAATATCAGGGTAGAGATTTGTCATCGGCATCATTTCGCCAACCGGTTCGCAGCCCCATACATGTTTGGCGCCCCAGAACCATCCTTCCCAACTGTCCATGTTGCGCATTTGCAGGGTGTACCCGCCAAGAAGCGATAACAAGCGGTTCGGGCAACCGTGGCTGGGTGCTACATGCTTGCCCTCTCCGTGCATGTCAGCCTGACAGAGAACGGCTTCGGGACCGTAGGTTCCCTTAATTCGCATAAGCTCGTCTGCGGCAAGCTGTGCGGCTTCGTCCCATGATATGCGGACGTACTTGGATTTACCTCGGTTTTGCGGGTTGCGCTCGCCTTTAGGATCCCAGTCGACGCGTTTCAAAGGCCAGCGGACGCGGTTTTTGGAATAAACGCGCGACTTGTAGCCAAGTCCAAACGGGGTAATCGTAACGCGATCCTGGGCGTCAAACTCACTGCCGCGCGCTTTAATGACCCACGGGTTACAATACTTATCTGTGTACTCCTTGTCGTAAAAATACGGTCTTATGCGCGTAATTTTACCGTCATTTGAGTCAACAAGGCTTGGCCCGCCGCTTTCAGGGCCGATGAGGCTGAATCCTTTGATATTCTGAATGTCCGGCTTAAACTTACTATTACTCATATTACCTTCCTTTCTTCGGGTATTGTCTGCAATTCATCATACGTCACACATTATAACGAAAACAAAAGAAAAATGGAAGTTAAACTTTAAATAAATCAGAAATAAGAATGCAAAAATACTTCTGCATTCTTACTTCTTAATGTGCTATCTTTTATTTGCTAAAAGTTGCCTTCTTCCCAAGCAACAAGCCTGACGAACCCGCCGTCGGCCATCTCGCAGCGGAACGGGAACGCGGCAATAATCATGCGGCGCCCTGTGATCTCGTCAACATCGCCCCCCGCGTTCTCGATCGTTATGCAGCCGTACTGCATGAACTTGCGGTGGCAGTATTCGTAATCCGGGTATTCTATCGCCGGGTCTTTTCCCGTCGCTTCCTTGTAAATAGCGTCAAGCCACGGCATCTGCTCCTTGAGCGGATGGTGCCACAGCGGCGCGTCGGTCGCTCCCCATGTACCCGTGATGCCCTTGATCTTCTTCTCGAAAAGCAGCCAGTCGCATACTTCAGGACCCATGCCGGGATAGTAGTTGAAGTACTTGTCGTTGTTCTTCCGCCAATAACGATGGAATCCCGTGTTTACCACTACCCAGTCGTTCGGTTTGATCTCAAGACCGTCTTTCGCGGCGGCTTTCTCAAAATGCTCGGGCTTGAGCTCTACCCAGATGTCCCCGAACCTTTTCGGGTCGCCGGCTGCGGCGTTCCATTTTTCTTCAAACTCGTCGTACAGGTACGTCATGTCCAGTATGACGCCGGTCCCTATGCAGAACTCTAGCGGCAGCTCGTCCAGGCTGTACCCATAGCGCGCGCGGTCCACTTCTTCCTCGTGAAGCACATGGTTCGGCGCATCCGTGTGCGTGGCTGCATGCAGCGTACCTGTGTATGTATTTGTGCGCTTGTGGAAGCGCTCCAGGTACTGCCCTCTGGGGAACAGCAAGTCCTGACGTACGCCGGGGAACGGCCACAGCGGCGTGTCCACACCCCAAGGGTTGGACAGATCGTAAATCTTTACCATCTTTGACTTGTCGAGATAAAATTTGCTTTTGTCGAGCGGCATGTATGCCATAGTTTTGCTCCTCCTTATATGTTTTATGTCTTATTTTCCGCTATGTTAATATAAGACTTAAAATGATTCCAAAGTCAAGTAGTTTTCACATTTTTTCTTGGAATTTAACCAAAAATGAAGTATAATAGCAGCCGGGGTGAATAATATTGGACAAAAAAGCTCTTGTTATTGAAGACGACAGCAATATAGCCGAGCTTCTACGCTTGTATCTTGAAAAAGACGGGTTCGTTGTATCGATAGCGGAAAACGGCGCTGCGGGAGTTGCCGAATTTGAGAGGTTTGCGCCTGACATCGTGCTGCTTGATATAATGATGCCTATTCTTGACGGATGGGGCGTGTGCCGCGAAATACGCGCTGTATCAAACGTACCGATAATCATGATTACCTCGAAAGGCGATACACTTGATAAAGTCGCTGGGCTTGAGATGGGAGCGGACGACTATCTTGTGAAGCCATTTGAGGTTGGGGAACTAATCGCGCGTGTTCATGCTGTTATGCGTCGGTTCGGCACGACCCGGGAAACCATAAGCAGGCGGCTGGTGTTTGACAACCTGATAATCGACATGGACTCGTTTGAAATGCTTGTTTGCGGAAAACGCGTCGAAGCGCCGCCCAAGGAGATGGAACTCTTATTCCATCTTGCATCTTCGCCGAATAGGGTGTATACGCGCAATAAGCTGCTGGACGAAGTCTGGGGATTCGACTACTTTGGCGATTCACGCACCGTCGACGTCCATGTCAAACGCCTGCGCGAAAAGCTTGAGAACGTTAGCGACAAATGGTCCCTTAAAACAGTCTGGGGCGTAGGCTATAAGTTTGAGTTGCTGGACGGCCGTCAGCAAACATGAAACATAGTATATACATACGGAATTTCATAGCCACCGCACTCATAGTCCTAATCAGCTTTACCCTGCTTGGCGGCTTGTCCACAGCGTGGAATTACAGGCGTTCATCCTCCGAACGCAGATCAGCAATGACGTCCACACTGCAAGCGACAGCCCGTTATGTAGTAATGCAGCACTTATATGACGGGGTGGAGCTAGACGATCTGAACCTAAGCATGTGGATGGCGATTATCTCCGGTGTGTCAGGATTTGACCTGTTTATAACCGATGCGGATGGGGTAGTCGTTGCGTGCTCAGATATAGAACTCAGGCATTTAGGAAAAACCATACCGGAGTCGGCGCTGGCATCAGCCATAGCAGACAGCGGCGCCATAACGCTGTCTACGCTTGGCGGTATGTATACGGAACGCTACCAGATTGCCGGCACTCCACTCACTGTGAGTATTGGAAGCGAGACATATATTTCGGGATACCTTTTCATATCGAGTGATTTAGCATCGTTTCGGCATGCATGGCAGAGATTTACGAGTGTTTTTGCCTACATTGCGCTAAGTGTGATGATTCTGGCGTTCGCAATCTCGTTCGTTACAACGAAAAAGCAAGCAGAACCGCTCAAAGAGATGGCCGGTGCGGCGCGGCGCTTCGCAAGAGGCGACTTTTCGACACGGGTTGAGGATATAGGAAGATTAGATGAGATCGGCCAGCTTACCCAAGCGTTCAACGCTATGGCTGATTCTCTTGAAAGCTCAGAAAAACTCAGACGAGGTTTTATTGCCAACCTCTCACACGAGCTGAAAACGCCAATGACCGTCATCGCCGGTTTTGCAGAAGGCATTCTCGACGGTACGATCCCGTCTGAGAACGCAGCGCGGTATTTAGGAGTGATATCTTCGGAAACGCGGCGTTTATCAAGGCTTGTGGGGAGTATGCTTGACATGTCGAAGCTACAGTCGGCAGACGTCGCGGTTATACTCAGAAACAGCTTCGATATCGCAGAGGTAGTTCGCCTCTCGCTGTTGAGCATGGAGGGCAAAATAGAGGATAAACACCTGGACGTTGAGGCTGAGCTTCCGGAAGAACGAGTCATGACGCGCGGCGATGAAGATGCAGTCACACAAGTCGTTTATAACCTTATTGATAATGCGATTAAGTTCTCAGTACCCGGCGGGGTAATCAAAGTTGCATTGTGGAAACAAAGCGACCGTGCTTATGTCTCAGTTGAAAACAGCGGTGAGACTATTCCTGCCGATGAAATGCCTCAGATATTCGACCGGTTCCATAAAACGGACAAATCCAGAAGCGCCGACCGGGATGGCGTCGGCTTGGGGCTATATATTGTAAAAACGATTCTGGATAATCATAATGAGGACATTTTTGTGACAAGCGGCAACGGCATAACAAGGTTTGTTTTTACTCTGACTATCTTCTGATAAGGGTCAGATACCTTGACAATATCACGATTTGGGCTATAATAATCGAAGTTGAGATTACACGCTTTGGAGGATTGTATGTTAAGCAATGCTGAGAAAACTATGGATAAAATAACTGCGCTTTGCAAAGGCAGGGGGTTTGTATTCGCGGGCAGCGAGATATATGGCGGGCTTGCAAATTCGTGGGATTATGGGCCTTTGGGCGTTGAGCTGAAAAACAATGTAAAACGCGCATGGTGGCAGAAGTTTGTTCAGGAAAGCCCCTACAACGTGGGTCTTGACGCAGCTATCCTGATGAATCCAAGGGTATGGGAAGCCTCCGGACACGTAGCGACTTTCAATGACCCGCTCATCGACTGCAAGGGGTGCAAAATGCGCCACCGAGCCGACAAGCTCATTGAGGAATGGAACAAGGAAAATGACATTAAAGACATAATAGTCGAGGCTATGGACGAAGAAAAGCTCATCGCATATATCCGGGAAAATGCAGTTACCTGTCCGCACTGCGGCAAGTCTGACTTTACGGACATAAGAAAGTTCAACTTAATGTTCAAGACGTTTCAAGGCGTCAACGAAGACACTGCGGCACAGATATACATGCGTCCGGAAACAGCACAGGGCATATTTGTAAACTTCAAAAACGTCCAGCGGACGACTCGCCGAAAAATCCCGTTTGGAGTATGCCAGATTGGGAAATCGTTCCGCAATGAGATAACGCCGGGCAACTTTATCTTCCGCACAAGAGAATTTGAACAGTTGGAGCTGGAATTCTTCTGCAAGCCGGGAACTGATCTCGAATGGTTCGATTACTGGCGCGCTTACTGCCGCGATTGGTTGATGTCCCTCGGACTGCGCGAGGAGAGCCTGCGTCTGCGTGACCACGAGAGCGAGGAACTGTCTCACTATTCAAACGCAACGACTGATTTTGAATTTCTGTTTCCATTCGGATGGGGAGAACTGTGGGGCGTGGCCGACAGGACGGATTTTGACCTCAAGGCGCATCAGGAGCATTCCGGAGAGAACATGGAGTATTTCGATCAAGAAACGGAAGAAAAGTATATTCCATACGTCATTGAGCCGTCGCTCGGTGTTGACCGCATGCTGCTTGCATTTCTCATAGACGCATACGACGAAGAAGTTGTCGATGCAGAGAAAAACGATGTCCGCACGGTTTTACACCTTCACCCGGCGCTTGCGCCGTATAAATGCGCTGTTCTGCCGTTGTCGAAGAAGCTTTCGACTGCCGCTGAGGGTATTTTCAATACGCTCTGCAAGAGCTTCATGGCTGATTTCGATGACAGCGGCTCAATTGGCAAGCGTTACAGGCGTCAGGATGAGATTGGTACGCCATATTGTATAACTTATGATTTCGATTCCGAGAACGATGGATGCGTCACTGTCCGCGACAGAGATTCAATGGAACAGGAGCGTGTCGCGGTTAGCGGTTTAGTTGGGTACTTATCTGAAGAACTGGTATTTTGAGGTGAATATGGATATTGAAAAAGAGGCGCGAGATTTGAGAGTTGTTGCGGACGGAATCCGTTTGGTAACGCTTCAAACATTTTCTTATCTGGGCTTTGGACATGTAGGAGGCTCGATGTCTATTATCGAGACCCTCGCGGTTCTCTACGGCGGCGAGCTTAATTGCAATCCGAAAAAACCCGATTGGGAAGGCAGGGACAGGCTTGTAATGTCAAAGGGTCACGCCGGCCCGGCGCTGTATGCGACTTTGTGCCTGCGTAATTTTTTCCCGAAAGAGCTGCTGCTCGAACTCAATCAAGGCGGCGGCAGACTGCCGAGCCACTGTGACATGCATAAGACGCCGGGCATCGATATGACTACAGGCTCGCTCGGGCAAGGCATATCGACAGCTATTGGACTTGCGTTTGGCGCGCGGTTGAACGGTTCCGATAATTTCACCTTTCTTATTCTGGGCGACGGCGAATGTGGCGAGGGACAGGTCTGGGAGGGCGCTATGTTCGCCGCGCATTATAAGCTGGGACGGCTGATTGCTTTTGTTGACTGGAACAAGCAGCAGCTTGACGGTTATACAAAGGATGTAATGGACTTAGGCGATATTGCAGGGAAATTCAAGTCGTTTGGCTGGCATACTCTGACTGTTGACGGGCATGACCCGGGTAAAATCAAGGCTGCTGTGGTCGAGGCGAAGCTTTTATCAGATAAACCGAGCGCAATCATTCTCGACACTGTAAAAGGTTATGGCTGCGATTTTGCAGAGGGAATAAACGGCAATCATCACATGAATTTCACATCTGAGCAGATGGATTTGGCTATAGACCGCGCGGCGCAAAGACTCGAAACCTCGCGCGAGGCGGCGGTTTCTTCGGGAAAGTGAGATAATATGTTTACTGTACATGAATGGTTTGAGAACAGTCCTGCTTTGATGCGCGATGTTTATTGCGAAACTCTTACTGATATTGCGCTTGAAAATGAGAATATCGTCGTCTTGGATGCCGATCTTGTCAGTTCATCAGGTATGAAGCCTTTTTTCTCACGGTTTCCGGAAAGGGCGATACAATGCGGTATTGCGGAAGCGAATATGATCGGCATTGCGGCAGGCCTGTCCGCAATGGGTAAGATTCCGTTTGCGCATTCGTTCGGATGCTTTGCGACACGCCGCGCGTGCGACCAGATAATGATTTCTGCAGCTTATGCGAAGCAAAACGTCAAAATCATCGGCACGGACCCCGGCATAACAGCAGCATACAACGGTGGTACGCACATGCCGTTTGAAGATATGGGCGTACTGCGATCCATTCCCGAAATAACACTGATCGAGCCTGCTGACTCAGTCATGCTGGCGGATATACTCAGACAGATTACCGCGCTGCATGGTGTGCATTACGTCCGCATGGCTCGAAAAGATAACACTGCGATTTACTGCGAAGGATCAACTTTTGAAATAGGGCGCGGTAATGTCCTGCTTACAGGCAACGACGTGACCATTGTTTCCAGCGGCATCATGCTTATCGAAGCTCTCAAAGCCGCCGCGATTCTGCGTACGGAAAGTATTTCGGCAAGGGTAATCGATATGTTTACTTGGAAACCGATAGATGCAGGCCTCATTGAAGGATGCGCCCGCAGTACAGGGGCGTTTGTGACGGCAGAAAACCACAACATCATAGGAGGGCTTGGCTCTGCGGTTGCAGAGGTTTTGTGTGCGACGTTTCCTGTGCCGCTCGAAATGGTTGGAGTCAATGATAGGTTTGGCCAAGTCGGAACGGAGGAGTTTCTACGCGATGAATACCATTTGACAGCAGACGAGATTGTAGTAGCTGCAAAACGCGCCATAGAAAGAAAGCAAATGTCAATAGGATAACGAAAATAACAAAGCCCCGTCATTCCGGGCTTGACCCGGAATCCCCTTGAGAGCGCGCTATTCTGGGGATTGCGGGACAAGCCCGAAATGACGATATTGCCTAAACCTGTTGACATTAGAGAGAAAACTATAGGGGGAATAATGGAACAAAATAAAACACTTGCATTGCTCAATAGTGTGAAAGATGGAATAACAACGCCCGAGGAGGCGCTGCTAAGTCTCAAGACGCAACCGTTTGAAGACGTAGGTTACGCCAAAATCGACCACCACCGCGGACTGCGCCACGGTATCAGCGAAGTAGTTTATGGCGAGGGCAAGACGACCGAGCAAATATCCGGTATTGTTTCCGCAATGGAAAGACGCGGTCAAAAAAACATCATGATAACGCGATTGTCGCCGGATAAAGCAGCTGAGCTTGGAAAACTCCATCAGCTCGATTATGATCCGGCGTCACGCATCGGCATAATAATGCGCGAACCGGCTGTAACTCCTCACGGACTTATTGTAGTCGCAGCGGCAGGCACCAGCGATTTCAACGTTGCTGAGGAAGCCGCAGTCACGGCGGAGACACTTGGGAACAAGGTAGAGCGAATGTATGACGTCGGCGTTGCCGGACTGCATCGACTTCTGAGCCACCTGGACATTGTTATGAGCGCTAGAGTAGTCATTGCGGTCGCAGGCATGGAGGGAGCGCTTGCTTCGGTAGTTGGCGGACTTGTGGCATGCCCTGTTATTGCTGTGCCGACCAGCGTAGGATACGGAGCGAATTTTGCCGGTGTATCAGCGCTGCTGACGATGCTGAACTCCTGTTCAGGCAATGTCAGCGTCGTCAATATCGACAATGGTTTCGGCGCGGGATACATATCCAGCCTTATAAACCATATTGGTGATAGCACATGAGGATTTATTTTGATTGTTCAATGGGCGCATCCGGCGACATGTTGATGGCCGCGTTATATGAGTTGCTGCCGGACAAAAGCGCATTCCACCAAAAGATGGAGTGGCTCACACCCCACGGGGTGACGCTCGAATTTTCCGATTCGGTAAAATGCGGGATAAAAGGGACGCATATCACAGTCAGGGTCAGCGGTGTTGAAGAAACAAGCGAAGATGTTTTTTTAGTCGGCCAAGACCATAATAACCACGCTCATACCCATGCCCATGACAATGCCCATGCCCACAGCCATGACCAAAATCACCACAGCCACCACAGTCACACCCACGATCACCATACCCATAACCAAAATCAACATGATCACGACCACCATAACCACGATCACATGCATAGCAACAGCCACGGTCACAATCACCATAATGAAACCAATCTCAACCATAATCACGGAAACGGTTCAGGCGGGCATCGGTATGGTTTCAGCGAGATACTGGAACTGATTCGAGGACTTGATTTGCCAAGAGGCATAATTGACGACGCGCTTGGTGTATACAGGATTCTCGGTGAGGCGGAAGCCTCCGTTCATGGCGTTTCGCTCGAAGAGGTTCATCTGCACGAAATAGGATCGCTCGATGCCGTCGCGGATATCGTCGGCTGCTGTCTGCTCATAAATATGATCGGTGCGGCGGAAATAGCCGCATCGCCCGTGCATGTCGGTTCCGGGTTCATTAAGTGCGAGCACGGCGTGCTTCCCGTACCCGCACCCGCGGCTGCGGAGATACTGAAAGGCATCCCGATTTACGGAGGGCAAATAAGGGGCGAACTATGCACCCCTACAGGAGCGGCGCTGCTAAAACGTTTCGTCACACGGTTCGGTGATATGACGCCGATGACGACTACAAAAATCGGTTACGGTATGGGGGCGAAAGACTTTGAAATAGCTAACTGCCTCCGTGCGTTCTTATGTGAGCAAGAAGTATCCGGTTCCGAGGATCACGACAGTGTTTTTGAAATAAGCTGCAACCTTGACGATATGACTCCGGAAGCAGTCGGTGCCGCGTTCGGGACTTTATTTGAAAACGGTGCGCTTGACGTATACACGACGCCGATAACTATGAAAAAAAATCGTCCCGCTATCATATTATCCTGCATGTGTGCGGAGGAAAAGCTGAGCGATCTCACACGATTGATGCTGGAGCATACATCGACGCTCGGCGTAAGGATATCGGCATACCGGCGAGAGATTTTATCGCGCACTGTCGAAACATACTCAACAGGGTATGGAGATATCAGAATAAAACGCGCGGAAGGTCATGGTGTGTTAAAATATAAACCCGAATACGATGATGTACTATCATCCGCAAAACGGCACGACGTTCCGTTTATGACCGTTTACAACGCAGCAATGCGAGCGGCGCGGCACGGAGCGCATGGAGCTGAAAGAGGAAAGAGGAGAGAGGAGAGTTGACGGGAGACGGAGAACTCTTTCCTTGTATATATTTGCAAGTTAAACGTGTAATTGAATTGCCATTTTATTAGTAAAGCCAGAAATATACCGCACCAATGCCTCCGTACTTTCGTCCTTCGTCCAAAGCCCCACTCCCGCAGGAGGGGGGAAGGGGGGTGTCCTTGGAGGCAACCGCACAGGTATAAAACTTTCTTACGATATTGAGTTGTTGTTATGGAAGATCGAAAGAAATATAACTCTTATTTGATACCGCGCCGAGATG
>Ga0099364_10007259_pt1 | contig 15876 bp, 14 predicted proteins | sample TergutTh196P3_FD_73070 | JGI IMG/M metagenome (GOLD analysis project Ga0099364, IMG submission 73070) | Microcerotermes parvus P3 segment gut microbial communities from Pointe-Noire, Republic of the Congo - Th196 P3 | ecosystem: Host-associated > Arthropoda: Insects > Digestive system > Gut ...
TGATAAGCGACATTAGATTTAAGACTTTTGGCTGCGGCGCCGCTGTCGCGACATCATCAATGGCTACCGAGATGGTCAAAGGAAAAACAATAAAGGAAGCGCTTAACCTCACAAACAAAGACGTCGCCGAGGAACTCGACGGGCTTCCCGCAGAAAAAATGCACTGTTCTGTGCTTGCCGAACAGGGAATTAAAGCGGCGATAAGTGATTATTATGCAAAGCAGAATATCGACCCGTCGCCAATTATCGGATGCGACCTGAACTGCAGCGGAGCAGAATGCTGCAGTGCAGTGTAATAACTCAAGTTTCGCTGATGCGAAACTTGAGAGGGATTAGGGGCCAGGGATTAGGGATTAGTAGGAAGAGTAGAAATCCCGTTTTGTGGCAAAATCTATGATAATCCTTTCACGATAAATCCTTTATTTAAGTTTCAATTTTTCGACTATTCCCTAACCCCTAATCCCTAATCCCTCTCAGCTTTCGCTGATGCGAAAGCTGAGCTACAGCCCTGCCGACTCAAGCGCTGCTGTGTCGGACAGTAACTCTATGCTTTCATCCGCGATCAGTCTTCCTTTGTGCAGGAGCAGCACCCGGGAGCAGACAGCTTCCGCAAAGGCGAGGTCATGAGTGGCGATCAGCTTACCCTGCGGCAGATCGGCGAGCGTTGCGGCAAGATTTCGCCGCGCGCGCGGGTCAAGGAAAGCGGTCGGTTCGTCGAACAATAAGTAATCCGGCTCTGTCGCAAGTACGGCCGCGATAGCGCAAAGCCGCTTCTCTCCGCCTGACAGTTTCAGCGGGGAGCGGTCGCGGAGATGTTCAATACCAAGCTGCCGCAGGACGTTTTCGACTCGTTTAGTTGTTTCCGCCTCGTCGCAGCCAAAGCTGCGCGGACCGAAGGCGATGTCTTCAAATATGCTCGATGTAAATAGCTGGTCGTCAGGGTTTTGGAACACCATCCCAACGCGGGAACGGACCTCACTAAGCGTGCGCTTGCAGAGAATGGTATCACCAACTCTGATCTCACCGGATCTCACCGGCAAAATACCAACGATCGAGAGCAAGAGAGAAGTCTTTCCGGCGCCGTTTGCCCCGATGAGCGCGGCGTTTTCTCCGGGGCAAAGCGTAAATACCGCGCCGTCAACGGCAACGATTCCGCCTAAGTACTCAACAATCAGATCCTTAACCGCAAGCATGTGAACTCCTAAACGCGGCAGAGCCGCAGTGATTAGTGGTCAGTGAACAGTGGTCAGTAACACCTACCCCAAATAAATTGGATGAGTAATAAACTGGACAATTGAAAAGTTCAATTAATTTTTTACCCCCCGCAACATCAGTTGTTGCAATGTGTTCCAGACTTGGCCAAAAATATCCTGACTTTTTTTGTACGAATCTGAGAACTAACTACCTAAGCTACTATTATTTGCCCCGCAAAGCGGAGGAAAACTGCGGGGACGCAGACTGAGGCGATTGCCAAAGCGTCGCCGAATGCGAACCTTCGACGCGCGGGCGGAATATGATCAAGCGAGTATCCTCTACAGAGCATAGCCGCGTAAACGCGTTCCGCCCTGTCAAATCCCCGTAACAACAGTTGACCGATAAAAGAGCCCGCATATTTTATGTCTAGGGCTTTTTTTGTTCCCGAACGCAGTTTGTACGCAGTTGTCATGGAGATCACCTCCTCCATCAGGACGCCGATATAACGAAATGTCATATCAAAAACAATCACAAAAACCATCGGCACACGGAGCCGCCGCAACTGAGCCGTAAGTTCGGTAAACGGCGTCGTCGCCACCAGCAACAAAGCCGCCATAACACACAGATACATTTTCAGCAAAATTGCAGCCAGTGATAATACGCCAAAGCTGACGGCAACGCCGCCAACGTAAAATGCCGCAGCCCTGTCGAAAATGACATTGGATACCCCCGCGAACAAACAAAACGGCAGTGCGATGAGCACACGCGAAAGCAGCAGTTTATAAGGAAGCTCCGCAAGCGCCATCAGCACAAAAGGGTAAAACAGATATGGCGCGAGGCGCACGAAATCATATCGCGGAAACGAAACCACAAACACGATGAAAGTCAATGTGATAAGTATTTTGGCGAGTGGATGCAGGCGGTGTATCGCTGTCTGTCCTGCCGAGAGGCTTTCCAGCGCCCGAAGCTCATATACACGCGCACGTATATCAGACATTTGCCTTCTTCCTCTTTTTCACTTTTGTAATTACAAATCCGGTCGCGCCGGCCAGCATAAAAGTGACCAAAACTCCAACGAGGCCTGATACTGTGGTTCCCGCTGCGTTTTCCGGATCAGAAGCAAAAGCATAATCCGGCAAAAACGCGGTGGATTCCTGTGCTTCTGCCGCGATATCAAATAGCCTTCCTTCGGACTCAAGCTCAGTTTCCACTCCAAAAACCCGCTGCGTGGTCCTGCTGACAGACCATTCCAATCCGTCCGGATTCGACGACGCAAAAAGAGAGATCACACCGGCGGAGACGACTGCTAAAACTGCAAGCGCGGCAACAACCTTCTTAACGGAAACACCGCCGAGACGCTCGCCCGACTGCGCGGCATCTATTATTTCCGGACGCATCTTGCAGACGAAACACAGGACCGCCGCTGTAATAATCCCCTCAATGAGTCCTATCACCAGATGAATAGGCTGCATGAGCGCGGCAAACAAACCAAACGGCAGCGACGTTATACCTGAAATAAGCGTTAACAGAACCACCCCAAACGCTCCAAGTTGCAAACTTATCACTGACGCCGTAACAGAAGAGAGTGTTATGCGCCTATAGTTGGCGTTTCCTTTCATAAGCGGCTTGAAAACCAAAGGGTATATCACAAGACAAGGTATCACGCCCAATATAAAAATATTGCTGCCCAGCGCCAAAAGACCGCCATCAGCAAAGAAAAGACACTGTATGATGAGCACGGCCGCTATGGACAGAAACGCGGGAACTCCGCCAAGCAATCCGGCTAGAAGTATCCCTCCGCCTATATGTCCCGAAGACCCCGTTGCCGGAATAGTTATGTTTATCATCTGTCCGGCAAAAACCAATGCCCCGGAGACGCCCATTAGCGGGACCGTTTTTTCGCTGAGTTTGCTTTTATTTACCTTTGCCGCAGACACGCCGATAGACGCAATACTGACAGCGTTCATTGCCATACCAACTACCGGGGAGAGAAGCGCGTCCGTCATATGCACGGTATAATCAACTCTTTTCCAACAAAACTCGAAGACCGTTTTAATTATACCTGAGTATTTTTTTGCAACAAGCCCCGGGGGGGGATTTTTTTTTGATTTTGTGGTATAATAGTTATTGCATTCTGCATTCCGAATTGCGGCTTGTCCGCGCAGGGAGGATAAACATCATGGGTGAGCATGAGCATTTACATGATAATATATCGCATACGCATGACTTAGGCAGCCATGATGACCGGCTGCATGCGCATAATCACAGCCATGCGCAGACAAAGGCTGTTCTCAATCGCCTGTCACGCGCGATAGGACATCTGACCGCCGTTCGCGGCATGGTGGAAGAAGGGCGCGATTGCGCAGAGGTTTTGATCCAACTTGCCGCCGTTCGTTCTGCAATAAACAAGACCTGCGATGTTATCTTAAAAGACCATCTGGAGCATTGCATTGTCGATGCGGTCAAAACCGGAGATATGGCGGCGTTGGATGAATTAAACCGCGCTGTTGAGTTGCTTATGAAATAATGGATAGACACGATTTAAGTGACGGAGTGTTTTTTGAGATCGAGTATGATTCCCATCCTATACCGGGCGTGGGAAAGTTTGTTATGAAACCCGAAAGGATCGAAAAACAGGATCCTGATGAAATCCGTGAACGCTTTACCCAAATGAGGGATATAGCAAGGGCACACCGCACAGCTTATTATTACTCCAAGTTCTTTGACAGGCACGTCCATCACGAAAATGCGGCTATTTTCTATAAACAAGGCGTATTTATGAAGGACTTCACGGATAACTACGATGTAGGCGTCCGGTTTTCTCAATACTTCCCTTATTATCAACTCATGGGATATGAGCAGCTCCGGACATATTTCACATGGCGCACAGGGGTAAGAGAAGGCACCGTATCCGATACATCCTTATCCTACGCGTTCCTTTATCTGTACGAGCTGCTGGGAAACATCGGAGTGGGTTGCCCTTTAGACGGTCTTGATAAGCTTATGTCGTTTTGGAAGGCTTATCGAGCTTATTATAAGACCATCGACACATATGTCATAAGATGGCTGAAAGACTATCATATCTACTATGAACTGCCGCACTCCTTCAAGGAGTTCATTGAAAAAAACGATCTTACCGGGCATTACTCGAAAGTAACGGACGCTGATGACAGCTTCGATCTGTTTTGCGCTATCTCCAAGTACGACATACGGAAGTCCATTTTTTTCACCGACGTTACAAGCGATATGATAGTAAGTTGTTTTTTATTTGTTTTGGAGCGAATCCGCCGTGACTTTGAGGCTGCCGGGATGCATTTTGACGATGCTCTGTTTCGCCCTACAAAAAAAATTGTCTCATGGATACCTTTTAGGGACGCGCTTTTCTATAATTGGATGAAACAACAGAACAGAAAAGTCGTACTTTCTTCTGATGAAATCTATTTATGCCAAAATAATGAATGGACGCACAGCACTGTTATCACAAGCGAAAAGGGCAGACAGTTCTTGGCTTACGTTTTTAAGCAAATGGAATCGGTTTTAAGAACAGCCACAAACTATAAATTCAAACTCACCGCAAAAACGAGTATGATCCACGAGGACACGGTCCGCAGTCTGACAAAGGCGGGGGTGTTTATCGAAAAGATCGTACCCGACGCCGTCATGGAGTTCTACAGGGAGGCGACCAAAACCGTTGTGACTGTGGATCCCGCCTCCCTTGCCCGCATCCGACGGGAAGCGCTGGCGACGCAGGAAGCGCTGATCGTCGAAGATCCGGATCAAAGCATTTTCGCAGATTCAGCAGATACGCAGTCTGCCGACAGTTCGCCGTTTTCTGGCGGATGGGATGGTTTTAAGCATGTTTTAAGCGAAAACGAAAAGCAAGCGCTTGCGACTATACTGCGGGGTGACGACATTAAGGCGCTTACCGATAAATGCGGAGTAATGCCGGAGGTTCTTTTTGACGGGATAAATGAAAAGGCTATGGACTATATCGGCGATAGTCTTATGGATGACGGCTTCGTTATATACGATGAATACAGAGCGCCGACAGAGGAGTTATTGGGATGGGTATGACTGACATAGTTCCAAGCAGGATAGCGAACATACTGATAAACGCTTTGAAGGGCGGCGTTGTGCCAAGAGTCGGCCTCGAATACATCACGGTGGGCCGCAGCGCGGAGATCACCGCGATACTGCATGATATCGACATAATAAAGGATGGAGGAGCTTCCTTCCGGTTCATAGTGGGCAAATACGGCAGCGGCAAGAGTTTTTTGCTCCAGACCATCCGTAACTACGCCACAGCAAAAGGCTTCGCGGTGGTAGACGCCGACCTTTCACCCGAGCGCCGTTTCGCCGGGACAAAAGGCCAGGGGCTTGCCACTTATAAGGAGCTTATCAAAAATCTTTCCACAAAATCTAAACCGGACGGCGGAGCGCTGCCTTTGATTTTAGAAAAATGGATATCCGGCATACAGGCGGCGGTAAAAGCTGAGTCAAATGTGAGCGGAGATACATTTGACGGGCTTGTCGAGAGGCGAATATACGCAGTTGCGGGCGGCCTTGAGGGTATGGTGAATGGTTTTGAGTTTGCCAAGGCTGTAGTAGCCTATTGGAAAGCATACAGGCAGGATGACGCGGCGATGAAATCCAATGTACTCAAATGGTTTCGCGGCGAGTACCCGTCACGGAAGGAAGCACAGGACGAGTTGGGCATAAACTTCATCGTAAACGACGGGACATGGTACGATTTTCTCAAAATTTTCGCAGCGTTCCTTGTCGGTGCGGGATACAAGGGGCTTATAGTCTTTATTGACGAGCTTGTAAATATCTACAAAATACCAAACTCCATCACCAGGGCGAACAGTTATGAAAAAATCCTTACCATGTATAACGACACGCTGCAAGGCAAGGCAAGCCATATAGGCTTTTTGATGGGCGGTACGCCCCAATGCATCGAGGATAAGTATAAGGGTATCTTCAGCTATGAAGCGCTGCGTTCGCGGCTCTCGGAGGGACATTTTGCCTCCGCTGGTCTCAAGGACCTTTACGCTCCTATAATACGTCTGCAAATGCTTACGCAGGAAGAAATGTATATACTTGTGGAAAAGCTGCTCGGTATCCACTCTCAACTATATAACTACACCCCGGCACTGACACATGATGAACTTATTTACTTTCTCACCGTCGAGTATAACCGTGTCGGCGCCGAGACGCACATCACCCCGCGCGAGATCATACGCGATTTCATCGAACTATTGGGGATACTGCACCAGAACCCGCATAAAAGCGTTTCCGAAATACTGGGCGACAACAGCTTTAAGCTCGCCAAAGGCGGTCTCACTGATGAAGACATCCACAGCGAGTTTAAAGAGTTTGAGGTGTAAGGCGAACTATGGACGTATTTGACAGGCTTGCGCCTTTTATTCAGGAGTTTATTTATCAGAATAAGTGGTATGAGCTGCGCGGCAATCAGGTGGCCGCTTGCGAGGTCATCTTCGACAGCGGCGACAACCTTTTGCTTTCTTCCGGCACGGCTTCCGGTAAGACGGAAGCGGCCTTTCTGCCTGTACTTACAGAGCTTTATAACAAACCTTCAGGCTCAGTGGGCATTATGTATATATCGCCGCTGAAGGCGCTGATAAACGATCAATTCAAGCGATTGGAGCAAATGCTTCTGGATTCCAATATCCCCGTTACCAAATGGCACGGGGACGCTTCGCAAACACAAAAGAATAAGCTTATTAAAAACCCGGAGGGACTCTTGCAAATAACGCCGGAATCCCTGGAAAGCCTGATCACAAACAAACGCGGCGCCTGCCTTGCGATGTTTTCCGATTTGCGGTTTGTTATCATCGACGAGGTACACTATTTCATGCGCGATGTCCGCGGCCTGCAGCTTTTATGCGTTTTAGAACGACTTATTAAGCTCACCGGCGTAAACCCGCGGCGTATAGGATTGTCCGCTACTTTGGGCGACGTCTCTCTGGCTCAAAACTGGCTCAACACCGGTACGGGGCGTAAGTGCGCGGTGCCAATAGTTGAAGAAGGGAAAAAGCGCGTCAGACTGCATATAGAGCGTTTTGTAAACTACGCGGATCAGCGCGATCTAACGGAAAGAGACGGAAGCGGCAATGTTACCGGCGTAAGTAACGGGGATATAGGCGATCGCGAGCACTATGAGTATCTTTTCAAACAGACGCTGGATAAAAAGACCATCATCTTTACAAACAGCCGTGAAGAAACAGAGTTTATAATGGCAAATCTGCGCGAGATCGCCCTGAAAAACAAAGCGCCCGACGTCTATAGGGTACACCATGGCAACGTATCGGCGCTGCTGCGGGAAAACACAGAGGACGAGATGAAGTCCGCGGATGAAAAGATCGTTACCGGCGCGACTGTTACATTGGAACTGGGTATCGACATTGGTTCCCTTGACCAGGCTGTCCAGGTCGGAGCGCCGATCAATGTTTCAAGCTTTGCCCAGCGGTTGGGGCGCTGCGGACGGCGCGGGCAGGTCCCTCAACTGCTGTTTACTTTTGTCGAGAATTTAAGAATAAACTCCGCAGATATCCTCGGCCCTATAAACTGGGAGTTTATCAGGATTATCGGCATCATCGAGCTTTACTTAAAAGATCATTGGATAGAGCCGATCCCGCCGCATAATCACGCCTACAATCTCTTGTACCATCAAACCATGAGCTGCCTTAAAAGCAACGGCGAAATGTCTTCCGCAGGGCTTGCGCAGACAGTTCTTTCATTAGGGTGTTTCAGGCAAATATCTCAGGATGATTATAAGAAACTGCTTTTACATATGATAGAAATTGATCAATTGCAACGCACCGAGCAGGGGGGGCTTATCATAGGGTGCGAGGGCGAAAAGATCGTAAACAGCCATAAGTTCCTGACTGTGTTCATCACGCCTGAATACTTGCTTGTCAAAGATGAAAACCGCACCATCGGCACGGTTGACAAGGTATATCCGGTCGGCGTCCGTTTCGCGCTGGCCGGTATGGCATGGGAAACTGTGGACGTTAATGAAAAATCAAAAGTCATCTTTGTTAAGCGGGTTCCGGGCATTTCCGTCGTGGACTGGAATGTGGACTTCACGGCGGAGCTCCACACTGTGCTTGTCCAAAAGATCCGCAGTATTCTGGCGGAAAACTCCGAGCATCCCTATTTGAGTATCCGCTGTGGGGAGCGGCTGACCGAAATTCGCTATATTACCCGTAACAGTGGGATACTTGACAATCTCGTGACCCCGCTTTCCGAAAGGAAGTACGCCGTATTTCCCTGGGTGGGTACAAGACAGCTTATAACCCTGAACTATGCCTTGCGGCATAGAAAGATAAAGAGCAAGCTCCCGTGGATCACCTGCGTTTACCTTGAAGTGATTTTTGACGGAACGAAAGAAGAACTTGAAAATATCATTCTCGGCATATTAAGCGGCGATCTTGACCTTTATGATTTGCCGCTGCCCGACAAGGTGCAGATAGACGGCAAGTACAATGAGTTCATTCCGCCGGAGTTGCTAAGAAAACAGTTTATTGAAGACTATTTGGACTTTGAAGGCCTCAAATCCGCCCGTCTCAGGCGTAGACTGACATAAATACCGAACAGCGAAACAAAGCCGCCGGCATATCCCGAGTATTCAACGCCGGCTGTGTTTATTATCTCGCTGTTGATCGGAGCGGAAGACAGTCCATAGGCGATCCCCACAAGACCGACACCGATGCCGATGTGCCAAAAAGACGAGGACTCCGATAAGAAAACCAGGCATACAGCGGCGGTAAGCATTGTCAGGAAAGCGACCGGCATTACGCGAATCGCTCCTACTTTATCGGAAATCGCCCCGGACACAGGCGAAATGGCGGCCATACACAGCGGCATGATAATCATCATCAGGCTCATTTTAATACTTCCTTATGTTTAACCGTAATGTGAAATATCTGTTTTCATACGAATGGCTTCGGCACGGGTGGCTTCGGCAGGGCTCAAGTACGGAGCCTTTTTCCATGCGCACATCAGTGAACGCGAAGCATTAACAATTGCGCCTATACCATTTTTGTCAAATGCTCCGGCTACACTCTCTCCGCCTCCGCCTTGTGCGCCATATCCGGGAACCAAAAAAAACAATCTGGGAAATCTCCGCCTTAAATCCGCCAACTGCTCGGGATAAGTGGCGCCCACGACTACTCCGACTCCATTATAACCATGTTTTCCGGGAAGCTCCTCCCCCCACTGATCACAGAGGGAGGCCATTATTTCATAAACGGTTTTGCCGCCGGCTTTAATGTCCTGAAGCTCGCCGGAGGACGGGTTAGAGGTTTTAGCGAGCACAAAGATCCCTTTATCGCGGCTTTTGCATACCTGGATCAGCGGCTGAATACAGTCTGAACCCAGATATCCGTTTACGGTCAACGCATCGCCCCCAAATGCGGTGAAAACGGTGCCATCAACCTCCGTGACGCCCAACCATCCGTCGGCATATGCTTCCATTGTGGACCCTATATCACCCCGCTTGCCATCGACAATCACATACATTCCTTTCGACTGCGCGTAGAAAGTGGTTTCAGCCAATGCGCGGACCCCTTGCCAGCCGTACATCTCATAATAAGCAGCTTGCGGTTTAACAGCGGGAATGATATCGCATACAGAGTCGATCAGAGTTTTGCTAAAACGCAAGAGCGCGTCAGCCGCCCCCTCTAACGTCTTGCCATGCTTCATAAAAGATTCCTCTTTTATATAGGCAGGGATGTAGTCCAGCTTGGGATCGAGCCCCAGAGCCGTAGGGTTTTGAGTGGCAATGATCCTTGAGATCAAACGATCCAGCGACATAATACAGTTCTCCCCTGAAGTTCTTTGATTTTGATACGGATCATTTAACCGTCGCGCCGAACGGCATGAGGGCGAGTTTTGCTATTTTGAAGCATTGCAGACCGAACGGGATGCCTATGACGGTGCAGCACAGTATCAGACCGTTTACAGCGGCACACACTGCCAGAGGGATACCGCTGATGAGGATCCAAATGATGTTAGCGACCGTAGACGGAGCACCGCCGCCGTATTGCACTTCTTTCCCGAACGGAGCAAAAGCTAGGGATGCAAGCTTGAAACATTGCCGACCGATCGGAATCCCGATAATCGTGACGCACCATATAAGCCCCATTACAACCCAGACTAAGGCTTGCCATATCCCGCCGCACAGTATCCAGATGATATTACCTAAGCAACCCATATTTGACGTCTCCTTCATCGTCCTGTGGATTATAAGACAATCGAGTGGCGATATAAGATTAGTAAATCCTATATCGCCACGTACATGGTGCGCGAGGGGGGACTTGAACCCCCACGTCCATATTGGACACTAGAACCTGAATCTAGCGAGTCTGCCAATTCCACCACTCGCGCGTTTGTCATTTGCTGCTTGCGGCGGCGTCACCACTTATTAGCAAGCCGAAAGCCTCAATTACAGCGCAGTATAGCACATTTTGTGTATGCCTGTCAAACAAAAATTTGTCTGCAGAAACAAACAAGGCGAGTAATAGTTACTCGCCTTGTCGATTATTGCTTATATTATGCTCCTGGATATCTGGGAGGTACCGGGAGATGACTTGGATCACTGCAACTTGTGTAAGCCGGAATGAGCAGCCACTGGCCGACAGAAATCGCTCCGTTGGCGGGGACTGTTGCCCTGTTAACAGCGCGAAGCACGCCGGCTAACACTGTGGAGCCGTAGAATCTCTGCGAAATGCTGGAGAGAGTGTCGCCCGACCGCACTACATATATTCCTGCGATGTCGTAGGGAACATATGATCCGCGGGTGATGGGATCTCTGAGGCTAACGCCCGCTGCTACGCCCGGAAGTACGAGGTCGCGGTCGGCTTCCAGAACACCACCGGTAACTGCGAAGTGCTTCAGAGTGCCATCGGGATTTCTGTAGATGTTGGCATTAGTGATTGCCGCTGTGATTGCGGCAGTTGACTTGCCGTAGTAGTTCAGCGCTATGCTCTGCAGGGTGTCACCCAGTTGCACACGATAAACCATGTTAGCAAAACCGCGCGGAATATTGATGGTAGCATTTGCTTCGATTTCAACGCCTGTTCCGAAAAGGGTGTTAAAATACGCTACGTTTGCAGCTTTGATGGCTGCCACGGTCGTGCGATGCATAGCCGCAATGTGAGCCAAGGTTTGACCGGGAACGACAGTGTGCGGTATGGGAGCCAGGCGCTCAGGTGCCTGCGGTATCCATGTCGTTCTGAGTCCAACTCTGGTAATCAGCTGGGGAACCAAGGTTCCGTCTATGCAGTTCGGATCCGGACAAAACACCGGCACACTATTGGGATTGGCCAATGCAAAAGGAACCAACGCGAAGGACATAACCAGTACTAATGCTAGGGCGAGGATACGTTTTTTCATTCTTTTTTCACACTCCTATATTTTTTTAGAAATTTTTAGAAACTGCACCCTGTTTTCTCAAGCTCATTTCTGAAGCTTGGCGTTGTTACGCTTATAATGCCAGCTTTTGCTTCTCTTGTCAAGCCTTTTTTTTCAATGAAACCAAGCTGTAACCAAGCTGTAACCTTTGGCGTTAAAGGATGTAACCTTTATTATCCATTCTTGTCCTTTTTTGTATTATGATGCTTGCAGTTTTCCAAAAATTGTATTATAATCCCGGAATGCCAAATGTTTTCTCGGAATGGAGGAGTTTAGATCATGGTAAGACTAAGAAACGAAAACGGGACAATAGCAATAGCAAAAGACGTTTTTACGGTCCTGACCGGAGATGCCGCCACAAATTGCTTCGGCGTCAAAGGGATGACTGTGCGCTCTGTCACGGATGGGCTGGTACATCTATTGAATATAGAATCAATGGGAAAAGGCGTCCGTATCAAGTACAACGACGACAACACTATATCTATAGAGCTTCACATCGCGGTTGATCAGGGAGTTAATATCCCTGTTGTGTGTGAGAGCATAATTGACGAGGTGCGGTATAAGGTTGCAAAAGGTACTGGCGTTGAAGTGAAGCGGATAGATATTTTAGTCGATTCGATGATGATTGGTTAGATCCTAAAGGAGGTAGAGGCTTGACACAGAAAATTACAGGTGAGCTGTTTAAGAAAATGATGATAAATGCAGCGGCCGCCATTGATAACCATAAGCAGGAGATCAACGAACTCAACGTTTTCCCCGTACCGGACGGTGACACGGGGACAAACATGAGCCTCACTATAGGCGCTGCTTCCGCCGCGCTGGCTGCAATGACCCCGGGTACGCTATGGCACGCGGCCGACATCACGGCAGGCGCATTGCTCCGGGGGGCGCGAGGCAACTCGGGCGTAATACTGTCACTGTTGTTCCGCGGGTTCGCGCGCAGCCTGAAAGACGTTGACGTTGCGGACGCTGTTTTGCTTTCCGATGCTATGGCTTCCGGTGTTGATTCGGCGTATAAGGCGGTAATGAAGCCCGCGGAAGGCACTATACTGACAGTTTCGAGAATGGCAGCAGGCTCTGCGGTGGTAGCCGCGCAATCAGAGAAAGACATTGAGGTTGTATTGGAGCAGGCTATCGAGGCAGGAAAAATCGCGCTTGCAGACACGATAAACCAGAACCCCGTACTTAAAAAAGCCGGGGTTATAGACGCGGGTGCGAAAGGGTACTTGTATATTCTGGAAGGTATGCTTTTTGCTATGCGCGGAAAGGCGATAGAAAAGGCGTCGCAGGAAACAACCGAAAAAAACAAAGCCGACTTCACTCAGTTCGTCGTGGAGGATATCACGTTTACCTACTGCACGGAGTTCATGATTGAGCGGAAGCTGAGGAATGACACAAACCGTCTGCGTGACTACCTGAATGTGCGCGGCGACAGCGTCGTTGTAGTAGACGACGAGGAGATCATAAAGGTTCATATACATACGAACGAGCCGGGAGTGATACTCACAAAGGCGCTCACATACGGACCCATTGTCTCAGTCAAGATAGAAAATATGCGCCAACAACACTCGGAAGTCGTGGCAAAAAGCGCCGGCACTGACGCCATACCTGAGCAGTATGAGCCGGAGGAGATGAAAGATTTTGGCGTGGTTGTGGTTTGCGCCGGTGCAGGGATCGAGGAGGTGTTTCGCAACCTCGGAGCGGACAGGATCATAACAGGCGGACAGACTATGAACCCGTCGACAGAGGATATTCTTGAAAAGATAAACGCGACCGCATCGGATGTGGTATTTGTTCTGCCTAACAACAAGAACATTATTATGGCTGCGGAGCAATGCGTCCCTATGACGAGCAAGCGCGTTGTTGTGATCCCGACAAGAAGCATCCCTCAGGGCGTATCGGCGATGCTTGCCATAGATGAAGCAGACGGCGTGGAGGATATGGAGGCCTGCATGAACAATGCGGCGAAACGTGTACGCACTGCGCTGATTACATTAGCGGCGCGTGACTCCGTGTTTGACGGCCATGATATAAAACAAGGCGAGTATCTCGCTCTGCTGGACGATTCCCTCGCAGCCACCGGAACTGAAGCGGAATCGGTCGTCGATGAGGTAACGGCCGCCTTCAGCGGACTGGAACCCGAGTTTATTACGATTTTTGCGGGAGAGGGCGTAAGCGAAGCGGAAGCGGATTATATTGCGCAACGGATGGGTTCTGCCATACCCGGGGCGGAAACCTCAGTGATAATCGGCGGCCAGCCGGTATATCGCTTCATTATATCGGCGGAGTAGTTTTCTTGGCCGGCGGAGATATCATTGTTCTGGTGGTTTAATGAAACACATTATTACGGTTATAGCTGTAATGATCGCGTTACTGCAAGGCGGATTTACGGACGCAGTCTGGAGTATGTGCGGTATAGCCGCCGCTGTTTTTCTGTGCTTTAGATTGAAAAAATGTTTACCGATGCCGGTAATGATAACAATGGCGGCGATCATCCCGGTATATGCCGTGTCGGCGCTGCTGCACGGATTACCGTTTGAGTCTCTGGCCGCGTTGGGCAGATTGATGGTTATTTGCCTTATGCTGCTGTCGTTTCATAACATGGACACGGACGCTTGCGAGACCGTATTCATCGCAGGAATGGTTGTTGCCGTGATAGGATTTGTGACGTTTTGCGACGTGTTTTCATGGGATGGGGCTGTAGCGTCGAGAAGACTGCAGAGCGTGTTTCAGTATTCTAACGTCACGGGGCTGTTTCTCGGAGTCTCAGCATTTCTAACGCGGCGGAGTGAGAAAAAATCTTCGTATTCTTTTTTTCTTGAGACTGCCCTGGTGCTTACCCAATCTGTCGGAGCGCTGCTTGTATATGCCGCAGCGTGGGGGATGTTAATTGGGAAAAATAGGGAAAGTCGTATTGCCCCTGTTTTTCTGAGTTTTACGGTTTCTTTGTTGTCGGCTGCGATCATATACGCGGTTGTCTATTATTCAGGGATACCCCAAATAGCGATTCTGCTGCCGGCGGCTCTGATAATATTCCGCAAAAAACTTCAGTCTGTTATCGTGAAAGTTTCCGCAAAAAAATGCGCTCTTTTTGCAAGCTGCGGCTTCAGCCTCATTGCTGTATCCGCTCTGCTGGCCGTACGCGGACTAATCCCTCTGGGTACCTACATTGAGCGTTTAATACATATCTCGGACGGGGCGAGAATTCTCATAAGCTATCCTCTGGGGATAGGACCGGGGGCCTGGCAGTTTTTCTATCAGACTCACCAGTCCGCGCCTTACGATGCGACCATACTTCATAGCGGATACGCGGAAGTCGGCGTTGAAGCGGGTTTTTTGGCGGTCATACCTATGGTACTGTTTATGCTCTATTGGCTGAAAAACCAAAAGTGGGACGATAAAAGCATCTGCATCATCATGATAATTCTCCATGCTGCTATGGACATATCATTTTCATTTCTGGTAATTGCGTTGATAACGGCAATGCTGATATCCGATACGCTTCCAAAAGACAGGTCAAAGCTGGTACCAGTCCCTTTCCGGGGACTGCTGGCCATACCTATAGCCCTGTTAACTATCGTTTTTGCCTCGTCAGCCGTAATAAACAGCGCACAGTGGGAAGCAAATGCAGGAGACATTGAGGCAGCCTCAGCACGATTGGAAAGCCGTTTGTTATATAATGGTACGGAAGCAGCTCTTATGCAAATGCGCTTGAGCGGACAGATGGGGGAGTTTTCACGGCTGGACGACGTCTTTGGGGGAATGCCTGTGCATAACGCTGAAGCGTACGCAATAAAAGCGCAGTCGCTCATAGCGCGCGGTGAGTATCGGGAGGCTGCGGGATACGCGCTGATGAGTGCGGAAATGTCGCCGCATAGCCCGGCAGGTTTTGCGCTGTTAGAAGAGGCGGTTTTGCCTCTTGACACGGCGGCGCGGGTTTATTATCATGATAGAGTCTCCCTGTTGAAAGAGGAGAGAAAGGAGAACGCTTTGTTTGCTTTCATTCGGGGGATGGGTGGTGGAGTTGAGAGTTGAGAGGGGAGAGAGGAGAGTTTTTTAGACACATAATTTAATGTTAGTAGTGAAAGGAATAGTTTATGAGAAAACTTACTAAGCAATTTGCGGTTGTGCTTGCTGTCGCGATCTTTTTGTCGGCGGCGCCGTTTTCGGCGCTTGGAAACGAAATAGGCGTTAACATTCTTGTGTCGCCTACGCTTGCGTATGATCAGATATATCCTGCTTTCT
>Ga0099364_10007260_pt1 | contig 15875 bp, 12 predicted proteins | sample TergutTh196P3_FD_73070 | JGI IMG/M metagenome (GOLD analysis project Ga0099364, IMG submission 73070) | Microcerotermes parvus P3 segment gut microbial communities from Pointe-Noire, Republic of the Congo - Th196 P3 | ecosystem: Host-associated > Arthropoda: Insects > Digestive system > Gut ...
TCTTGTTACAACACCTATCACATTTACCGCGGTTCAGGAAGGCGGCGTATCCGGTCTCGTAGACAGTACCGGCATAATACTCTCATTCAGTGAGCCTGTAACGGGCTTGACTATCGGGCATATCACTGTCACAAACGCTACCGGGGCGGTCGTAATTGGCTCCCTTATCGGTGAAGCGGGCGGCATGACATATACCGTTGAGCTTAACAGCGTGACTACACAGGGTAATGTCACCGTCACAGTCGCAAACTTCGGTTTATTTAATGTCACGACACCGTCATGGCCGGTGAGTGTCTTTAAGGACACAAGGATTCGCGTGACTTTTGGCGCCGAACAGACCGGAGGTACAGCGGGAATCGCTGACAGCACAGGCATCATACTTACATTCAGCAGCGCGGTAACAGAGCTGAGCGCCGATATTATCACCGTCACCGATGGCACCGGTCAAGTAACAACGGGAACACTTTCAGGTTCAGGGACAACATACACGCTTGCGCTCACTGATGTCGCGGCGGGCGGTATCGTCACAGTCGGTATCAGTGATGATTTTGGTTCGGCGGGTAATATTTATACTGTGACAAACGAACCTCGCCAAGTGACCGTACACAAAGACACGCGAATACCCGTCACTTTCAGCGGGACTCAAATCGGCGGGGTGCCGTGGCACACGGACAGCACAGGCATACGGCTTACCTTCAGCCAAGCTGTCACAAATCTATCGCTTGGAGATATTACCGTTACAAGCGGCACCGGTTCTATTATTGCAGGCACTCTCTCTCCCGATAGCGGCGATGACAGGGTATATATTCTGGAAATCCTTGATGTGGAAATCGAAGGGGATGTAATTATTTCTATCGCGGATTTTGACACAGTCGGCACGGAGTTTGGCACACCGCGATACACAGTGACAAACAACCCGCAGAGTGTGGCTGTGTATAGGGATATGATTTCAAAAACCATCACGCCCGGCTTTCAAAGCGATAAGCTGACTGAAGGCAGAGGCGATTCGGTCACATTTAATGTGCAAACAAGAAATATCACAAACAATTCCGAAATAGAGCTTGTGAATATCAACTCCGTACCCGGTATCTCAATGGATCAGGCGAGAACCACCGGCAACAGCACGATAATAACGATACATACAACTGATCTCACACCCTACGGTATGCATCCCCTACAGTTGAGAAGTGATGGGGCATCATCAGATATATTTTATATTTTAGTAGACCCCGCGCCAATTCTGACTTATGAGGTAAATGTAAGCGGCTCTTTGGCAAATAATAACGGCGCGGGCAGATACGCGCCGGGTGAGACGGTCATCATTCGCGCGGGCAGCCGTGACGGATATTATTTCAGCGGGTGGAGCGCGGCAACCGACACCGCCGTAGCCGACGCGTCCGGTAACGTGGTTTTCGCCGACGCTTCAAGCGCGGTGACGAGTTTCATCATGCCTTACGGTAATGTAAGTGTCATCGCGAATTGGCTGATTCCCGAAAACAACGTATCCTTTACCGCTGTGCAGCGGGGTGGCGAAAGCGGATTAGTCAACAGCAAATATATCGAAATAACCTTTGACCGCCCTGTTACGGGGCTTACTGCCGGACGAATAAATATCACAAGCGACCCGAACGCCGCCCATAAAGGTTCTGTCATCAAGGGTGCGCTGACCGGATCCGGTGAGACATGGTTTCTCGCACTTGACGATGTGACTGCTCAAGGCAGCGTCCGTGTGAGCATCGCCGGTTTTGGCGGATTTGTCGTTACAAATAATCCGCAGTCTTTGGAAGTTTACAGAAATTCATACGCAAAAAATCTGGCTGTCGGCTCACAGATAGGCTGGCTTGTCGAAGGCACGGCGGGCGCGGTCTCATATGATGTCACGACGGAGAACATTTTACCCGATTCTGAAATTTTCCTAAACAATCTTAACTCTATCCACGGTGTTATTTTGGAAACAAGACGCACAGCAGGAAATAACACACGAATCTCCATCTATGCCACTGAGGGTGTCCCTGCCGGTTGGTATCCGCTGACTATTACTGTTGGTGATATAACATCTAACGTCTTTTATTTATCAGTTGGGAGAGCGCCGTCAGACCGCGCAACATATTCTGTGAGCATTAGCGGTTATTATTCTACTTTGGCGGCATCGGGAGCGGGTATATATGACGCGGGCGCAAGCGTGACTATCTACTCGGGCAGCCGTCACGGATATACTTTTGTCGGTTGGACTTCACCCGACGGTGTGCGTTTTGCGGATTCAGCAAGCCCATCTACGACATTTACCATGCCCTCGCGTAATGTAAGGATAACAGCGCATTGGATTGTTGACGGGAGCGACCCCGCAAACCGCTCTTGGGCGTGGAGCCATAATATAGAAGCGGCGATTGCGGCAGGGATTTCACCTTGGTCGTTGCAAATTGACTACAGGCAACCTATCAGCCGTGTTGAGTTCAGCGCGTTGGCGGTAAACTTGTTCGAGGCGTTGCAAGGCTATCAGATACCGACACGGGTTTTGTTTAGTGATACAAACGATGTATACGCGCAAAAAGCGGCGGCGATCGGCGTTTTTCAAGGAGTAGGGGATAATCGTTTTGACCCCAATGCCCGTATGACGCGTGAGCAAGCGGCACTCGCATTGTCGCGTTTAGCTGTCGCACTTGGTAGGCCGTGGGCTGACAAAACAACGAGTTTCGCGGATCAAGGCAGTATTTCAAGCTGGGCAGTCCGCGCCGTCGGACAGGTTCACGGAGCGGGGATAATGGGCGGCGTCGGCAATAATCGTTTCGCGCCGCGTGAGATGATCACACGTGAGCAAAGTATAATCGCGATCATGCGGATATATGACGGGAGATAGCTTTCTGAATTAGGAATTAGGAATGAGGAGTTAGGAGTTGCCCTGCGGGGGACGGGAGATAAAATGTCAAACATTAATTCTATATTGACTACAAAGCAGGCTATTGCGGAGGCTAATCGTTGTCATCATTGTAAGACTCCGGCTTGTCAGCGGGGGTGTCCTATTTCAAATGATATTTCGGAATTTTTGGGTGCGCTCGGGCGCGGCGACATTGGCGAAGCCTGTAGAATCATATTGAGAAAAAGCAACCTCCCGGCTATCTGCGGGAGGGTTTGTGCACATGAGCTTCAGTGCGAGGGGCATTGTATCAGGAATGAGAGCGGGGAAGGTATACGCATTGGTATGTGCGAACGTTTTATCGCTGATTTTTCCGCCGAAAACGAAATCCCGCTTATAAATATACCGCAGAAAACGCGAGGGCGCATAGGCGTCATCGGCTCCGGCCCCGCAGGCTTGACTGTAGCCGGAGATCTTGTTAAGGAAGGTTTTGACGTGACTGTCTTTGAAGCCCAGCCTGAGCCGGGCGGACTCTTGATGTATGGCATCCCCGGGTTTCGCCTACCGCATTATGTTGTAAAAAACGAAATACGACAGCTTGAGACCTTTGGCGTAAAATTCGTCACCAACTGCCTCGTCGGGCAGGATACCACTGTTGATAAGCTGTTTAACGAGGGTTTTGACGCACTGTTTATCGGCTCAGGCACAGCGGTTTCAAATGATTTGGATTTGCCGGGCAGAGAGCTGAACGGCATCGTGTTGTCTTCTTATTTATTACGTATGGACGCGCTGTGGCACTGCGGCCAGATTCTGCGCTCGGATGTCCCTATGGAATCCGGCGATCGTGTGCTCGTGGTAGGCGGCGGGAACTCCGCTATGGATACCGCGCGGACAGCGATGCGCTTGGGCGCGGCGGGAGTTACGGTTATCATCAGGGAAAGCGAGGATAATATCCTCGCCCTCGAAACAGAGTATCAAGCCGCAGCCTCTGAAGGGGCGCAGTTCTTATTTGAACACTCGCCCAAAGAATTCCAAGGTGAGAATGGGCAGCTCATCGCTTTATTAGCCTCATCATCACAAGACGAAAAAACCATCCCTTGCGACAGGGTTTTCCTCTCCATAGGCTCCCGCCCCGCAAACCGTATCGTCTCCACCACCACAGGGATAGACGTAAACGAGGGCGGATATGTGATATGCAAGGAGCGCCCTTTTGGCATGACTACAAGGCGCGGCGTTTTCGCGGGCGGCGATGTGGTACATAAACCCGCAAATGTCGTACTAGCCATGCGCGACGCGAAAAAAGTAGCGGTAGGCATACGCGAATACGTAGACGCGGTAAAACTCCTAGCGATTACATAAAGTAATGCCGTAGAAAAGAAATTCCCTAAATCAAGATTCTTCGCTCAGAATGACACACGCCTAAATCAGATTTGCGACACGGTTTCTACCCGTTTTTGCACCTCTGCAATAATGGCGTTGCGGCGGGCTTTGTCAATCACACAAGAATGAGAAAAAATCTCCGCTATCTCGCGGTCTATGTCTTTTAGTGCGTCAGCGTTAAACCAACTCAAATCAGAAACGAGCCCGAATTGTTTATCGTGATCCGGGATAAAGGGTTGACACTTTCTCTGTCCGCCGATATCAAGCGAATTAAACCACAGTGATGTGCCACTATCGAATATAGGGGCGAAACCGACCCATTGAAGCGTGTCGGCGTTTCGAACAAAACCGAAGTTGTTAAAATGCCTGTCCTCGTTTGCGATAATATAATCAAACGTGAGCATTTTATCAATATCGTTCTGAGCACCGATGATACCCAACGAATCGCAGCAACGCAGAAAATGCGTAAACTCCGAATCGGAATCCCTCATCATTTGTGAATGGAACACTTTCCAAGCGGAAATAAGCTCAGTTTCGACGGAAAGAAAGTTATCGCACACGCAGAGCGGTTCTCCCTCGTCAAACATCAGCGTATAAGGAACGCTCGAGATTCCCAAGCGCTGTGTTATCATGCTTGCTATGACCTCGTTAAAAGGTTCTTGTCTAAAAGGCTCGCTGCCGCCTTTGATGAGCTTGCGGTTACCGTCAGAGATGATCCACTTCTTTTTGAGCCAACCGTCTGATGTGTTGTCGGGCGACATTAGGTTTATTCGTTTTTTGTCGGCAGGTTCACGCCCAAACAGCATTTCTCCCACATCTAGCGAGAACTCATTCTCAAAGAAATTCACATCAGACCAATCTATATCAGACCCTATAGGGCGTAACCAGTAGTGGTCGGAAAGGCTCAATGCATAGCATTTGAGAATCAGGTATTCGGTGGACTCCCTGCCCAAACGCGCGTACAAATCCCGTATTCCGGTGCGGCTTGCGGGGATGGAGCGTCCTTTCAGCCAGTCATTCAATTCATCAAGGGCTATGCCGCCTTTCATTGATGCAACACCGAGAGGAACGCGAAACGCATCGTGAACCGTACCGATAGCAACGATTGCGACAGCGGCCTCGTTTATTTCAACGTCCGCAACAGGGTTATGCTTATGCATTATTGTGTAGTTCATCGCGGCACGCCTCAATTATTTCTTCACGGCGGGGACTCCCACGTATGTGCCCTGTTCTTGAATGTCTTTTACTACGACCGCTCCCGCGCCGATCAGGCATCCGGATGTAATTGATAAGTTGTTTTTGATTGCGGCGCCTATCCCGATATGGGTGCGCTCTCCAATATCGACCGTGCCGCCGACCATAACACCCGGAGAAATATGTACATAACCGGCAATGTTGTTGTCATGCTCAACAACGGACGCGGTGTTGATTATGCAATGCCGCCCAATCATCGTGCCGGTATTGATCACGGCTTTTGCCATAACGGCGGAGCCAACACCGATGTTTACGTCCAACCCTATTACAGCGGTCGGATGGATAGCGGTATACCACTCCAAATCATATTTCTCCGCAATCTGTTTCCTTGTTTCATTGTTGCCTATGCCGATGATGAACTTTGCGTCATCGCGGAATTTAACCGCATCTTCGACTTTCCCCAAAATCCGACGGAAGAAAAACTTGTTATTTGATGGCGCGTCGTCTAAAAAACCCAGCACCTCATCACCGGATTCTATAATAATATCCGCGATAACCTTCGCATGACCACCGGCACCGATTATTATTACTTCTTCAAATCGTTTCATGTGAAAACCCCTTAAGATTCTTCACTACGTTCAGAATGACATATACATACTTGTCATCCTGAGCCGTAGGCGAAGGATCTTTTTTCATATCCGGTTTCCCTATTTTTTACAACTGGTTTCTCTTGATTTTTCCGCTGATGGTTTTTGGCAGGCTGTCGCGGAATACTACTATGCGCGGGTATTTGTACGGCGCGGTGTTTTTCTTGACATAATCCTGTATTTCTTTTTTCAGTTCATCTGTTGGCTCGGTACCTTTGGTCAGGACTATGCTCGCCTTGACGATTTGACCCCTTGTTTCATCGGGAACAGGCGAAACACCACATTCGAGCACATATGGCAGCTCCATAATAACACTTTCGATCTCAAACGGACCGATTCTGTAACCGGAGGATTTTATCAAGTCATCCACCCTGCCTACATACCAGAGATAACCTTCCTCGTCTTGCCATGCCGTATCTCCCGTATGATACGCGCCGTCATACCATGCGGCTTTGGTTCGTTCATCGTCCTTATAGTAACCTGAAAACAGACCGCAGGGAATGGCTTTGTCAGTAAGGATAACTATCTCGCCTATCTCGCCCGGATCGACCAAGTTTCCGTCATTATCCATCAGCGCGATATTGTAGAGCGGCGACGGCTTACCCATAGAGCCGGGTTTCGGCACCATACCGATAAGATTTGCTGTCATAAGTGTTGTTTCTGTTTGGCCAAAACCTTCCATTATTGACAGTCCCGTAGCTTTTTTGAAAAGCTGGAACACTTCGGGGTTAAGCGCCTCACCCGCTGTTGTCATGTGTTTTATCGTTGAAAGGTCATATTTGGATAAATCTTCGCGTATGAGGAAACGATACATCGTTGGCGGGGCGCAGAAGGTTGTGATGCCGTGCTTGGCAAACATTGGTAAAATTTCAAGCGGGTCAAAGCGGTCAAAGTCATATGTGAACACCGCCGCCTCGCAGAGCCATTGCCCGTATAATTTGCCCCAAACGGACTTACCCCAACCGGTATCTGAGATCGTGAAGTGGATTCCGTCAGGATCGACGCAATGCCAGTATTTCGCTGTGATGAAATGCCCGAGTGCGTATGTGTATGACTGAGCCGCGATTTTGGGATATCCCGTTGTGCCGGATGTAAAGTACATCAGCATATGATCGTCGCCGCAGGCGGTTTCTTCGGTGCGCGGGTACGAGCTGCGGAACATTTCCACATCTTGATCATAACAATGCCAACCGTCACGTTTACCGTTTACGATGATACGGGTTTTGACAGCGGGATAGTTTTCTAAAGCCGCTTCCGCTTGCTCCGGGGCTGAGCTGAGATTTGTGCAGACGATAGCAGATATGCCCGCAACCTCGAAACGGTATTCAAAGTCTTTTTGCAAGAGTTGATCTGTCGCGGGAATAACCACTGCACCCATCTTATGCAGAGCCACTATGATAGGCCAGAATTGCCAATTACGCCTGAGTACGAGCATTACGCGGTCGCCGCGTTTGATGCCCAGAGAGGTGAAGTAATTCGCCACACGCGAAGACTGGCGGCTGATGTCGGCAAATGAGAATCTCCGCTCGACCATTTCGCGGTCAATATGCAGCATCGCAAGCTTGTCGGGCGCTTTTGCGGCGATAGCGTCAACCACGTCAAAGCCGAAGTTGAATTTATCTTCATCCTTAAACGAAATCGTCTGAAGCGCACCTCGGCTGTCTTCAACCGGTAGTATAAAGTCTTCATAAACGAAGGGGCCTCTTGTGACTTTGGGCGCGTCAGGCGCGGCAATCGTTTCAAGCGGCAGCATTTCTGCCACGGTTGCGGCCTCGGCTGCCTCACCGGGAATAACAATAGCGCAGAATACGCAGTCCGCCCCCCCAACGGCAATCATGCCATGCGGGGTCGCGCTGTTGTAATAGATGCTGTCGCCTGCGGAGAGTGTCTCTGTATGCTCGCCAATCTGAATCTTGAGCTGCCCCTTGAAGATGATGTTGAACTCATGCCCGCCGTGTGAAACAAGCGGGATCGGCATATTCTGCTGTTCTTCCGAATAATTGTATGTGACCCAGTAGGGTTCCGCGTTTTTGTGCCTGAAGCGCGGGGCAAGGTCACGGACTTCGATGTTCATTTCCTTTGATGTAACACGCCCTTTTCCGTTACGCACGACTGAATATGATGTCAGATGTGAACTCTGCCCTTCCAACAAATCACTCAGCTCGACCCCAAAGTATAAGGCGCAGTTGTGGATGAACGAGAAAGGCAAGTCCGTCGTGCCGGATTCGTAGTTGTTGTAAGTTTCCGCGCTAATGCCGAGGTTACGCGCCATTTCCTCGGATGTCAGCCCAGTGACCTCACGCAACTCCCAAATTCGCTGCGCTACATCCATCAAAGCGGTTGTGGTTTCGATTGTTTTGGTCATAAAAATTTCCTCCATTATTTTTTTTATCAAAATGTAATTATCCAAGCAGTGTTATTTCAAACGTGATAGATATTATGTCTAAATACTCGTTTGTGGTGTCACTGTTTAAACTAAATGAACAGTTGCTTACGCGGAGGTATGGGATGTCTTTCACAGCGTCAAGCAAGGATTTTAAGTCGGAATATTTGCCGCTGACGGTCATGTCCGCTGAAATAATACTGAACGCCGCTGAAGGGTATTCGTCTGCGCTTTCAATGTCCGGGTCGAGATAATCTCTGCAATCTGAAAGAGATAAGGCTGTCGGGCGGAGATTATGTGCCGCGCAGAGTTCATTGAGGATCCTTCCGATCTCATTTGTTTGAGTTTCGCTCAGGTAATCAGATTGAATCTGCTCGTATTTTTGTATAGCGTCCGCATGGCGTTTACGGTCATTACTCTCGCTGTTCATTGCTAATGTGACTCTCATCCTCTCAAAATCCAGCGCGTAAAACTCCTCTGACTTTTCTGTGAGCCTGTCAACGAGCGGCATAATAATGAGATTGAGCGTCCCCACAACCAGCGAAAGTATTATCAATAATAAAATCAGCCGTTTTTCCCGTTTGGTGAGACCCTTCTTATCTATCTGCATAATGTTTTCCTCAATTACAAATATATATCAACATAAAATGTAAATAATCCTTCAGGATCGCTGTCATATCCATGATACTCTATACTGCTTGCTATGCCGCTTGCGGTAAGGGCATCAACATATTCTGTGGGAGTGTTTGCGTTGGCGCATTTTGCGTAAACACGTATGATGCCTGTGCTTTCATCAAAATCAATACTCGTGACTGAGATATCTTTACCATGCAGAAAGATTATCTCGTCGAGTGCCTGAGAAGAAATCTGAGGCAAGCTGTTTTCCCATGCAGAGTTTCTCTCAAACTGATATGTTATATCTTCATAAAACGCCAATTCTTCCGCGAGCGCGGCAAGTTCATCTTTTTTGCGCATCACTTCGCCGGAATAGACATATGAGAAGACTTCCTCAACATCATTCTTAACGCTGTTGAGTTCTAACAGAAGATATACAACAGGGATAGCCAGAACTGCTGCGAACGCTGCTATCAGCGGCAGCCAAATCCTTCGCGGTTTCTTGCCCTTTATATAGTCGCCCAGTTCTTTCAGGGCGGTGATAAGGTCTATGCTTTCATTGCCAAGCATCGTGTTAAGGCAGGCAAAATGCGCATTATGCGGGGGCGCGTCCTTGCCGTTGTATAGGATAAGCGGTTTCATTTGAATATTGCTATGCGGGTTAAGCGCGTTGATCTGTGCCATGTCGCCTTCGCTGAGACCCATGTAGTAGCTGCGCTCGATCTCGCCGAAATTCTGTGAGCGGTTGAATTGAATCAAGCCGTTAAGATTGTTGAGTACACTGCGTAAAAACTCATCATTATCCTCACCATAGAGCCTTGAGCGGGACATAAAAACATTATTGCCGTCCTCAAAGATGAGCGAGAGCATAGTGACCCCGTCTATCACATTAAGCACGATGGTAGAGCGTTGCAGTTCCGGATTTGATTTTACATAGCTGAGTATTGCCTCCGCTCCAATGTGGATGGAATCCGGGCTGATACCCGCCTGCTTAAATACCGAAAGATAGCTGTCTACCAAGACCCTGTGTGTGGCGCAGGCGAAGATAGAGTTGCCGGTCATGTCAAGCTTGCGATAACCGCAAACGATGTCTTCGGGGTTTTCGATCGAGTCTGCGAAATCATCCCTTATCATTTGCAGATAACGTTTTCTGCTTAACATGGGCGTGTTGAGTCTGCGGCTCAGTATTGAGCTGCCGTCAACTATCAACGTGACCCCGCTTTTGAAAAGTTCGGGGTTGTTTTGCTTCAAGGAAATCAAACATTCGACCAAATAAGCGGGTTCAATAATCGTGCCGTTATACATCGTGCCTTCAGGCAGTTGACATGAAGCATAATGCGTGAATGTATTCTCCGCAAATCCGATAATATGTATTTTTTCAGCAGAAACATAAATTGAAGATTTCATGCAACTCCTAACTAGACTCCTATACTCGCGTACAGCGTGACCATCGGGAGCATTACCGATAGTATTACCGACAGTATTACCGCTGCCATAATAATTATCATAATTGGCTCCGCGTATGCCACAAGCGCGGTTGTGGCCATTTCAGCCTCATAGTCAAAACTCTCGGCGGTAGATATCAGCATCGAATCAAGCCGCCCGGATTCTTCTCCGATATGGATAGTATTTGGCAGCTTGTTATCAAATCCGTCTATTAGCCGCACTGATTCTGACAGAGGCTCTCCGTTGCGGACGTTTTTTAGTAACTCCGGAAATTGGTCTTGAATGTATTGATTATTAATTGTTGTTCCGGTGATTTCCAATGCCTGAATAATCGGAACGCCGCTGCTGTAAAGTGATGACAGCGTACGGGCGAAACGCGCTGTATAAATGACTTTTAGAAGCTTACCTACAGCCGGAAGACGTAATTTGAATCTGTCAAACGCGGCTCTGAACGAGTGAACGGTCAGCAAATACTTAGATAATAACACAATAATCAAAACGATAATGGGTAAAATATACCACCAAACCTGCAAAAAAGCGCTTATTGCCATAACAGCTCTTGTGATAGGCGGGATATCGTAGTTTTGAAGCATTCCAAAAAACTGCGGGAGTACAACCAAGAAAATAAACAATACCACAAGCACCGTTGCGACAGCGAGGATGATTGGGTACCGCATCGCGCTCTTAATCTTGCCGTCAAGCTTAAATTCCTTTTCGTAATGGGTCGCCATTCTGTCTGTTACGTTATCCAACTGCCCGCTCGCCTCTCCGGACGCGAACATATTTATAAGCAACTCAGGGAAAGCCCTGCCTTGCAACTGCATCGCGGCAGAAATAGCCTGACCTTTGAGCAACTCCCTGTATATCTTCTCATAGATGGTTTTGAGCTTGGGATGGAAGTTGCGTTCTTTGAGGATCTCCATAGCCCGGACGGCAGGGATGCCGCTTGATAGCATATTCGAAAGCTGACGGCAAAACTCGGCGGTTTCGTTAGATTTCAGGCGGTACGTTTGGCTTTTCTCATCTACTATGCTAAACTTGAGCGGCACAAGATCATCGCCGCGCATGATACGCCGAAAATCACGCTCATCCCGCGCTTCAATGACACCCCGGACTTTCACATTTTCAATAGTGACAGCAGTGAACTGATATTGAACCACAACTCCTAACTCCTAACTCCTCATTCCTAATTCCCAAACAGTGCCATATACCAAGCGATTATTTTTTCTCCGAATAATAATGCAAAAACGATACCTATGCAGAGGGCGGGGCCAAATACCATTTGATCCTTGCGACTGCGTTTCCCGCTCAAAATCAAGTACATCGCAAAACCGCCTCCGAGGAGCAGGGCTATAAAAAACGCAAATACTGTGTTCTGCCAACCCAGAAGGAATCCGCATACCGCCATAAGTTTGATATCGCCGCCGCCAAACGCCCCTTTTATCGCGAGCGCAAGGAGCAGCATCGGCAGACTCACCGCAAAAAAACCAATCAAGCGTGACAGGAGTGATATTTCAGGCTGTGCCCAAATCGCCGCTATGGCAAATGGGATAAGGGCTATTATAAGCTTATCGGGGATTTCCCTAGTTTTTAAGTCAATCACCGCAATAGCGAGCAGAATAAGCATCACAACGAAGCAAATAGGCATCATCCATGTGAATCCGAAAAACAAAGCAGCCGATGTATCCATACTATCCATGACTTAATGCGTTAAGGAATCGTAACGCCGGGAGGCGCGACACGATTGCTGTATCCCACAACACCAACACATACGCCGCTTTCAAATACCAAACCCGCCGGATTTGCAAGATTGGAGCCGCCTGAAATCAACGCTTTGATCGGCAGATGAGTCGCGTCATTCCATGTAACGGTTCCGTTTGGCCGGGGAGTTTGCTCTATCCCCCATACTGATGCCGCCATCATAATGGTACGCGCTTCAGTCCTGTCCGCCGCCACATTCGCTCTGTCTATCGCGCCGATGACGGTGGGTATCAGAGCCGCCACTAAAATCGCGATGATGGCTATGACTACTATCATTTCTACAAGCGTGAAACCACTTTTGCTATTTTTGCGTAAATGTATTCTCGCGTTTTGAAATTTCTTCATAATACTTTACCTCGTCCAATAGTTAGCATTATTATCCGAAATTTGCCGATTTTGTCCGCAAACTTCCGCACAAAGCCGCTCATAGGCTTATTTCCGCGGCTTGCAAAACTTGACGTGAGCCATGTTCCACTAATCAGTGCAAGCCCTTATGCTCCAATTTCGCCGTGAGCGGACTAATGCGCTCCACTAACGCTCACAAAATCGGCAAACTCCGGGTATTAGCAATTACTCAACAAAATACGTCAGTTTCAACAGTTCCTCAATAGTTGTCTTTTTATCCAATACCATCTTCCGCAGGCTCGTTTGGAGATTCTTGACCTTGCCATGCTCATTTACATATGCGTATATCTCTTGGGTGGGCGCTTTGGAAGCAATCAGGTTTCGTATGCGCCCGTCAAAAGAAAGTATCTCATGCACAGCGGTGCGCCCTTTATAACCTGTGTTGTTGCAGTTGTGACAACCAACGCCCCGCGCGAGGGTCTTTGGCGTCAAATCGCCCAACACTCGTATCTCGCTGATGCCCGGAGTGTACTCCTCATAACAGAAAGGGCAAATCTTTTTGACAAGCCTCTGTGCCACCACTCCTGCCAGAGAATTGGCGAGAAGGTAATCCTCAATGCCCATATCGAGCAGGCGGACTATTGTTGAAACAGAATCGTTAGTGTGCAGACTGCTCAAAACGAGATGCCCCGTCAGCGCGGCGCGAACAGCAATACTTGCGGTCTCGGAGTCGCGAGTCTCACCAATCATTATAATGTCAGGGTCTTGACGTAGGATGGATCGCAGGCCGCTTTCAAATGTCAGCCCGGCAAGCGGGTTGATTTGTGTTTGGTTGATACGGAAAAGTGTTCGTTCGACAGGGTCTTCAATAGTGGAAATGTTCACAAAACGCTTGGAAAGCATCTCGACTATCATATACAATGTGGTTGTCTTGCCGCTGCCTGTCGGCCCGGTGACGTAGACTATGCCATGCGGAACCCTGAGAATATCCAGAATCTTCTCATAATCGTCGATCTCCATTCCGAATGTGTCGGCGTTATCAAGCTCCGCGCTGCGATTCATAAAACGCAGAACAAGTTTTTCGCCAAAGACAGCCGGCAGGCTCGATACACGTACATTTATTTCAATGCCCTGCAATTTGGTGCGGAAATGCCCGTCTTGCGGAGCGCGTTTCTCGGCAATATCCAACCCCGCTAAGATTTTGATTCGGGCAACGATGGAGTTGTGCAACGATGCCGACAGTTTCAGATAGTCAACGATTTGCCCGTCAACTCGTATGCGTATATGTGTGTTTTCTTCAAAAGGCTCTATGTGGATATCGCTCGCCCCCGCGCTGTGCGCTTTATACAGAGTGGAGTTGATGAGGGCAACAACGGGTGTGTCATCCGCGCCTTCGGAAATATCGACATAGGTAAGCGCGTTGCTTTGAGAAACGGAAAGATTAGCCCCCGTAGCCGCCTCTTGTGTTTCGATTTCGGAATATGATTCGCTGATTGCCTTTAGGATCCCGGCACGGTCGCAAATCTGGGTAACTATGTGCATACCGGTGATCAGCTTGATGTCTTCTATGGCATAGTAGTCCAAAGGGTCGTTAATATTGACGCGCAAAGCGGTATTATCAATAGCGATGGCAATCAGGCAATGTTTAAGCGCGACGGCTTTTGGGATTCTTCTGACAGCGTCCAAATCAATGGGGGTATCACTCATCGAGACATAGTTGAGGTTCAGTCGTTTGGCGAGCGCTGTGTTGAGACGCGGCTCTGTGATAATATTGCTTTCAATCAAAACCGCGCCGAGGCGTTTCTTCTCGGTCGAAGCGTTTTGTATGCTCAACGCATGATTGAGCTGCTCCTCGGTAATATACCCGGCCTCAATCAATAATCCACCCAATTTAAGTTGTGCCGATACCGTTATACTCACATCAAAACCTCACTGCCTAATAACTCGAGTTTCGTACTTAAGAGCGCATGAAATACTCGTGTAATTATATTGCTTACGTGTTGACTTGTCAATAAGCTGCGTTTGTGAACTGCATATTGATTTTACAAAACCCAAGTGCTATAATAACCGATACCGACAGATTGATTATAAAACCGCACATCGCCCCCGCCCCCGTCCCCTAAATCCTAACCCCTAAATCCTAAATCCTATTATTGATTGGAATATATATGCGTATAGAAGCTCATCCGATTTTAGAGTTCCGCAGAGGGAAACCCATTACATTTCTTTTTGACGGAAAAGAAATACAGGGATACGATAACGAAACAATAGCTGTCGCGCTTCACGCCGCAGGTGTTCGGAAGTTGAGTCAAAGCCTGCATAAGAAACGCGCACGAGGTTTTTATTGTGCCATAGGAAACTGTTCGTCATGTATGATGACAGTTGACGGGAAACCAAATGTCAAGACTTGTCTTGAATTGGCGCGTGATGGCATGGTCGTGCAAACTCAGCTTGATAAAGGAAGAATTGTTTAATGGTAAAGACCGGATTGTTGATCATAGGCGCGGGCCCTGCCGGAATGACGGCGGCCATTTCCTCGGGTCAGGCGGGGGTTCCGGTAATGCTGCTTGACCGAAACCATGTACCCGGCGGTCAGCTTATCAAGCAAACGCATATGTTTTTTGGTTCTGAAAAACAATACGCCGCCACACGCGGGTTTGACATTTCAGAAATACTACTCTCCGAGATTCATAAACTCCCAAATGTTGAGCTTTTTTTGGAGAGCACGGTTTTGGGCATATATGATGATGGCATTGTTACCGCTGAGATTGACGGTAAATACGTCAAAATACTTCCTGATGCGATAATCGCGGCGACCGGAGCCTCGGAAAAACCGCTCCTATTCCCAAACAATGACCTCCCGGGCATCTACGGGGCGGGAGCTGTGCAGACATTAATGAACCAATACGGAGTTGTTCCGGGTAAGAGCGCGGTTATGATAGGCGCGGGAAATATCGGACTTATCGTCAGTTATCAACTGATGCAAGCGGGTATCAATGTAAAAGCCATAATAGAGGCGGCGTCAAAAATCGGCGGATATTTAGTCCACGCTTCAAAAATATGCCGAATGGGTGTTCCGATACTCACATCACATACCGTAAAGGCCGCCCACGGAAAAGACGCGTTGGAAGCAGTGACGATATGGCGGCTTGACGATAAATGGCAAGGCATCCCCGGCACGGAGCGGGAGATTGAGACGGATACTCTGTGCGTGTCGGTGGGTCTTTCTCCGCTTGCCGCGCTTCTATGT
>Ga0099364_10007261_pt1 | contig 15875 bp, 13 predicted proteins | sample TergutTh196P3_FD_73070 | JGI IMG/M metagenome (GOLD analysis project Ga0099364, IMG submission 73070) | Microcerotermes parvus P3 segment gut microbial communities from Pointe-Noire, Republic of the Congo - Th196 P3 | ecosystem: Host-associated > Arthropoda: Insects > Digestive system > Gut ...
GAAATCACCATCGAAGACACGCGCCCAATAGCGGTCGCGCCACGCTTTTCTTTACACGGCGTCAAGGCGGGCGTATATACAGCCGCTGATGAGGGCAAAACAGCAGCCGATATTGTACGCATGTTGTCTGAGCAAGGTCTTACCGATGCAGCAAAGATACCGCTGCGCGATGTCGAAGAAATTTTAGAAGATTTTATGGAAAAGCGCCTGATGGTGAAACTTAGCGAGAAATACTTGAGTTTGGCCGTCGCCGCCCCTTTCCGCGAATATCCCCCCCAGGAACGCACCCCGGGAGGGTGGTATTGCACGGAGGGGATGTAGATTGGGTGGAAGGGCGCAGAATTAAGAATTAAGAATGCAGAATTGAGTCCCTCTATTAACCCCTCACTCCGTCATTGCGAGCGTAGCGAAGCAATCCATAATTACCGATAATGCTTTGTTTTCTGGATTGCGTCGTCACTGCGTTCCTCGCAAAGACGAGTATTTAGAGGGACTCAATTAGGACGGAGATACTGTTTCATGCAACACTCGCGGTCGAAGACCGCCTAAGTATTATTTTGCAGAGGAGAAATGAAATGCATTTTCAAAAACAGTTTAAACGATTGCCGCGTTTGGTTTTTATCGTTATTTTGGCGCTTTTGCCGCTGCTGTCCTTAGGATGCGGCGATCAAGCGGATGAGCAGAGCGCGAACGCGCTGCCTGAGGGGTTCGTCTATGTGGCCGACGCTGTACCGGACGTGATTCTGGAAATCCGTTACTACAGCACCTACAACTTTGTCGGCGCAAGGGTTGACGACTATCTCGTGCCGGTCGCCATTATCAGCGAACCGGCGGCAAACGCGCTGAAGATAGTCAACGAGGATTTGCGGGCGCAGGGATACGCAATTAAGGTGTTCGACGCATACAGGCCGCAGGGCGCGGTTGACCATTTTGTGCGTTGGGCGGCGGACGCGGACGACATTCTTACAAAGGCGTATTTCTACCCGGACATAGCCAAAGACCGCATCATCCCCGACGGATACGTCGCGGAGCGTTCGGGTCATTCCCGCGGCAGTACGATTGACCTAACCATCGTTGAGCTGCTGACAGGCGTAGAAGTTGATATGGGAACGCCCTTTGATTTCTTCGGGCTCGCCTCGCATCACGGCACGGATCTGATCACGGCGGAGCAGACAGCTAACCGCCTGATCCTCAAAAACGCGATGGAAAGAGCGGGTTTTATTCCCTACGACGAAGAATGGTGGCACTATACCCTGCGGGACGAACCTTATCCCGATACTTACCATGAGTTTCCCGTGAAATAACGAAATAACAACAAATAAAAGGAGGACACGTAATTATGTCAACGAATGAGATGGTAAAGAAAGAAATCGTCACCGGGTTGGTGAAAACTGACAAGTTCATGACTGCGAGAAATGCGAGGGAGCTTTCAGCCGATGAACTGTGCGCGGTAACGGGCGGCGTAGGCTCGTGGGCGTTTGAATTTGAGGGCAATGTTTGGGCGGCGGTCTGCAACAAAAGTGAAACCTCCAACGCATTGTTTGAGGAATGCCTTGTATTAAAGAGAGCGTGCGCTTACGCAAGCCCCGGCGCGGCAACCTGTTTTGAATGCCAGCATCTATATATAGGCGACATGGACGTAAAGGTGCAATGACGACAAAAGCGATGATAAAGAAACTTTTATTATTATTGCTATTCATCCTACCGGCGCTTTCGGGATGCAGCAGCGAAGTCATCACATCACACGCGCAGTTGAATGAGAGCGACGGGAACGCTGCACACACGGTCTTCCGCGCCGAGGATTTTTCGGGGAAGTCGTTTGCGATTATCACAGGCTCTATATGGGATACGGTGCTTGAAGAGAACGTACACGATGCGAAGCAGGTTCACTTCAACTCAGTCCCGGAAACCGTCATGGCTCTAAGACAGGGGAAGGTTGACGCAACCTTCACAGGAACCGCGCTTGCCGAAAGGTTTCGCAGCATATATCCTGACTTGACGCTGCTTTCCCCGCCCCTCCTCGAAGTAGACACCGCCTTTGCATTCGGCAAGGATAAATCTGCGCTGAGGGAATCCTTTAATGGGTTCATGCGGGAGATTCGCGCAAACGGTGTCCATGACGATATGGAGCGGAGGTGGATGGGCACAACCGAGAATACCCCTATGCCCGAAATCACAAGCTCCGGCGCAAACGGCAAGCTAGTGTTCGCCACCACAGGTACAAACGATGTGTTTTCATTTATTCAAAATGGAGAGCCGGCGGGCTTTGAGGTTGAGATGGCATATCGCTTCGCACAGTATGCGGAGGCAGAACTTGAGATTCAATTGATGGACTTTGCAGCCCTAATCCACGCCGTTCAGTCCGGCAAGGCTGACTTTGCCGGCTCCAGCTTCGCCGTCACCGAGGAACGCAAGAAGTCCGTCGACTTTTCTGAAGCTGTCTACACCGACGGCATTGTGGTCGCCGTGCGTAAAGACGTCGTTCCGGATTCTTCGGGGTTTTGGCAAAGCCTCAAAACCAGCTTTGAGCGCAATCTGCTCCATGAAAACCGCTGGAAAATGATTGCCGAGGGCTTGGGTGTCAGCATGACCATCACCCTCTTGGCGTTCGCTTTGGCGACGCTGTTGGGCTTTGGTGTTTGCGGTATGAGCATGAGCAGGAGCCAAATCCTAAAAGCCATCGGCAAGGTCTACGTCACCATTCTGCGGGGCACGCCCATTGTGGTTCTGCTGATGATTACGTTTTATGTAATTTTCGCCAAGAGCAGCATAAGCGGCATGACTGTCGCCGTGATTGCGTTTGGGTTCAATGGCGCGGCGTTCATCGGCGAAATCATGCGGAGCGCGATTCTCACGGTGGACAAAGGACAAGTTGAAGCAGCGCGGAGCATGGGCTTTTCCAAAGCGGGGGCGTTCTTCACAGTAATCTTCCCTCAAGCGGCCAGAGTGGCGTTCCCTGTGTATATGTCTGAGTTTATCTCACTATTTAAGATGACCTCGGTTGTCGGCTACATCGCCGTTGTTGACCTAACCAAGGCGGGCGATATCATACGCAGCCGCACCTACGACGCATTCTTTCCGCTTCTGTTCGTTGCCCTTTTGTACCTAGCGTCGGCTTCAATCATGATTTATTTCTTTAACCTTATAAACCGAAAGACAAACAAGCGTCTGGGGAGGGTTAAGTGATGTTCACAGTTAAAAACCTAAAGAAAAGCTACGGCAGCCTCGAGGTGCTCAAAGACATCACCACGACCGTCAAAAAAGGCGAAGTGATTACTATCATCGGGCCGTCCGGATGCGGGAAAAGCACCTTCCTGCGCTGCCTGAACCTGTTGGAACAGCCCACAGGCGGAACAATCGAGTTTGAGGGAAAAATCCTGGGCGATAAAAAAACCAAAATCAACGACATCCGCAAGAAGATGGGCATGGTGTTTCAAAATTTCAACCTGTTCGACCACATGAGCGTGCTTGATAACCTGTGCGTGGGGCAGACCAAGCTGCTGGGTATATCGAGGGCGGATGCCGAAAAGACTGCGCGGGAGCTTTTGCAGACGGTGGGGCTTGCCGAAAAAGCTTGTTCGTACCCCGATGAGCTTTCGGGAGGTCAGAAGCAGCGTGTCGCCATCGTGCGGTGTCTGTCCATGAAGCCGGACATCATGCTGTTCGACGAGCCGACAAGCGCCCTCGACCCAACTATGGTGGGCGAGGTCACGGCGGTTATCAGACGCTTGGCGCGGGAGGGCATGACCATGATGATCGTCACCCACGAGATGGACTTTGCCAAAAATGTCTCCAGCCGGATATTTTACATGGACGAGGGCGGTATCTACGAGGAAGGCCCGCCGGAAACCATATTCGACCATCCGGCGAGGGAAAAGACGCGGGCGTTCATCCGCCGCGTCAAAACATTCCGGTATGAAATACGCTCGGAGGATTTCGATTTCATTGAACTCACCAACAACCTGCTCAATTTCTGCGCCATGAACGCGCTTTCAAAATCCAACAGCAACAAAGCGGGACTTCTCTCCGAAGAACTAACGGTGAACCTCATTGATAGAAAAGACTTGATTGGGATCGAATTCAATTTTCCGGACAGTCAGGAGTCCTTTGAACTTGCCGTCACTTATGGGGGCGAGGCACGGGATGTTACCCAAATCGCCTGCATGGAGGCGGATATCGTCAACGGGCTTGTCGGCGAGATTACCCATGATTATGACGGCGTGAACCGTCTTTTAATGAAATGGTGAAGGGGTGAGCGAATGAAACACAAGTCACGAATAATCGTGTGTTTGTTCTGTGCATGGCTTCTGTTTTCAAGCTGCGGCGCGGATAATCAAAACACCTCCGGCTATGGAAACGACCACAAAATACCGCATCCATTCGGTATTGTTTTAGAGGGTGCTGCAGGGGTTGACCGCCAATTTGACGTACAAGGTTCGGTTTATTATCCCTCTCTTGATTTTTACAATATGAAATCCGGCGGCAGCCTTACGATACTGGAAAATTTCAAGACCTACCAGCAGACGACCGAGGTCACCTGCGGTCCTGCCTGCCTCGTCATGCTTCTTGAATATTACGGGCTGTATGAAGGTCAGGACGACAGAGAGTGGTATGGGCTTCGAGAAAACAAAGAGCGGCCTGAATCCATGTTGAAGGATTTGATATTGATACTTGAAAGCCTAGGTGAGTGGGATATATATTCCACCTATGATTTAGACGACCCTGCCGAAGTCCCGGAGGCTTTGATTCTAAACAGCCTTCGGGAAGGCAAACCGGTCATTATCGGGGACGGCGAGTGGGGTGTCGGGCATTGGTATATCATTATCGGTTATGACGATATGGGAGACGATATCGAGGCCAACGACGTGCTGATTATTGCCGACCCTTACGATACCACCGACCACAATCAGGATGGGTATGCCGTTATGTCGTTTGAGAGGCTGTATTACAACTGGAACAATCCTTTTGACCCGGATTTTCCGTATAACCTTTTCCTTATAGCGTCGCCGAAGTGAAATGCCTGAAAAGGTAAATTTATACAAAATGAGGGATTACTGATGAAAACAAGAATACCGCGAATGATATTGATTATCCTGCTGCTATGTGCCGTTCTTTCGGCAAATGTTTTCCCCGCCGTAGCACAAGGCTACACGGAGCATAGCGCGACAACATCCGAAAATATGAGCATTGTCGTCCCGGCGGCGCTGGAGCCGGGCGACAAGGTGGGGATTGTCGCGCCCGCCAATCGGGCGACGCCCGACAGGCTTGAGCTTGCCGTTGATTTTCTATCGGGAAAAGGCTTTGAGGTTGTCGTATCCGACAATATCGAGTTTGAAACCGCATACGGAATCGGCGACGGGAGCGAGCAAATACGCGCCGACGCGTTTAACAAACTTGCCCGTGACCCCGAAATCAAAGCGATATTCTGCTTGCGCGGCGGGTATGGCTCCATGCACCTTCTGCGGAATATAGACTACGGGGCGCTGAGGCGAAACAGGCCGATCATCGTAGGCTACAGCGACATAACAGCCATGCAGATCGCGATTATGCAGAATGCGGGCCTTGTTACCTTCCACGGTCCTATGCTCTCGTCCAATTTCGGGCAGGAGGAGGCTTTTGATCTGCTGTTTGATATGCTTATGAATCCGAACTCTGAATTTCCTCTCGAAAATATAGACGATACGGAGTTTTCAGTTATCAATGAAGGAATTGCCGAGGGGATCGTCGCAGGCGGCAATATGACGCTGATAAGCTCATTGATGGGCACGGAATATGAGATAGACCTGAAAGATAAAATCCTTTTCATCGAGGAGCTTGACGAAGCCCCGTACCGGCTTCACCGATATATATGGCAACTCAAACTGGCGGGTAAGTTGGACGAGCTTGCCGCAGTTGTGATAGGCGATATTTTACCGGACAGGGAATACGCCGACCCCGAAATTTCGCTCAAAGTTATTTTGGAAGCGCTGAAAGACGTAACAGTTCCGATTATATACAATGTTCATGCAGGACACGGCGAAAACCCGATTACCATACCCATAGGCGCCATGGTAAGGATCGAAGGGAATGAGATAAGAGTCACGCAAAGCGTTGTTGCAAATCCGGATGAAGTAAAAAACAGAATGCTCACTCGCGCTGAATTTATCTCGATTATTATGGAGATATTGGGCGGCGAATGGGAAAATGCCGGGATCGCGGAACCCTTTGACGATGTCCCGAAAAGCTCGCCGTATTACGCTCAAATAACGAACGCTCGGGCTATGGGTATAGTTTCCGGCGTGGGAAACAACATATTCATGCCGGAGTCGGATTTGAGTTTTCAAGACATGCTTGTGCTCATCCACGGGGTGCTGAACAAACTCGGTAGGCTGCCCGCTTTTCAAATCGACCAATGGATAGAGTTTGAAGACTGGGACGAAGTGGCAGAGTATGCCCGGGATCCGATTCAAACGCTTGCGAAAATGTACGCGTTCGGCGACGCATTGAATCCAAGGAAACCCGTTACATACGCCGAAGCCACAATGTCCATATTAATGTATTTTGTGGATGAATCCTTTCCCTTGGAGGAGTTGAACGACCGTAACCTGATTGACGTTATCTTCGAGAAGCATTCAAGTGCGAGAGTGGTATCTCATTTCTATGGGATGAACGGGGAAGATTTTTCACAGACTACGGTACACGTCAAACGAAACGGCATCCTTTCAGCGCACGTTGATTTCAGCTTTGGTTATGAGTATACCATTGAACCCGGAGAAATCTATTTCTGTGAAGCTGACGGAACGTATGGAAAACACGCCTATTTCGACGACGGGTACTTTGAAACATATTATCAACCTTACATAGCCGGAGATGGTAAGCTTTTGCATACCTCGATAGAGGGCAGCACATTAGTTTCCGACACCACAAAAGACAATGTCCGTACGTTGGTATATCACGACGACATCGCGGACGTAGAGCCTGCCCATGCCTATGGGGTTTACAGCGGCGTGCTGGAAAGCACCTATGGGTACGACGCGAAAACCGGATTTCTGTTGAGCGAGCGTTATGTCGCGAATACCGACGGCGAATCCAGGCTGCTGTCGGAGCGGACGCTGACATACGGGCAGGACGACACCTTGCCTGAACCGGAATATGTAACGCGAGCCAAGGCGGACGGCGACACGCGGACTGTGCGGTTCATCATGCCGGACGGAAATATTTTTGTACATACCCTGCCAAGAGAAGCCGTCCTCACGCCTCGCTCGATGGTGGAATACGCGTATTTTAAAGACCAGGAATTTACCGTTCCGTATCAAAAACCGGACGGAGGGTATCCGGACGAAACGGTGATTTATGTAAAAACAGACGGAGAAGCCGAAGGTCTTGTTATCTACACATCCATGAAGGATTCCCTGATCACAGACTTGGTGGACGATTTCATGGCAAAACACCCCGGCATTTCGGTTGACGTCCGCATTGACGGCGCAGGGAATCTCATGGCGCAGATAGAATCCGAACGAGCCGCAGGGAAAATCCTTGCCGACCTCATCTGGACGAGCGAGGTACCGGATTTCTATTACATGAAGGACGAGGGGCTGCTGCTGCAATATCGTCCCGCCGGCGCGGATAACGTCTTGAATCCGCTGGAGGGTTCGGACGATTACTTCCTTCCCGCCAGACTTGGCACAATGGGCATCGCGTATAACACCGACATCATAAAAACGCCGCCAACATCGTGGCGCGACCTTTTAGGGACGGATTATACAGACGGCTTTGCCTTTGCCAACCCTGAAACGTCGGGAACGGCTTTGATGGCTGTGGTCTTGCTGACCGAGGCGTTCGGCGGGGAGTTTTTCCGAGAACTGAAGGCAAACGGCGCCTTTATCGGACAGGGTTCCACATGGGTGGTTGACTCTATAGCAAGCGGCGAGATCGCCGCCGGTCTGGCGGTGGATTACATTACGTTCGATAAAGCGAAATCCGGTGCGCCGATTGCTATGGCGTATCCCGATGAAATGATTATCATCCCAAGCCCTGTGGCGATTTTTAAGGACAGCCCCAACACGGACGCTGCCCAAAAATTTGCTGACTATCTGATTACGCCGGACGCGCAGCGGCTCATCAGTAACACCGGAACTCTCCCGGTTCGCAGCGGCATACCCGCGCCGGGCGAGTACAACATTCCCTCGCTCGCCGAAGCGACGGCGCGCGCTATCGAAGTGAACGAAGCGGAATGGATGAATTGGGGCGACGGTCCTGTAAGAGCGTTTGTGGACATTATGCGCGGGTCGCTATCCTACTCCGACTAAATAGGCGCCGATATACGCATCGGCGTGGAGGCGGGGGACGTTTACGGCGAGAATGGTTAAATCATAGGCTTCGATGTGGAAATGGCAAGCCGTTTTGCCCTGCATTTGGGGATGGATTTGGAAATCATTGCGATGCCGGTGCAAAATTCATTTGCATATTTGCCCCGGATATGTTAATATTTGTCGAAACTTATCAAGGAGGAGTTAAAACATGTACAAAGCCGAACTTATCGCTGCCGTAGCGGCGAAAACCGGACAAACTAAAAAAGCTGCGGAAGAATCAATAGCCGCGACACTTCAAGTAATCACCGGAGAGCTTGCCGAAGGAGGTACTATTCAGCTAATAGGCTTCGGTACTTTTGCTGTCAAAAACCGGGCGGCACGTACAACCCGCAACCCACGGACCGGCGAACCCATTCAGTTACCGGCGTTGAAAGTGCCTGTTTTCAAAGCGGGCAAAGCACTCAAGGACGCGGTCAGAAGTTAACACGCACATCCGGTGTAGTCCTTGTTGTGGGCCTCGTACTGCTGCACCATGTCTCCCCAGAAGCGGGGCGCCAGTTCACCGGACTGTATCAGGTCATTGTCCAGCTTGAATGTCAGGAACTTGTTCCACTCAGCCGGGTCGACCTGCGGATAATCGATGCGGTTGAAGCCCAGCGGGACACTGCTGGCTTTGCGCGCAAGCGAGGCGTGGATAATGATTTTCGCGTGTTCGATCATGCTGAGGTCCTCGATGGAGCGCATCAGCTTGTGCGGGTCGTGGGCGAAAAGCTGCGGAACCGCTTCCGCTTCTATCCTCTCGATTTCTTCGAGGCCCATTTTGAGCAGCCGCTCTGTTTTGAACTCGCTGACGAAATACTGCATCGCGCGGGTGAGGCCGTTGTGCAGCTCTTTCCAGTCGACGCCGCGATCGCGCTTTGTGGGCGCGAATATGCGCTCCTTTTCCTTCTCGATCTGGCCGCGGTCGATTTTCAAGTCGCCTACTTCGCTGACATACGCGGCGGCCTTGCGCCCCGCGTAGCGCCCTGTGGAGGCAGCGTAGCTGTGGTCTTCCGGCGCGAACATCTGCGTTCCGGCGGCGTACAGCCCTTCCACCGTCGTTTTGAGGTTCCAGTCCACCACGATGCCCCCGCCGTACCCGGTGTCGCGCCATTGCGGCATGCCTTGCCCTTCGATGAACTTATAGGAGAACAGCTGGTCGCGGCCGAGGTCGAAACCGCCTTTTTTCATTGTGCTGACTAAAATCCTTGTCGTGGATTCCTCAGCAAGCATAAGATTCCAAGTGGTGCGCCGCTCGACTTCCGACATTCCCGGGAAGTCACCGAAGAACGGCAGCTCGTATTCGCCCTTCATGATCGCTTCGCGAATCTTTTCTTCTGTCCCGGGCATCGGGACCATTGCGCCTGCGTCTTCCCAACCTTGTATAGGATAGGGGAGCCTACGCCCGTTTGAGTCCACGAGCGGCACATTTTCGTAACTCGCATCCCCCGCGCCTGTGTACCATTTATGTTTCAGGCCGGTGGCGATACGCACTTCACCTGTTCTTTCCATCATGGTGAGGGAGGCGCCGGCTTTCCATGCCATGGTCGTGCCGTCGCCACTCATATTGCGGGACTGCATGTTGGAATACCCGCCGTGCTCCATGCTCATAAGCCAAAGCGATCCGGAGCCCGCAGTGGCAAGAATTGTGGCTTTAGCGCGGAATATAAGGAACTCCCCGGTCCGGCTGTTGAGGCCCGTTGCGCCGACTACGCGGGCGCCCTGCACTCCGTTCTCGTTTAGCAGGCTGGTCCCCATAATGCGGTCGAATACCTGCACGCCCAGCCGTTTGCATTCTTTTTTGAGTATGGGCTTGAATGTGTTGCCCCATACGCGCATGACGACGTTGTTGCGCTCCTCCGGAGGGTTGAAGCCGGGTTTACCCATGTTGGGGTCGGGCAGATAGCTGTGGATGGTGCCGTAGCGCGGCGATATCATGAATTTCGATTCGTCGTCGCGGCCTTCAGCGCCGACATACTCGTCGTCGGTATCGCGGATTTTCCCGCCCATCTGCTCCATTTCAAGCAGCGTGTCAAAATCTTCCCTGCACATGATTTGTATCCCTATGCCGTTGCAGTAGGGGCGGTCGGCCATGTGCTCGGCCCAGTAGTCCGGCGTCACCCTCGACAGGGGGTTTGCCGGAACGTTGCACCAGTGGTCGCAGCCGGGGCCGCCGGAGCCGCTGCGCTTTACATCGCCTTTTTCGACAAGCGCGACTTTCACGCCCTGACGCGCGGCGCTAATTGCGGCCCAACAGCCCGCAATGCCACCGCCTATTACCAGTACGTCGGCATCGATCACCTGTTCTTTCCCGAACTCGATCGGGTACGGCCATGCCGGTGGGCGCCCTTCGTTTCTTAAATACTCATGCCATGTTGCCATTGCTCGACCTCCTTATTCAAGTATGATTCGATCCGGAGCTGACCGATATATTCTCTATTCGCTGAACTTGAGGCAACAGTTTTACAGCTTTGTAAACTATATTCTAATGCGCCTCCCTTGTCAAGATGTTTTTCATCAATATTAACCAAAATACAGTCATAAAGTTACTAATCACAAGTCGCCAAGGTTTCCTTAAATCTAGCCTTAAAAGCGGCGCATTATGCGTCTAAGTGAGGGAATTCCGGCTACTGACACGGAACTGACCGTTCGAGGATGCATAACACGCCGCTTTATAAGGCGGGTGTAAACAGTTACGTCACAATACAGTCGAAGAATAGAGTCATTATAAGCTCTGCATCGCAACCTCACAGGTTTTCATTTGAATCCGGCGGGTGGAAATCAGCACCACCAAGCCGCAGCCGCTAGTAAGCTTAACATTAGCAACTATCACAGCTTTTGGTTATATTATGAATGTATAACATAGTAATGTTGTGATTAGTAATATACGCATATGTACATATAATAGTTAATTTATGTATGCGCATAATTATGCACAACATTTACTGAAAGAATGTAAATTGTAGGGGCGATTATCAATCGCCCTTGTCTCTGTGTGGCATTATGTATCGAGCGATTAATAATCGCCCCTACACGAGAATCGTTAACCTGTTGACAATAAATATCGTCACTGCAAAAAAAATAAACGCGAAACCCGCGCCCTAAATAACTCTCCTCTCTCCTCTTTCCTCTCTCAACTAAAATACTCTCCTCTCTCCTCTCTCAACTAATAAATCCTCCCCCCCTCAACTCTCATCACCACGCCGCCCTTGGCTGCCGATGCTGCGTTATCATCGCAGCAGGTGATAAATACCTGCCCCTGCGCTATCCTGCTTAGAATGAAGCCCTGGCGCGTCACGTCAAGCTCCGAGAGCACGTCGTCGAGGAGCAGCACCGGGTACTCCCCCCTGTCTTCGTGATGTATATCCCGCTCGGCAAGCTTGATTGATACCGAAGCCGTCCGCATCTGGCCTTGGGAACCGTATTTACGCGCGGGCATCCCGTCTATGTCAATATCAAGATCGTCCTTATGGGCACCGGAAAGGCACATCCCCGATTTCAGCTCCGCATGGTAGTGGTCTTTCTGATGAGCTAACAGTTCCGGCAGTATCTGCTCCGGTTTTTTCCCCGCCGCATCCATGCCTCCGACAGTTTTATACCTGATATCAAGCGTCTCCGCGCCTCCGGAAAACTCGCTGTGAATGGCTGCGGCCCTGCGCGATATGGCCGCCGCGAAAGCCGCCCTATAATATATCAGCCGCGCACTCTGCTCCGCGAGGCGTATATTGAAATCATCAAGCAAATCAAGCAGTGACGGCTTTTCGCGGTAATCGCGGAGTATCCTTGCTTTGTTGTCATGCAGCCTATTGTATTCCGAAAGCGACGCCAGATACCCCGGGCGAAGCTGCGAAAGGCATTGATCCATAAGCTTGCGCCTGACCGCCGCGCCGTCTTTTATCATATCAAGGTCATCCGGGCCAAACTGCACCGCGGTCAGCCGCCCCGTAAGCTCCGATGCTTTTTTCAGCTTGACCCCGTTTGCATATAGCTCCCGCCGCCTGCCGCGAAAAAACCGGGCTTCAAGCGTCTGCTCCCGTCCCCCGGATATGACGCCCGCCCGGATGCATGCGTTGTCGATGCCAAAAGAAATGAGGTCCTTGTCCCCGGCTTGGCGGAATGATTTCCCCGCCGCAAGATAAAAGATAGCTTCAATGAGGTTTGTTTTCCCTTGGGCGTTTTTGCCATTGATGATGTTGACGCCGTCCCTGAACCGCGCCGTCTCGCAATCATAATTGCGAAAACCATTTAATAATATTTCATTGACTACCATATATTAACATTGCACATATATTGAGTCTGCGTAGCAGACATACATGACGACAACATCTTTGCGCATATTAATTGCAGAAAGAGCATAACTCTCAACTCTCCTCTCTCATCTCTCCTCTTTCTTCATCCCCTCCGCGCGCCACCACAAGCCATTGCGCATCGCGGCCGCTGCCGCACTTCACTACTTCGCCCGGCCTGATTTTGCGTCCCCTTACGGTGCAGCGCTCTTCGCCCACATATACATCCCCATGCTGAATCATCATCTTCGCCTCGCCGCCGGTGTAAGCGACAGAAGCAAACTTCAAAAGCGCATCCAGCTTAATATGCTCGCTTGAAATCTTTATGCGCCGCACGCCGCTGAGTTTTACCCTGTGTCCGGTCAATACGCAAAACCCCGTTCATTGATATTTTAGCCGATTAATCAGCTCTCGTATGCCTTCAACCTGACGGGCAGAATCATGTAAATGAAATTGTTCGAGCCGTCTGCCGGGGTTATAACGCACGGCGCCACACCCGTATTCAAGCCAAGCTGCAATTCTTCCGCCGGCGCTGCACGGAGCGCCTCTATAAGGTATTTGTCGTTGAAGCCTATTTCAAGATCCTCGCCGTTGCCTTCCATCCCGCATTCGTCGCTCGCCTTGCCAAGGGCTGACGTGGAAGACAGTTTTATAAGCTCATCCCCAAACACGCACCTGACCGGGCCTTTGAGTTTCTCGCTGAGAATGAGGGAAACCCGCTCCACTGCCGAAATGAATTCATCTTTTCTGACGGTAAGCTGATATTTTGAAGTCTGCGGTATTGAACCCCTGTAATTCAGGAACTCGCCTTCCAACCTGCGGGTTATGAGTATGGTATCGCCTATCAGAAACTGAATATGCTTTTCCCCGAGCTTAATTATAACTTTATCATCACTGTCAGTCGTTACTTTCTCTACTTCGCTGAGCGCCGTCCCGGGCACCACGAAGCTCGAGAAATGCGGGCCGATGTTCTCCATGGGTTCGCGGCAGACCGCAAGCCTGTACCCGTCTACCGCAACTACCGAAAATTCGCCGTCTACCGCTTCAAACAGCGCACCTGTATGGATCGGCCGCGTCTCATTGTCGCTGACGGCGAAATTTGTGCGCGATATCATCTTTTTCAGCACGGCGCTTTCGATTTCAACGAATTCATCGCCTTCAACCACAGGCAGCTCCGGAAAATCCGTGATGGGTGACCCGAGTATCTCAAATTCGCTCATTTCACTGCTGATTGTCGCCACAAACCTTGCGTTGACATCTATCGTCACCATATCGCCCGGCGCTTTCCGGATAATCTCCCCGAATAGGCGCGCGTTGAGCACGACTCCTCCGGTTTCAGTTACCTCCGCCGGTATAACCGTCACTATGCCGATTTTAAGGTCGTAGCCGGTGATCCGGATGCCGTCGTCAAATACTTCAAGCAACAGCCCCTCCAAAAGCGGTACCGGGCTTTTTGCAGCCACTGCCCGCGAAGCTGTCAGTATAGCAACTAACAACGCATACTTTTCACATGTGAATTTCATAATAATTACCTTTCATTTTTGTAAGTAAATAATATATATAATTATTATAGTAATAGCCGTAGTAGTAGGAAATTATGTGGAAAACCATGCCAAACCGCTGCAAGGTGGTGGTTTTTGTTGTTAAGAATGGTGTGGATAACTATGGCACTTGTAAACAGCCCATGTTGACAGGCGGGTTGTCCACACTAAATCAACAGTTTACAAGCGTGGATATGTGGATAATCACCTCTTTGAATTGATGTTTGAAGTAATATCCCTTATGATACGCGAATAATCGGGGGAATCTTCAAGATATGCCTCGATCCTGCGTATTGCGGACAAGACGGTCGTGTGGTCGCGCCCGTCGAACACCGCGCCGATGTCTTTTAATGATAGGTTCGTAAGCTTGCGTATGAGGAACATGGATATTTGCCTTGCAAGGGCGGTGTCCCGCGTCCTGCGCTGGCCTTTGAGGTCTTCCGGGGTGAGCATATAGAACTTCGCAGTCTCATCGATAATATTGTCGACGGTCGGGAGCAGCTCCTCAGAGGCCTTGAATATCTCTTTCAAGCGGTTTGAAACGCTTGTGACGGTGATATCCTCATTCATGATTTCGCGCATGGCGATGATCATTTTCACAGCGCCCTCCAACTGGCGTATGTTTGACGTCATCGTATCGGCGATGTAGTTCATAACGTCGTCGGGTAGGATGACGCCAAGCTGGGCGGCTTTGTTCCTTACAATCGCGATGCGCAGCTCCGTGTCCGGCGGCTGGATGTCAGCGATAAGGCTTGACTCAAGGCGCGACCTGAGCCTGTCTTCCAACCGGTATATGTCGCTTGGCGGCCTGTCGGATGTGAAGACAATCTGCTTCCCAAGCTCGTATAGAGTGTTGAATGTATTGAAGAACTCCTCCTGCGTTGAAATCCTGCCTGCGATGAACTGTATGTCGTCCATAAGGAAAATGTCGGCGCCCCGGTATTTCTCGCGGAACTCCACGTTTTTACCTTGCTGGAGCGCTTCGATGAGCTCGTTCGTAAAAACCTCGCCTTTTACGAACACGATATTGAAATAAGGGTATTTCAGTTTAATTGAGTGGCGTATGGCGTACAGCAGATGCGTCTTGCCCAGCCCTGAATCCCCGTATATGAACAGCGGGTTGTAGTTCTGCCTGACCTGCCCTTCGGCAACGGCGAGGGCGGCAGCGTGGGCGAACTTATTGGAATTCCCCACGACGAACCTTTCAAAGGTATAGTCCTCTATGTTCAAGTGGTCGTGTTCCTTGGCCGCCTCGTTCAAAGCCACGAGGCCTTCGTCGTCAAGTATGACTATATCGACATTGCCGGAAAACAATTCGCTCAATGCGCTCCTTATAGTCCCTGTGAAGCGCTCTTCTATGACGCTTTTTTTAAACACCGATGGTGTATGTATAAACAAGCGGTTGTCGCAAAACTCAATGGCACGGCAATCATCAAACCAAGTGGTTATCGCAGTCGTGGTCAAATCCTCGCTCAATGCTTTGAGCACGCAACCCCAAACGTCTACAGCGGAATTCATAATAACAGTCCTTTCGTTGACGCCTTAAAAAATACGGCAGAGAAGCATACTATCAAAAACAAGTGGAAAAATCAAGTTCTTTTCGGACGCATTTTCCCGGTAGGGCGGGGCATGTTGGTATTACTGCTTCGCGCGCTAGTATTCCATTGCGCCAAATGTGAAAATGCTGTGTATTTCCCAGTTATAAGCATAAATAATTC
>Ga0099364_10007262_pt1 | contig 15873 bp, 13 predicted proteins | sample TergutTh196P3_FD_73070 | JGI IMG/M metagenome (GOLD analysis project Ga0099364, IMG submission 73070) | Microcerotermes parvus P3 segment gut microbial communities from Pointe-Noire, Republic of the Congo - Th196 P3 | ecosystem: Host-associated > Arthropoda: Insects > Digestive system > Gut ...
AAATATTATTGAATTATAACCCCGTTTGGGCGGTTCGGGGGGGCCCTTTATCTGCTGTTGCTGACGCCCCCGCCGCAGCTCCTGCTCCTGTCGCAGCTGCCGCAACTCCCGTAGTCATAAGTGCGCCGCTTACAGGCGATTTTAATACAGCGATTTTCGCTGCACTCGCAGTCGCTTCGCTTATAGTAATTATAAGAAAAAGGCGGTCTGTAATATAAATCGGCTCTGAAACTCGTAAGAAGAACGGCGTGAATTTAAACTGTGTTAGACATATGTATTGGTGTGTAGAAAATTTATATTAGGCGGTGTACATAGTATATGGGGTTTCGTTTTGAGCGATTACAAGAACAAGACATCTTACAACTTCGGGATATTAGTGATGAGTTTTCCAATATTAACTCCACAAAGGTAAAACCTTTTTTGGAAGAAAAACAAAATATCGCTTTAGTTGCAAAATTAGACGATAAAATTATCGGCTTGTTATATGGGTATGCCCTTACTGATTTTGAGGGCGGAACATCGCAGTTTTATATTTATTCTCTTGATATACATTTAGAGTATCAAGGCAGGGGTTATGGTAGCCGGTTCGTGCAGTTTGCCGTTGAATGGGCTAATGACAACGGTTTCAGAGAGTGCTATGTCCACGCAAATGAAGATAACACACGGGCTTGTCGCGTGTATGAAAAAGTCGGCATGACGTTTACTAACGCAAGGGAATTTTCAATTAATTTTCCTGATAACGAATAGTTTAAGCATTAGGCGAAGTTAAACACGCAAAAAAAAGTAGCAGGAATGAGCTATTAAAGCCCGTTCCTGCTGATGTTTTATCGTCCGAACATGGAAGCTAACGGCGAAGAATTTACCGCGCTTTGCAGTTGCTCATTGTCGATACTCGTGTAAATTTGCGTGGTGTTAAGGCTCTCATGTCCGAGTATTACTTGAAGCGTCCGCACGTCAACACGCTTATTGAAAGTTAATTTTCAAAACAGCATAATAAATCGGGAGTTTTAACGCTCCCGATTATTTTGTATACTTAATACATATCCTCAATAGCTTCCATTGCCTGTACTTTTTGTTGATTTATTAGTGTTATATATGTGTTATACGTTATCCTTACATCTGTATGACCTAACAATTCAGAAACGATTTTTACATCAATGCCTTTCGCAAATAATCTGCTTGCAAAAGTATGTCTGAAAATGTGCGTTGATTTATGCGAAATCCCCGCTCTATTTAATATACTGTCAAGCGTATTTTGTACGTTGCGGGGTCTTAACGGCTTGCCGTCTATATTACAGAATATGTATGTTCCTCTCGCTATTTCAGGGAGCGCGGATAACGCCTTTGAGTTTAGTTTTAATATGCGTTCGCTTCCTTTAGTTTTAACGCTCTTTTGTTCTTTTATAATTCTTTTACCGTCGCTGTTTTTCGACTGGATTATACTTGAAAATATACGGAGCGTTTTATATTCGTCGTTATAATCGCTCCATTTTACGGCGGTAGCTTCCCCCAATCGCAAACCTGTATTCAGCATAAGTATAAATAATCCCGCGTTTTTATATATGGGCTTACCGTTCTTATGTGTCGCATGAGCGGCAGTAATAAATTTTTCAAGTTCTGTATCTGTAAATATTTCGAGATTTTCCGTTTTGTTTTTTTCTTTATTTTTCTTGTTTGAAAATAATTCGTTCGTAGAAACTGGCATTACGACTAAATCAACAGGGTTATGAATAATTTTCCCCATGCTTCGGGCTTCTCTCATACTTTCATTAATAGCGTCGTAAATCTTTTTAACGGACGAATAAGAAAAGAGTTTTGCTTTCGCGTTTATAACATAATCTTGTATTGTCGCCGTATCAATTTTATCAAGATTATAAAATCCGAGCAACGGTTTAATATGCAGTTCAATAGTGCTTTCAAGTCTGTAATACGATTGCTCTTTTAGTATCAGTTTCTTTTTCGCTAACCATGAATCTAAAAAGTCTGAATATGATATGCGTTTATTATCTGTTTTCCCAAGAGCGATTTTCTTTTTTAACTCGTTTAATTTTTTAACTACTTCTTTTTCAGAATCGCCGTATAAGTCATGCGACTTGCCGTTGAGTTTTATTCTGGCGTTCCATTTCCCCGCTTTATACTCCCGAACTGTTCCCTCGCCTTTTTTTCGTCTTATAATTTGCTCCACGTTTTTATCCTCATTTTTATAAATTTATATTGATTTCATACCACCTATATACCACCTATTATACAGAAATAGGTGGTATTGTCAAGCATTTTTCAGAAATATAACGTAAATTTATTATGAATAAAAAGCATAATAAAACCCCGATACCCTTGATTTTATGAGGGTTTCGGGGATTTATTTCTGGAGGCGACACCCGGACTTGAACCGGGGAATAAAGGTTTTGCAGACCTCTGCCTTACCACTTGGCTATGTCGCCGTATGCGATTAAACGACCGGTATAATTTGCGGTCTAATAAAAAATGGAGCGGACTACGGGGCTCGAACCCGCCACCTCGACCTTGGCAAGGTCGCGCTCTACCGAATGAGCTAAGTCCGCGTACTTTGGTATTATACACTACTTTTTTCGTTTTGTCAATAGCTTATCGCAAATTTTATTAAATTTATTTTTAAATCTTAAAATTTCCAGCGCGACGCGATTTCCCCGACGCTCCCCGCCGTTATGATTTTCCCGTTCAGATAATCTAAAACCCCCGATTCTCCCGTAAAATTAAACTTTATTTTATAGGCGTACAGCGCCTGATGAAAAAATCCCGGCGTTTTATTTTTATTATATTTACCGTCGCCGACGAGAGGCCGCCCTATATATGCGAAATGCGCCCTGATTTGATGCGTCCTTCCCGTGATTAATTCGACCTCGACGAGAGATATATTGTTTTTCTCCCCCAAAACTTCATACCCCGTCTTAATTATTTTTGAACCCGGAAATTTATTCTTGTTTATTTCAGCTATGTTTAAATCCTGATTTTTTCTGTGATACGCAGTCATAATACCGGATTTTTTATCTAAAATCCCGTTAATTAAACACAGATATTTTTTCTCGATTTCGTTATTTTTTATTTTTTCGTTGATTATTCTCAGCGTTTCGGAATTTTTCGCGCAAATCACTATTCCCCCGGTGTTCCTGTCTATTCTGTTGCATAAAGCCGGAGCGAAAGAATTTTCGAACTCCGGATTATATTCGCCCTTTTTATATAGATAAGCCGTAATATGATTTATAAGCGTGTTGATTTCCTCGTTTTTGTCCGGATGAACTATAACCCCGGGCTTTTTGTCGCACAGCAAAATATTCCCGTCCTCGTATAAAATTTTAAGCTTCGGGATTATATCTTTAAAACTTAAAATATGATTTTCAGTAACGAGAAATTCGTCTTTTATATATAAATCTATAATATCCCCCTCGTTTAATTTATAACCTATCGCGCATCTTTTTCCGTTGACTTTTATTTTTTTCGCGCGTATAAATTTATAAAGCATAGACGGCGGCAGATTTCCAAATGTCTTCGCGAGAAACTTATCCAGTCTCTGATTCGCGTCGTTTTTGTTTGCTATAATTTTTTTAATAAAAATTTTCCCTCTCTTATTTATAAATTCTGTATTTTGAGCCATAATATAACTATAATATTTTATATTATTTCCCCGGGGGTGATTTTTCATGAGCGAAATTATACCGTATATCTGGCTGGGTATTATCGTTTTTGCCGCAGTCGTCGAAATCCATGCGTTCGCTTTCGTGACCGTATGGTTTATTTTACCCGCTCTCATATCTTTTACTTTGTCTCTTCTCGATATAAACGTATGGATTCAGGTCCTCGTTTTTTTTGTCATAACCGTATTTCTTCTCGTTTTATCAAGAACTATTCTGAAAAAATCAATAAAATACGACCCGTCCGGCTATGATTATAATTATAATAGTTATGATTATATAATAGGCAGACCCGCGATAGTCACCGAAGAAATAAATAATTATAAATCGACCGGAACGATAAGAATAAACGGACTTGTATTCCCGGCCGAATCGGACGACGACGATATAATCTACGAAAGCGGTCTCGTGGTGACCGTCGCGCGTATCAACGCGAACGGCGCGCAGGCGGTCTGTTCGAGATAATATCAAAAAAAAACAACCGCCCCTGATGACAAAAGGTTAAGCGATTGTTTTTCCTAATGCATTAGGCTAATCCGTTTATCGGGCAACGCCTTCTCTTATATTATAACATATCATAATTTTTTTGTCAATGATTTTATTATAATTTTTTCACGCTAATAATTTATGAATAAAACGTTGAATTTATTGATATAAAATCAAACGTCCTCGAACTGACTTTCGTACATCTTCGCGTACAGACCGCCTTTTTCTATTAACTCCTCATGCGAGCCGCTTTCTTCTATAACCCCGCCTTTTACGACCATTATAACGTCCGCGTCCCTGATTGTCGAGAGTCTGTGCGCGATTATAAAAGCCGTTCTACCCGAAGTCAGCCGGAGCAGAGCTTCACGTATGCGCAGCTCGGTTCTCGTGTCGACCGAAGAGGTCGCCTCGTCGAGGATTAATATCGGCGCGCACCGGAGCGCCGCCCTCGATATTGCCAGAAGCTGCCGCTGACCCTGCGAAAGGGAATCGCTCCCGCCTTTGACAATCGTGTTGTACCCGAGTTTTAAACGCCGTATAAACAAATCCGCGTTCGCGGTCTTCGCCGCTTCCTCTACTTCTTCGTCCGAAGCTTCGGGAGCCGCGTATCTTATATTATCGGCAATCGTTCCCGTAAACAAACACGTATCCTGCAAAACTACTGAAAACGCGCGCCTTAAACTGTCGCGCCTGTATTTTTTTATATCCAGCCCGTCTATATAAACAGTACCCGAAGTCGCGTCGTAAAATCTCGCGAGAAGATTGACTATAGTAGTCTTCCCCGCGCCGGTTTCGCCCACGAGCGCGACTTTCTGCCCCGGCTTTACTTCAAAACTCACGTTTTTTAACACGTCTCTGCCTTTAATATACGCGAACGTCACGTTCTCGAATTTTACCCCTCCCTCCGGTACGCCCATATCTATCGCGCCGATATCGTCCTCCGGCTCTTCCGGTTCTTCAAGGACTTCGAAAACCCTTTCAGCTCCCGCTAAAGCCGACTGCAGACTGTTGAACATCGCCGCGATATTATTCAGAGGAAACGCGAATTGCCTCGAATATACCGTGAAACTGCCGATAATCCCGACTGAAATTATATTATTCACCGCGAGTATACCCCCGACGGACGCGACCGTTACATATCCCAGATTCGTTATGACGTTCATAAACGGCATTAAAATCCCCGACCAGATATTCGCGCTTACCGAATATTTTAACAGGCTTTTATTTATTTCCTCAAAATCCCCGGTTATTTTCTCCCGCATATTAAACGCCTTGATTATTATATGACCCCCGACGGATTCTTCTATCATGCCGTTGAGCCTGCCCAGTTCTTTTGCCTGGCCTTTGAACATAATCCGCGATTTCCCCGCGATAAATTTCGTCAGAATAAAAACGAGCGGTACTGTTATAAGCGAGGCGAGAGTCATATATCCGCTTAAAATAATCATCATGACGAGAGAGCCGATTATAGTTATAGCCGCGCTCACGAGCTGCGTCGTCGATTGCGCGATAGTCACGCTGATATTATCTATATCGTTCGTGAGACGGCTCATTAGTTCCCCGTGGGTATGCGTATCGTGATAAGTCAGGGGAAGCTTCTGCAGTTTATTAAACATAGCCTTGCGCAGGTTCTTAACGATTCTCTGCGACGCTTCGTTCATGATAACCCCCTGCAAAGTATTCAAAATCCAGACCCCGGCATATAACCCCGCGAGAATGAACGCGGCTTTATAGACGAGCCCGAAATCTATATTACCCGGGATATTATCGAGAGAATCGAGAGCTCCGCCGATAAAAAACGGTACCGAAACCGCAATAACAGTCTCCGCGAGAATTAGTATAACCACAGAAAAAAGCGATTTCGCTTCCCTGAAATAAAATCTCAGTAATTTCCCGAAAGTCTTCTTCGCGTCCTTCGCTTTTTCACCGGGTCCGAATCTTCCCGTCTGACCTCCGCCCGGCATATCCCTGAACCCCGCTCCCCGTCTCTGACCCTGCCCCTGATTCTGATGATTCATCTGCTATTCAACCCCTTTGCCTCTGTATGCCCATGTCCGATTTGCGACATATATATATCTTTGTAAACCCCGCAGCCGTCTATAAGTTCGGAATGAGTTCCGAAACCCGCCTGAACGCCGTCGTCGAGTACGAGAATTTTATCGCACGTCATAACCGCGCTTATTCTCTGCGTTATTAAAACGCGCGTCATATCTCCCTCCGACGCCTGTTTAATCGAACGCCTTACTCTTGCCTCCGTCATAACGTCGAGAGCGCTCGTGCAGTCGTCCAGAATCAAAATCTCCGGCTTGCTTATTACAGCTCTCGCGATAGATAATCTCTGTTTCTGCCCTCCCGATAAATTCACCCCATGCTGCCCTATTATCGTCTCGTACCCGTCGGGAGAAGCGACAATAAAATCATGCGCTTCCGCGATTTTCGCCGCCTGTTCTATTTGTTCCGTTTGTTCGTCCGGATTGTCTTCAGACGCATTTTCCCGTAATCCCCATAATATATTCTCCCTGATTGTCCCGGTAAAAAGAGACGCGGTTTGGGGAACGATTGCGATTTTACTTCTCAAAACTTCCTCCGGTATATTATTCGCCGGCGTATCTGATATTCTGATTTCCCCGTTCGATTCCGGTACGTCATAGAAACGCATAAGAAGCGCGGCGAGGGTACTCTTCCCCGACCCCGTAGGCCCGATAACTCCGAGAGTCTCCCCGGTATTAACCGTAAAATTTATATTCGACAAAGCGTCCTGCCCCGTCGAATTTCTATACCCGAAACTAACGCCGTCGAAAACAATATGCGGAACATCGCCTCTTCCCGAAATACCAAAAGGCGTATACAAAGACGAGGAAGACCACCCCGCCGTCTGCGGACGGCACCCCTCCACAGAGGGGAATGAGTAAGAAAACGCCGGAGTTGAGGGGAAATTCCCCTCCGTGGAGGGGTGGCAGGCGGCTTGTCCGCCTGACGGGGTGGTCTCGTTCCTCCCCGCCTCAAAAACCTCCATTATACGTTCGTTTGAGGTTTTCACCCTGACAAACATACCCAGAACCATCGCTATCATTCCCAGACTGTTCATGATTTGCGTCATATAAGTTATAAACGCCATAATCTCACCGACACGCATACTTCCCGTATTCACCCAGCCCGAGCCGAAAAATATAACCGCGGCGACGCCCAGATTCACGCACAGCGACGCCGCCGGAGAGAACACCGCCAGAATCCTCACAGCTTTTACCGTGTTGTCCGCAAGGGCGCCGTTCGATTTATCGAAACGTTTCTCCTCCTCCCCGAAACGCCTGAAAGCTTTTACGAGTCTGATTCCCGCGAGATACTCCCTGATAGTAGTGTTAAGCTTATCCAAAGCTTCCTGCACTTTTTTAAATCTCGGAAACGTCAGTTTCATGCCCGCCGCGATTATGAACCCGACCGTGACAATCACCGGAGCGATTATAAAAACCGTCCTGATATTAAGAGAGGCCGCCATGATTATCGCGCCCGCGCACATTATCGGCGCTTTAAAAAATATACGCATCATGCCGTTCGTGAAATTCTGCATCTGGGTTATATCGTTAGTCATTCTGGTAACGAGAGAACCCCCCTCGAATCTATCGGTTTCCTCGACTGAAAGCGACTGTATCTTCGAAAACATATCGTATCTCAAATCCGCGCCGAATCCCTGCGACGCGACCGAAGCCGAAATATTCCTGACCATCGCGAACAAAGCTCCCGCTCCCGCAATCCCGAGCATTATAAGCCCCGTATTTATAACGTATCTTAAATCTCCCTTAACCGCGCCGTTATCTATAAGCCCGGCCATAAATCTCGGCTGAAGCAAATCGCAGACGGCCTCGAAAGATACGCATATGACAGACGTAAAAAACATCAGCCTGTATTTTACCCAGTATTTTTTTAAATACGCCATAATTAATTATCCTACTCCGTTCTTAAAGCTACCACAGGGTCTTTGTTCGCGGCGAGTTTCGACGGTATAAGACCGGCAATAAGAGTCAACACGACGCTGATTATAATTAAAACGACCGCGCCTGCGACAGGCAGAGACGCCACCCCCGATATATCGGTAATCGCCTTTATTATAATATTCGCCGGTATACACAGGAGAACGGTCGTCAAAATTCCCAAAGCTCCCGAAGCGAACCCGATAATCATAGTCTCTGCGTTGAACACCTGCGAAACGTCTCTCTTCGACGCGCCTATACTTCTCAGAACCCCGATTTCTTTCGTCCGTTCGAGAACCGATATATAAGTTATAATACCTATCATAATAGACGACACGACGAGAGATATCGAGACGAACGCAATCAGAACGATGCTGATTGTGTTGAGTATATTGCTCACAGAAGACATAAGCAGCCCCACAAAATCAGTATAGTGTATAACGGATTCTTCTTTGTCTTGTTCCGTCATTCTGTTATTGTAATCGTCTATAACGGCTATTATCTTGTCTTTCGAATCGAAATCTTTGGGATAGAGGCTTATCCTGTTCGGGTTATCTAAATCAGAAACGCCGAGAATGGCGAGATTGCCTTCATAGGACGAACGCGGCGAAGACGAGTTACTCTGCATGAGCGCGGCGAGTTCCTCTTCGCTCAAAGACGCGAGATACTGCTGCTGTTCGGGCGAGAGGGAACTCATATCTATTTCTGCCCCTGTTTCTGTCTGCGCAGATTCGTCATCGTCAAACGGCCTGCCCGTAAAAATATTTATTTCGGGATTGCCTTTCTGCTCTCTGACCGCCTCGCTCGCGTTGACGTTATCGATAAGATGCGTCATTAAATCGGGTCTGTATCCTATGCCGTCTCCTCCGCCCGCGCCGCCGCTGACGGACGCGTTCTCCGCCGCGCGGACGATTCCCACGACTTTTATCTCCTGCGCGTTATTTATAATATTCGGCATATTCGACATATAAAGCAGCGCGTCCTCTCTTATATCGGTCCATACGCCGTCGCCGTTTTTCTCGAAATAATCAGAATTTAAAACAAGCTTAAAAGTGAGCCCGAGAAGTTCGCCGTATCCGAACGATACCACTTCGTGTTCTATTTCCTCGCCGTTGGCGAGCTTCGCGAAAATATCGGAAAATTCGCTGGGGTCAAGCAACCCGAGGGAATAAAGCGCGAAATCCGTAATCCTGTTGCTTCTGCTTACGAAAAGAACTACCTCGTCATAATTCTGCGGCATACGTCCGCTTACGACTTCATACTGCGAGGCGAGAAGCTCTTCGTTGCCGAGAAGCTCCGTGAACACGTCGTAATTTCCGCCCATCATCATGCCCATACCCATCGAATCTCCCGGACTCGACATCATGTCGCTTATCCCCATAACGTCGAATATAGAATTGGGATTGAGCTGACGTATTCCGTCGGACATATCCGGATTATATATATTCAGCTGCGTTGCGTAGCCGTATTTTATATCGTTTATAACGGAATCGTCTATGCCGCTGCCCTCTGATTCTATGAACGCTTTAAAAGCTCCCAAATCGTTCGCGGTCAGTTCCTGCATAACCGAGTTGACCATTCTGCCCATCATGTTGTTCGAATAAACCCTGTCCGGGTCGCGCTCCCCGATTGATTCGCGTCCGCCCGCCGCTTCGGACATCGAACTCATCATAGACACTATGTCCATAGTTCTCTGTTCGATTACTATGGGATAACTCGACAGCGTATCTTCCTCGACTCTCGATATATATTCCTGAACCCCGTTTGACAGGGATAAAATCAAGGCTATGCCTATAATGCCGATACTCCCCGCAAAAGCGGTAAGAAAAGTCCTGGTTTTTTTAGTCATGAGATTATTCAGGCTCAAAGACAAAGCGGTAAAAAACGACATCGATATTTTCTTTGTCCTCTTGCTTTTTGATTTTGCCGTGGACGAAGATTTTACCGGAGGTTCGATTTCTATTTCGTTTTCCGAATAAGGGTCAGAATCGCTCACGACGGAACCGTCCAGAAGCCGTATAATTCTCGTAGAGTATTTATCCGCGAGGTCAGGGTTATGCGTTACCATTATTACCAGTCTGTCTTTCGCGACTTCTTTTAACAGCTCCATAATCTGCACGCTCGTTTCGGAATCGAGCGCGCCGGTGGGTTCGTCCGCGAGAACGATTTCCGGGTCGTTGACGAGAGCCCTCGCAATCGCGACCCTCTGCATCTGCCCTCCCGATAACTGATTTGGTTTTTTATAAATCTGGTCTCCGAGACCGACTTTCACGAGAACGTCCTTCGCCCTCTGTCTCCTCTGGGATTTAGATACGCCGGACAGAGTCAAGGCGAGCTCGACGTTTGACAAAACTGTCTGATGCGAGATTAAATTATACGTCTGGAAAACAAACCCGACCGAATGATTCCTGTACGAATCCCAGCCGCTGTCCTTAAATTCTTTCGTGGACGTTCCGTTCACCGATAAATCGCCGCTGGTATAACGGTCAAGCCCGCCGACGATATTGAGCATAGTCGTCTTGCCGCAGCCCGACGGACCGAGAACCGCGACGAACTCGCTTTTTCTGAACTGGAGATTAACACCCCTCAGAGCCTGAATAATATTATCCCCGACGATATAGTGCTTAACGATATTTTTAAGTAAAAGCATTTAATTAACAATCTCCTGAAAATAAATTGGATTTTTATATAAAATAGATTATAGGCGTTTAATATAAACTCAATTTAAACAATAAAGGCAAATTTGATTTAAAAAGGCAAAATTTATATTTTTGACTTGACAGGCTTAAATAAATATAATAAAATATATCTGTCAGGAAAATAATCCGAGTTATGCGCTTAACGTATTTACTATCTTTGCCCTCTTTCGTAAAGAGGGTGCCGTCCGCAGACGGCGGGTGTTTTCGCCTCCCCGTACACAACATCAAATTTCAAAAACACCCGTCAGCCGCTTACGCGGCTGCCACCCTCTTTAAAAAAGAGGGCTTCGGCGCAAATTTAAATAATGCGCGCAACTCGTAAATAATAAAAATACGACGGGAGGCAAAAGTTTGAATATTATTGATTGCGGAACTTGCGGAAATAAAGCGGCGGAATCTGTGACAACGGACGTAACAAGTTTAAAAGAATGTAAAATTATCGTTGATAACGTGCCTTGTTATAACTGCGAAAAATGCGGCGAAACGATGTATCTCGACAGCGTAGCGGAAAATATAGAACGAATTGTCAGATTATTAAAAAATGATATGGGCGCTATAATATATACGGATTATGCAAAATGCTTATCTTCAGTATCTATTAAAACGGCGTAAATACAATTATTTACGCAGATTAACCCGGAGGTCTTTGCTTATGAAAAAATTCAAAAAAACGTTTTATCTTGTAATTATGACGGTATGCGTAATTATAGTTGTATTATCGGTTCTTATAGCGGGCGCTCTGCACGAAAGCGCGCATATCCCCGGCGAATGTCCGTGCGAAAATATGCGGATATAAATATATATAAAAATACGACGGGAGAATAAAAAAAATTATGCTTGCAGACACTCACGCGCATTACGACGACAGAAAATTCGACGGCGACAGGGAAAGAGTCATAGAATCAATGCGAAAAAGCGGCGTCGGATTGATTATAAACAGCGGAGCGAATATAAAAAGCTCGAAAACGAGCGTCGCCCTGGCGAATAAATACGATTTTATTTACGCATCAGTCGGAGTACACCCCCACGATGCGGACAGAACCCCTGAAGATACTATAGATATTCTTGCCGGACTGCTGCTCGAAAATAAAAAAGCCGTCGCGGTCGGCGAAATCGGCCTCGACTTCTACAGGAATTTTTCGGGGAAAGATTCCCAGAGAAACTGGTTCAAAAAACAAATGGATTTCGCCGCGGATATTAAATATCCCGTCGTCATACACGACAGGGACGCCCACGGCGAATGTCTTGAAGTCGCGAAGCGATATAAAGGCAGGGTAAAGGGTATGTTCCACTGTTTCGCGGGAAGCGTTGAAATGGCGAAAGAGCTCGTTAAACTGGATTATATGATGTCGTTCGGCGGAGTCGCGACGTTCGGGAACGCAAAAACCTGCCGCGAAGTTCTGGCGTTTTTACCTCTCGAATATATACTGCTCGAAACGGACTGCCCCTATCTTACCCCACATCCTCACAGGGGTAAAAGAAACGACTCGAGCTATCTTCATCTCGTCGCAGAAAAAATCGCCGGTATAAAAAATATAACGAAAGAAGAAGTTATAGCCAAAACGGGAGAAAATGCTAAACGATGTTTTAATATTTAACTTTATATTCTATAAAAATTAAAAAATATAAGATATAATAATATAAAAAAATAATTACAGAGTAAATAAAAATTATGAAATATAAAATTAAAAATTCGAACAAAACTCAAAAATCAATGAATCCCGGGGTTAAAAATCCCAGACGGCTCATGTCTGATTTTAACGCGGCGGGGCTCTTTAAGAAAAGAGAGCCTGAAATTATCGATGAAGGCAAAGCGTTCTATAATTCCCTTGCGGCCCTTACGGAAAACGATATAGTGTTAAACGAAACGGCCGTAAATATAAAAAAACCGGCGGTCGACGTCGTTCGTTACGCCGCGCTTTTTATCTTGATTTCGGCAATGCTCTGCTCGGGATATTTTCTGATACAGAAGCTTTACGCCTATATAAACGACGCGAGGGAATATCAGGCTTTAAGAGAGCTTTTTTACGCGGACTCCGATTCGGGGCTCTCTCTCGCGGGGGAAATTCTCACGAGGACAAAAACAAACGCCCCTCTTCAGGATATACTTTCTCTTCAGAGGCAGACCGGAGAACGGGTAATAGAAGCCGAAGTGAGCGAAATAATAAGCGTAGACGCGGACAGAAACAAAGGAAGCTCCCAGAGAATGACCGATATAAACCCGGATTATTACGGCTGGATAACGGTAAGCAACACGAGAATAGATTATCCCGTCGTTCAGACGTCGAACGATTCTTATTATCTGAACCATAGTTTCGACAGAAAACCCAACCAGTCCGGCGCGATATTCACGGATTCGAGAAACAGCCGGGATATCTGGAAAAATCTCAACACGATAGTTTACGGACATAATATGCTCGACGGCTCTATGTTCCAGCCGATTTTGTCTTTCGGCAGCCGCCGCGACGAATTTAACAACGGCATAATAGAACTGACCGACCCTAACGGTTACGTTTACCGTTACGAGGTTTTTTCGGCGAGGGAAGCGGACGAAACGTCGGGATATATACAGACGGTGTTCCGCAGCGACGAGGAATGGGTCGAATTTTTATATAAAATGCAGGAGCTCAGCAATTTCAACAAAAATTTGAATTTTAACGCGGACTCCCGAATGGTGACCCTCTCGACCTGCATAAACGATTTGACCCGCGGACATATGCGTTTCGTCGTCCAGGGGGTATTGATAGACTGGTAGGATAGATTAAATTAAGGAGAAAAAGCATATATTTATGAATATATTATATTTCGATTGTTTTTCGGGAATAAGCGGCGACATGACTCTCGCCGCCCTGCTCGATTTGGACAAAAACAATTACGCAAGTCTCGTGAAATATCTCAAAACTTTAAATCTGGACGATAAATGGGATATATCTATGGAACGCCGAAGTAAAAACGGCATAGACGCGAACTACATAAAAGTTATTTTAGACGACTGCGAAGAACATCATCACGAACATCACACTCATCATCACCGTAATTTAACCGATATAATAAATATTATAGACAACAGCGGGATAAGCGCCGGGGCAAAAGAACTCGCGAAAAAAATATTCGCGAGACTGGCAAAAGCCGAGGCGAAAATCCACGGCTGCGATATAGACGGAGTTAATTTCCACGAAGTCGGCGCGGTCGATTCTATAATAGATATAGTCGGCTCCGCGATTCTTCTCGATTTGCTTATTACGCAGAATAATATAGAGAAAATATACAGCTCTCCCGTCAGCGACGGTTACGGGTTTACTTACTGTCAGCACGGTAAAATCCCCCTTCCGAAAAGCGCTTTTGAGATGGCCGTTTGGAAAAGCGCGAAAGTATCATTCAATTATCACATTGAAGTGGAAGGCCGGTTCTACTCGGTTCCGTTTGAGTACATCAAGCGCCGGGTGGACGTCCGCATTACCCGCGGTACCGTTGAGGTTTTCTACGAAGGCACGCGCATTTGCTCTCATGTCCGACTGCATGACTCAAAGGAGAAGTACAGTACCCAAGAGACGCATATGCCACCCAATCATCAGCAATATGTCCAGTGGAACGGCGACCGGTTCAGAGGCTGGGCAGCAAAAATCGGGCCTAACACCGTCACCGTGGTCGAAACAATTTTGTCCGGCTACAAGGTCGAGCAACAGGGTTATCGTGCGTGTATGGCGCTGCTCAAATTATCTGACCAGTACACACCCGAACGACTGGAAGCGGCTTGCGCGAAAGGACTTTTCTACACGCCGCGCCCCAGTTACAAGGCAATCCAGACCATACTCAAATCCGGGCAGGACAAGCCTGCCGAGGATTCAGAACCAACTTCCAACCAGTCGTCCGATTTCGGCTTCACAAGAGGTGCCGATTACTACGGAAGGGGGCGGAAATAATGTTGGACATGAACACCGTCTCCAAACTCCGCGATATGAAACTTGGCGTTATGGCGTCCGCTTTTAACGGTCAGCTCGGAGATAACTCTTTCCTTGAACTGTCATTCGAGGAACGTGTCGGTCTGATGGTTGACGCGGAGTGGACTTTCCGCCAGAACAACCGGCTCATCCGCCTTATGCGCGGCGCGGGCTTCTCTATCACGGAGGCTTGCCTTGAGGATATTGAGTATCATAATGACAGAGGTCTGGACAAAGCCCTCATTACCCGCCTTGGCACCTGCAATTTTATTGATGAACATCACAATGTCATCATCTTGGGCGCCAGCGGCGGCGGCAAAACCTATTTGGCAAACGCTCTCGGCGTGGCCGCCGTCCGTAACCTGCGCACCGTCCGCTATATCCGTCTGCCGGATTTGTTCGGCGAGTTGGCTATCGCCAGGGCGGAGGGGACATACCGCAAAGTAATCAAAAGTTTTAAGCAAGCTGAGTTGCTGATTTTGGATGAGTGGCTGCTCTACGCGCTCAAAGACACCGAGGCCAGGGAATTGCTCGAAATCGCCGAAGCCCGTTACAAAAAGGCTTCTACGATTTTCTGCTCCCAATTTGACATCGGCGGCTGGTACCAGAAAATCGGTGAACCCACACTCGCCGACGCCATATGCGACCGCATCGTCCACGATTCCTACCGTATCGTCATCGCTGAACATTCCCGTGACGATTCCGTATCCATGCGCCAGCGCAAGGGCTTGACAACCCATTAAGGGCTCGGGCTTCGCCCATCGGGGCTCTGCCCCGTACCCCGGAGTTTAACGCATTTGTTTTCCAGGGAGAGTGACCGCTTACGTAAAAGAGCGACGCCTCTCGGCATCACTCTCCCTGCAAAACCTCATCCGGCGCTCTGGTCGGTCTCCACCGTCGCCATATCCTCCGTATGAGTAAAAGCAGTTTGAGTGTAACATGGCAGATTTATCGTGTCAATGTCCAATCTCGCCGACGCGGGTGTCAAATTTCGCCGCCGCGACTGTCTAATCCCGCCAACTCCGGGTGTCTAACCGCGCCGACATATGCATATAGCTTCCCACTAGCAGATGCTTTATTCAATAACTATAGAAATATGTATGATTACGCC